>Ga0137372_10005027_pt1 | contig 12902 bp, 14 predicted proteins | sample SagtaG_6_FD_104911 | JGI IMG/M metagenome (GOLD analysis project Ga0137372, IMG submission 104911) | Vadose zone soil microbial communities from Sagehorn Ranch, Mendocino, California, USA - Sage1_R_60_16 metaG | ecosystem: Environmental > Terrestrial > Soil > Vadose zone | place: USA...
AGGAGGCGCAAGTGCGCTGTACACGTTCCAAATCGGCCCTGCTCAGAGGGCCGACCGCAGCCATCTCATCCTACTGCTCAAGCAGGCCAGCACCTGCTCCTCTGTTAGGAAGTCGTACTGGCACACGCGAGCGCTGATGAATCACGCCAGGAGGAGCCCAGTGCAGCCCGCTACCGCCCCATTTCGGACGCCGGGTCAGCGTCCGGGAGCCGTTGTTGGGGTCCGGCGTCAAGGTCGGTGGGGCCTGACCCGGTTCCTGCGGTCGGCGGTTCGGGCTGAGGACGCGGTGCCGCTCCGTCGGCCGTCGGTTTGAGGGGAGCAGGGCTCGCACTAGCCGGCTGATCGCGCGCATCGAGTACGTCGTCGGTGAGCGCTCGCGCCAATTCGGCGGGCAGACCGGCCTGGCCTCGCAAGAAGGCGGTCATCTGGCGCATGGCGCGCCCAGCGGGTTCATCGATCCCCAGCCGCGACAATGCCCGCCGCGGCGGTTCTCGGCGGTGGACCACTCGTTCGAACACGACCAGGTCGACCTGGCGGCCCAACCGTCGGGTGACGCTCGGAGCGGCGGCCAGTCGCCCGATCAGTTCGACCAAGGGATCGGTGAAGTCCGGCGGGCGGGGCTGGAAGGCGCCCACCGCGTCGGCGCGGACAGTGGCCGGTGCGTTGACGGTGGCTAGCAATCCGGCTATGTACTTGTCGATCGCGTCGGACAGCCGACGCATGTAGTGCGTCGGCACCATGCCCTCGGCGAGCCGTTCGGCTGCCAAGACGTGAAACTGACCCGCGTCGAGCCGCATGGCCTCGCCGGCCAAGGCGGTGACATTGACGGTGAAGCCTGCCACTGCCTCGCTGAGCAGCCAGCACAGCGCGTTGGCGTCGTTGTCGGCCACTTGGGGGACCCACCGCTTCGCCAACTGCCGGATCAGCCCGATCACCCGCTTGGTGGCACTCCAGGGGTCGAGAAACCACACCTCCGAGCGCAGGAACCAGAAAGCCTGCTCTAGCTCTGGGTCGGTGGCGCAGTGGCGGTGCACGGCCTTCATCCGACCGACGGACTGCACTCCCTGGGAGCCCAGATCGGCGACCTCGGCGACCCGCGCCGCCTTCTCCCGCCGCTCCAGGTCAGCCGTTGTTTGCGCAGTAACTCCCAGCCCGGCGGCCAGCTCGCGTGCCCGCCGGGACAGGCGCATGGCCGTGATCATCTCCCCGCCGTCCGCCCCGACCAGGTCGGCCAGGCCGTGTAACCAGATGATGCGGTCGAGGGGCTTGGGGGCGCTGCGTCCGGTCCCTCCCTTGACCTCGCCGATGAGCTTGCGTCGCGTCAGCCGAGGGTCGAAGTCGTAGGCGAACAGGTCCAGGTCGGTGACCTGCAGCGGCTCGGGGTCGTAGTGGCGTTGCAGGTTCACTGCTCGGCGGGCGAAGAAGCCTTCCCAGAACCACAGTTGGGCCACGCGGGCCTCGAGTTCGTCGCCCGGATCGATGCGCTCAGGGGAGCGGGCTGTCGAGTCGCGTGGCACGCTGGACCTCTTCTCGTAGGCGAAGGACGGTGGCTCGGGCCAGCTCGGCGGCGGCGTCGTCGTCGGGCAGGCCGGCCCTGTCGCGTTCCGGGGTGACGAAGTCGCCCGGGGCGCGCAGCAGCTTGGGCAGGGCGTCGGCGCCACCGCCGGTAACGGTCTGATGCAGCCAGCCCAGGCCACCCTCGACGATCTCGCGCTTGACCAGTTTCAGCAGCGCCTGACCGCCGCCAACCTCCTCGACCTGGACGATGCCGGCCGCCTCCAGTAGATGGTAGTCGGTCTCGATGTTGCTGGCCGGGCCGACCCATCCCTTGCGCAGGAGGGCTTCCACGAGGACGACGGGGTCGCGGACCACGCCCCGGCCGGCCAGCGCCTTTTCGTGGCCGAACAGGATGTGGGCCACAAACAGTTTGCGCTGGTGCAGCGCCTCGGTGGTGGCCAGCAGATTGTCCTTGTCCTCCAACAGCGGGGAGAAGACATAGGTCTGCGAGGTGATCGGGTTGGCCGACGACTTGACCGTGGCGGCCTGGACGAGGCCGACCTTGCGGGCACTGGCCACTACCGCGGGGGAGAAGCCGGCCAGCGCTGGCAGGGCGAGGCCGGGCCGGTCGGAGGCCTGCTCGCAGATCCCCAGCAGCGCGTCCCGTTCGCCTGGGGGGAGGGAGCGCAGGAAGCGGGCGATGGGGATCTGGTTGGAGCCCCACACGTAGGGATTGAACACGACGTCCTCACCCAGCTCGGACGAGTGAACGCGCTTGTTTACCCCTGCCGCTTTGGCCAGGCGCAGACCACCGCTTGCCGTGCTGTCGGCAAACCCGCGGCGGGCGATCTGTTCGAGGTGCTGCGCTTCGGTGAGCGGCGCCCAGGAAGCGACCTCGACGCTGTGGAGCACCGCCCGCTCAGCCTCGCTAGGGTCCAGGGCCTCCAACACGGCCAAGGTCTGGGCGACCACTGGCGCCGAAAGGCCCACGTACTCCTCGATCCAGGTCAGCTTCCCGTCCCGGATGGCGAAGTCCACGACCCCGACGGCCTTGAGCACGGGTAGAACTCGGATTCCGAGTTCACCCAGGCCGATGGCGGCCAGCTTGGCGTAGTGGATGGCCAGCGCAGGCGTCAGATGCTGGCCGTGCTCCCGCAGGCGGGCCGCGAAGTCCATCGCTCGGCCCGCCAGAAACAGCGTCTCCAACTCGGCACGCACGAGCCGGTCCGCCACCAACCCGTCCTGCTGATGGACGAACAGCACGGCACGGCCAAGACGCCGGTCACGATCCGAGATGTCGGGCATGAGGCCGCGATGCTACCTCCGATACCCAGCTCGTCGAAGCGGTTTCTGTCTCAGATCACCAGCACGTCCGACCATGGGAGAACCATTCGGTTCGGACGGTGTGCGCTTGGCACATCCCGCCGGCAGCGACAGGCTCTTTCACGGCAGGCCGAGTGCGGCCATCTGGGCACTGAAGGGCAGTGTCCCATGGCATGGTGTACGAAGCCGAGCACTTCCGTGGCGGTCCGGCTGCAGCGGAGCCTGGCCGACATGGACCTCCTGCGGTACCTCGGGTATTGGGAGGCGGCCCAGCGCGGCGAGCCGCTGAGCCGCAGGTTCGAATCCTGGGCAGGGCACCGACCAGATCCTCGCAACCCGCGCAGTCCAGCTAGCAGCGGAAATGCCCATCCGCCTGGCCCCGCAGCGGCGCCCACGACGGTAGACGGGGCGGTGTGGCCGACCAGATGGGATCGTGGATGGGGCAGGTCCCAAACCTGTGAACTGCCGTGCGCCTAAGCGCGCAGGTCAGGCAACCAACCTTGTCCTGATGGTGCAGCAGACAACCGCACTGGCTCGACGCATCACGCTGCAAGCGTCCGAACCATACATGGGAGTATCGGCAGGCTGCTCACGAGCGCCAGACGCGGCAAGGGGGTGGCCAGTCCGTCACGGGAGTCGTTTCTGGCCATCCGTCGTCAGAGGGCCGTGCTAGGCTGCTCGAACACAAGTTCGATACTTGGTGAGGCGACCGATGACACGTTCATCTCGTTGTTGCTGTTCCATCAAGGCATGTCGGTCCTGGGCCTCCGTCCCTTGCCGCTGTGCCTACGAGTACGCCTGGGCCGGCCGTGGTTGCTGAGGCCAGAGTTCGTGAGGCACTTCGGAGCGCGCTGCTTGCCGCCGCGACGGACCGTCGAGAGGTGGTCGACGAGTTCTGGGTGCCTTGTTCCCACGAACGTGCCGACCTCGTAGTTATCGGTAGCGTAATCGAAGCCTTCGAGATCAAGACCGATCAGGACAGGCTCACACGACTCCCACGGCAGGTTGCCGCGTACGGCCGTCTGTTCGACAGATGCACCGCGGTGGTAGCAGAGCGGCACGTGCGCGAAGCGATGGCGATGATCCCGAAGTGGTGGGGCGTGCTGGTCATCACGACGGACGGTTGTGTCTCGTTCGAGGCCGCGAGGTCCGCAGATGCGAATGAGTGCGTGGACGCGGAGACGCTGGTACGCCTGCTGTGGAGAGACGAGGTATCTGCGGCGCTCACACGGTTGGGTGCCGCGCCAGAGCCGGGGGCTGCCCGTTCGTCGATGTGGGATGAGCTGCTCGGGCGTGTCGACCTCAACGGGCTTCGAGCGATCGTCCGGCAGGCCCTTCGAAGTCGAGACCCATCGCGCGCACGTTTTAGGACTCGGCGGTTCTCCTCGGCGTTGGTCACCGGGGCAACTGGTCTGTGACGAGGCGCAGGTGATGCGATGTGCCGACCGCCCGCCACAGGTCCTGGGCGCCTGGCGGGATCACGCCATCTGCGCAACCTTGAATGATGCGGTCTCCCCAAGTGAAATCTGCGCCGGCGAACTCGGACTGCTTGGTGAGTTGTCGGCAGAGTTCGCTGTACTGCTGCTTGCCTTCTTGAACGACAGCGCCCCTGCCTCGTGCGATCAGCGTCACGTTCTTGGTGGTGTACCGGATGTTTGCGCGCATCCCCATGCCACTGTCCTCCTGGGGTGGCTTGGGATGTTGGATGGCGTAGTCGCCGTAACTGGGAAGACGTTTGAGCTTGAAATTGGGGTTGCTGAGCGCGGACCACAGTTCCCATTCCCGGCGAGGAATGGCGCTGACCTCACCCTCGGGGATGCACCCGAGTGTGGCGGGTATGGAGGTGCCAAGCAGCACGATGTTCCTCCACGCACCCGCCTTGGCGGCCTCGTTCACAGAGGCGGCGATGTTGTCTGCGGGCAGGTCGACGTCGGGGGGCAGGTAGCCGAGGTCGAGGAGGAGGTCCGCGCTCTTGAAGTCGGTTTCGAGCGTCGTCAGGGTCTTCGACAGCAGGTCGGTGAGCGTACTGCCAGGTGGAGGCATGGTCTGGACTACGTTCCAGCGCAGGGCGACGCCGCGGCCATCGTGCAGCGTGGCGTCACGCACGAGGTTGAGGTAGCTCGGGCTGGCGTCGCCGACCGAGAACACGGGCACGAACTGCAAATCCCGTTTGCGCGCTGCCTGGTAGAGGCATCCGAGTACTGGTTGCTTTCCGGCGGCCGTCAAGGTGGTCTGTGCTGGTCGCAGCCGCAGGATGTCCAGAAAGAACGGATGGTCTCCGAGCGCCGATGCCACGTTCTTCATCCAGTTCCGAACGGTGGGTGCCTTCAGCGGGCCTTTGGGGTTCTTCGTCCCAAGGATCTGGATGAGGGGGGTCAACCTCGACCATGTCTGGGGCGAGGTGTGCGCCAGCGCCTCAAGCTCACCCTTCTTGGTCTTCAGCGCAGCCACGTAGTGCCCGGTTCCGTGCGGGAGCGGGTTGAACCCTTCAGCTTGGAGAAGGCGCAACTGCATCGAACGTCGCTTTCCATGGGATCTTCCTTCCTGTTATCCTTAACCCTAGGGGTTAAACCTGTCAAGGAGTGGCGGCCATCGAACTCGCGTGGTCCAGCCGCAGGCTGGAGAAGACATGCTCGGAGGACCGACGCGGATGCCAACGGTGGGGAGCCGACCGGTGGGCGGTCCTCAAGCGCCGCTTGGCGTCGCTGGCTGCTGCGCCCACGCTCCAGGACATGGAGGGCCTCCCGGGCAGGTGTCACCAGCTCCACGCCGACCGGGTCGGCGAGTTCGCCATCTGCCTGTGGGGGCCGTACCGCCTGGTGTTCGAGCCCGATCACAACCCTATGCCGCGGCTGCTGGACGGGGGCATCGACCGGGCACGAGTGACGAGGATCTTGATCAAGGAGGTGATTGACTACCATGGCGACTGAGCCGACATCGATGTGGCAGCCTGACTGGGGTGTGCCACCGGGCGAGATCCTCCTTGAGGCGTTGCAAGAGCGAGCCATGACGCAATCGGAACTCGCCCGCAGGATGGATCGTCCCCTAAAGACAATCAACGAGATCGTCAAAGGCAAGGCCGCGATCACGCCCGAGACGGCCATCCAGCTTGAGCGTGCGCTGGGCATCAGTGCCCGCGTGTGGAATGGCTTGGAGGCGAACTACCGAGAGCATCTTGCACGCCAGCAGTCGCTTCGGGATCTTGAGCGGGATGCGCCGTGGGTCGACCGCTTCCCGATCAAGGATCTGGTTCGTCATGGGCTGCTGCGCCGCGGCGCTACGAAGGCAGGAACGCTGGCGGAGTTGCTGGCCTTCTTTCGGGTGAGCAGCCCGTCTGCGTGGGAGCGACACTGGTCGGAGCGATCCGTGTTGTTTCGCTCGTCGCCGGCGTTTGCCGCATCACCGCACGCGGTTGCTGCCTGGCTGCGTTGGGGTGAGATCGAGGCGAGCGAGTTGTCGGCTGCGCCGTTCGACGCACGACGGTTCCATGATGTTCTTAAGACGATCCGAAACCTGACGCGCCAGCCGTTCCCGACGGTGTTCAACCGGGTGCGCGAGATGTGCGCTGCGGTGGGCGTGGTTGTCGTTGCCACACCGGAGCTTGAGGGAACACGACTTAGTGGAGCGGCCCGTTGGCTTGCGCCTGACAAGGCATTGATTCAATTGAGCCTGCGACACAAGTCGGAGGAGCAGGTCTGGTTCAGCTTTTTCCACGAGGCTAGGCATCTCCTACGACCGACACGACATCGGGATTTCGTCGATGCGGCCGACGAGGACGACGACAACCACGACCAAGACGTCGAGGAGCAGGAGGCGGATGGGTTTGCCCGTAACCTGCTTATTCCGCTAGGGGACTACCATGCCTTTTGTCGGCGCGGCAACTTCAGCGCGACCGCGGTGCGGGCATTTGCAGAGGAACAGGGCATCGCCCCAGGGATCGCGGTAGGTCGCCTCCAGCACGACAAGCTCGTTACTCCCCCACAGCTCAATAGCCTCAAAAGGCCGCTACAGTGGGCGAAGGCGCCACGCTCATCCAAAGGATGATCTCAATACCTGGAGCCACGCGGGTGTGCAGGATCTGGGCATCGGCGACGCTGAGCAATTCGCCGACGGCCCTCCGGCTTCATAGGGGCTGGTCTCCCTGCCGCTCAACCAACCGGGACCTGCACGTCACGCAGCCACTACCCCAGCGAACTCTTCGTTCTGAGTGGGCGTCCGCAGCATTCGCAGTGCAATGGATGGGATAGGATAGGATACGGCGAAGTATCCGTAGCCGGCCACACCATTTATGACATTGTCGGATCCGACACACGATCTGCTCGTCATCCAGAAAGTAACTGGTCGACGACTAGGTCGATCTCTTGGCCGGTGGGCGAGGCCGCAAGATGCCTGCGGATCTTACGACGCAGGGCCACGAAGTACTCGTCTTCATCTATCTCGAGTGCTGCAACCTCGTCCTCAGCCTGCCGGCCGAGATCGGTCAGACGCTGGTGGCGGTCATCATCAGGGTCATACAGCGGGATGGGAAGCCGCCAGACGGCCTTGTCGATATCTCGCTCATCCTTTCCATACGACATCAACGGCCGGACCTGCTCGGTGACCTTGGGGCTGTTCAAAATCGCACACAGGTAGAGTGCCTCATCTTCGCTGCTTGCAGTGCCCCAATAGAGTTTGTGCTCGATCACGGCGGTGGAATCCGCAACGCGGGCGGCGGCTAGGTGCATTCCGGATGCGGAGTACACCACGCGCTGCGATGATGCGGGAAATTGATGACTGAACCCCCGCCGGTAGTCGAGCCGCTCAAGCAGCGTAAGCCGTTGGCTCCTTCGATTGGCCAGCCACAGACGCTCGGCCTGTCGCCACCAGTCTGCAAGGCGTGGGTAGAGGTCGATCCGAGCACTGTCGCCGTCCATGAGCTGTGTCCCGTCCCATGGCACGACGCATTGTTCCGGCTGGAGCAACCGGTACGGCAATAGGTTCTCACCCAAGTAGATGGGTCGGACGAACTCGCCCTCGACGACGCCTTCGAGCGAATTCAGGTGCTTCCATGGCGGCTTTTCGTTGGCGCTGCGAGCTGAGCGAACTGCCCGCCCCCCAACGGCCAGCCCGAGCGGGCTTGCTGGTTGCTCCTCGACGATAAAGAACACTCGGGGGAACACGGTAGCACCGTCTGCGAAGCGGGCTCGGTAGGGCGAATCGGCTGAATCCGCTTCCCCCCTGCCGAGGGCAAGCGGCGCGACGGTGCGGGTGATGCCGTCTCGAACGTCGCTCCACGAGCTATTGACCCGAAGCAGTCGCCCCGTCCAGCGTTCCGCTTGGGCTGGCAGGGGCGCCGCCTGATCGATTGGGGTCCGACACCAAAGACGACGGAGGCCGCGCGTGGGAAGAAGTGCGGTCGCAAGCGACGGAGGTCCCAGGGCAAGTCGAACGCAACAGCCGTCGGCTCGATGGGGTCACGGTAGTTGCCGGTGCGGAAGCCGGCAAACTGACGCCGATCTAAAGCGGCGTTGGGGAGCACGAAGGCGAATCGGCCGTCGGGGCGCAAGTACTGTTGAACGGTTCGCGCGACGAATAGCGCAGACAAGTCCTGTTGGGTTGCGACCGTCGCGCCATGCCACAGGCCCCGACTCGCACACATCGTCCGGAACGCCTGCTGCATGTCCGTGGTCATGTGCCGGTAGGCGAGCCATGGCGGGTTGCCGATGAGGACGTCGACACGGTTCTCAAGGCGAGACAGCCACACGGGCCGGGCGAGATTGCGGATGTAGTAGCCCCAGATGTGGTCGCGGCCGTCGTCGTGCAGACGGCACAGCACCTCGAAGGTGGCGGTGATAGTGGGCTGATCGTCGGGATGGACCGCCAGACGACGGAACACCGAGGTGAGCTTTGGGATCGCCGCGCCGCGTACACGGGTGGTAGCGGAGTTTGTCAGTTCCATCACTAGGCGGTCGAAGCTGGCCGCGTCGGCGAGCAGGTGGTCAGGAAACCGCAATTCGGAGGCGAACAGCTCGGCCTGATCGTCGGTGGGCACCACCAGGTGGTCGGCGGTCAACAAGTCGAGCCGCTGCTGCCATTGCACACTGTCCCCGAGGTAAACGGGCACGGTGATCGAGCCACGGTAGCGGTCGGTGAGCCGCCGATGGCCGATGGCCAGCAGGTAGGTGACCCGCGCGAGCGCCACCGCCACCGGATGCAGGTCGACGCCGAGCACGTGGTCCGTCAGCCGATCAAGCGCCTCAGCGAGCGAGCCGCCCTCGTCCTCGGCCGCGGTAAGAAAGCTCCGGACTGCGTGGAACAGAAATGTTCCAGACCCGCAGGCTGGGTCCAGCACCCGCTGACCCAGAGGCTCGGTCACCACGGCGTCAACCATCTGCTCGACGAGCCAATCGGGCGTGTAGTACTCGCCCAACCTTCTCCTGGTCTCGGCGCCGATGACGGACTCGTATAGCACCTTGAGCACGTCGTGGTCGACGTTGCTCCAGTCGAAGCGGGCCAGCCGGCGGGCAAGCGTACGGACGAAGCTGCCGCCGCCGGGGACCTCAAGAACCCAGTCGAAGAAATCTGCCTCCACCACGCCAGCGATCTGGGCCATCTCGAATTGGCGGCCGCTCAGCAGTGACGCTGGCGGCAGTGTCGAGACGTCGAGCCCTAGCACGGCGTGGGCGATGATGTCAGCGCTATTGACCAGCAGTGTGTGCTCAAGGAACAGCTCGTCGGAGTCCTCGAACTGGGTGCCAAGCGCGGTCGTCAACAGCCGAGCCCAGAGGCGCCGCTTGAGCTGCACCGACGGGAGCTGGCCGTGTGCAGCGTACAGGCCGTTGAGCGACTCCCTGTCGAGGGCGTGTGATGTGCTGTCGGCGCCGAGCCGGCGAGCGATCTCAGCGGGTGTTGGGCGGAGCCCCTGAGAGGTGGCCAGCACGCCTTCCAGCCACACCAAGAGCGCGTCAACGTCGGGTTGAGACGGCGACACAAGCAGCGAGGCCACGTTGAGGAGCGCGCCCTCCCGGAGGTGGTAGGCCCTCCACTCGGCGCCATCGGTCAGTACGCCGACATAGCGCTCCCCAAGCTCCTCGCTCCGGGCACGCACGTAGCCGGCCAGTTGCGCCTCTGCGTCGGCGCGGACCCGGCCGAGGCGCAGATCCTTCTTGACCTCGATGACCGTGTAGCCAACCTCAACATCGATGCGCCGTCGCCCCCCGACTGGTGCCTCCAATGTCACCACATGGCCTTCATCGAGACCGAGGGGGGCCTCAAGGAGCAGTTGTCGAACGTCGGCCTGAACCATCGCTTCAGTTCGAGGCCTGTTGCGGTTGGCGAGTGAGGAGACGAGATGGCGGAGGTCAGGCATAGCGAACGGTATTCTTACCGACGCATCCCTCGGTCTGCCACAGTCACGACACCAACGCTGGCATGGCCTACCTCGGTGCGGGTGCTTGAGGAGCAAGACAAGAGAGGTCCTGCACCACAACGTGGGGTGTTGAGGGCACGGTCCGGGTCACCCTGATCGGCCAGGACGAGAGCGAGGTTGTTGAGGCTCTGCGTGGTATCGGGATGATCGGGGCCGAGGTCCGGCTGGCGATGGTCAGGACCCGCTGGTGCAGCGTGGACGCGCGTCGAAGGCCGCCCTGGTCGCGCAGGACGCTGGCGAGGTGGTGAGCATGAGCAGTTTCCGGATAGTCTGGGCTTGATCGCGCAGGTAGGTCCTCAAGGCGTCCTCGCGCAGGCGTGCGCCGTTCCTCCTAATACACGGAAACCGCCGAAAGCGGTCGAGGAGCCAGGGATTGATGTGCTCGACCTTGGCGTTTGAACGACCTGCGACGGCGGGAAGGCTGAGCTACCTGGGTCCAGGCTGCCTCTGTCCTGGGCCTCGGAAAGGACCGCCAGCCGTAACGGTTCGGACCGAAGGGCTTGGTGGCGCGGTGCGGGTGCGAAACAACAGGGAGGGATGGAAGCTGCTTGAGATCCGTTCATCGCGCCGGAAGTGGCCCGCACGATGGCCGGGTGGGACGATGGGGCTTCCAGAGTTGAGGGTGTGAGGTGCGAGCGATGGACGGCTACCTGCCGATCGGTGAACGGGTGCGGGAGTTGCGCCGCCGCCGCGGCCTGTCACAGATCCGGCTCGCGGCGCTGGTCGATCGCAGCGAGAACTGGGTCTCCAAGGTCGAACGGGGCGAGATCCCGCTCGACCGGGTCTCGGTGCTGATCCGTGTCGCGGGGGCGTTGAAGGTCAGCCCGGCGGAGCTGATCCGCGACCCGGGGGTAGCCCACGACGAGGCGGAGAGCCCGGTGCAAGCTGGGATCGCGGCGATACGCCGGGCGATCCTGGCGCCGTCGGCTCCGGAGAGGGTGCGGAGCCTCGATGCACTGGACGCCGCGCTGGTCGAGGCGAACCAGATGTGGAGCCGGGTCGCGATGACGGCGACGCTGGGTCTGCTTCCGGGGCTGCTCGGAGAGCTGGACGCCGCGGCGCGGGATGGCGAGGAACGCGCGCTGCGGCTCCTTGGGCAGGGTTACGGGTTCACGTCCGCCGTGATGACCAGGCTCGCGGAGCATGATCTCGCGTGGGTTGCGGTGGAGCGGAGTCGGATGGTCGCGGAACGCCTCGGCGATCCGGCAGCGGCCGCGCACGCAGGGTTCCGGCTCGTTCATGTGCTTCTCGGGGCTGGCCGGCTGGAGGAGGCCATCCAGGTCGCCGATGCTGCCCTCGCGCGCGCGGATTCGGATATCGGCTCGGCTCGGGTCCGGTCGCTGATGGGCGCGATCCATTTGCCGCTTGCGGTGACTGCGGCGAGGCAGAGCGACGAGCCCGGCGCGTTGGCGGCACTCCAGGAGGCGGGGCAGCTCGCCGCTGACGTTCCCCAAGACGTCAGGTTCTGGACCGGGTTCAAGCCTGAGAACGTCCAGCTTCACCACGTCGCGGTCGCGGTCGATCTCGGCAACGCCGGGGAAGCGCTGCGGGTCGCTGAGACGATCGACCTGTCGAAGGTTCGAGCGGAACGTCGGAGCCGGCATCTCATCGACGTGGCGCTCGCGCACTCATATCGGCGGGACACGGCCTCGATGGTCTCCACGCTGCTTGACGTAGAGTTGTTGGCGCCAGAGCAGTTGAGCAACTTCCCGCTGGTCAGAGAGCTGGTCTATCAGGCACTCCGGCGGGAGCGGGGACGGCCGAACCGCGACCTGCACCGGATCGCGCTCCGCGTCGGCGTGGCCTGAGCTTGGAAGAACCTTCCAATCCCGTAAGGATTTTCCATACCTCGTCGTGCCCGCCCGCTTAGGGTCCGACGGTCGGTTAGGACCGACCCGCGGTGTCCGGAGGGGTGCGACGATGATTCCGAACGGTGCTGACCTGCTGCTGATGGGGGGCGACGCGATCCCCGACTTAAACGACAGCGAGCGGGATGCGGTCATCCGGATCGGCTCGGCGGGTGGGAGGCTGCCCCACGAGCAGCCTGGGTGGGCGGTGTTCGCCGCGCTATCCCGGGCGCAGGTGGTCGCCTCGGCTGGTCCGGGAATGATCGAGCTGACCGCCTTGGGCGTGCGTGCCCAGGCGGACATGGCGACGGCGGTGACCAGGGATGCGTGAGCCGTGGGCCGAACTCATGGGTGCGAGGTTGGCCGGCGTGGTGGGTCCCGCGGTGCTGGTGGCACGGCTGGTCTGGGCGTGGGAGCCGGGCCGGGTCGGCGGCAGGGTGAGCGCGATCCAGCGGGCCACGCCCGCTGGATGTGGGGACCGGCCAGCGCCCCTGCCGCCGCCCGGCCCATCTCGTCAGGTCCCCGTGCTGAAGGTTGTGAGGCCCATGGGCACGTTGGACTCGCCGCGGCGTGCGGTGGCGGGGGAGTTGGCCGACCTCGGCATCCCGCTGGTGCTTGCCCACCGCCCGGTGGCGGTGCTCGGCCACGCCACCAGGGCAACGTCCCGGCGGCTGTCCGAGCCCCCGGCGATGGGGCAGCCAACCGTCCACGAGCATCTCCGGAGCTGGCCGTGATCGACTGGGCCGACCACCACCACGTGCCGAGCATGCTGGAGGCGGCGCTGGAGTACGCGCTGGGCGGGATCGCGCTGCTGCCCTGCCACCACC
>Ga0137372_10005030_pt1 | contig 12899 bp, 9 predicted proteins | sample SagtaG_6_FD_104911 | JGI IMG/M metagenome (GOLD analysis project Ga0137372, IMG submission 104911) | Vadose zone soil microbial communities from Sagehorn Ranch, Mendocino, California, USA - Sage1_R_60_16 metaG | ecosystem: Environmental > Terrestrial > Soil > Vadose zone | place: USA: California...
TCCGTGAAGAACTCCTGGCCCCCGGGGCGACGATCGTCCCCCACGTGCCGAGGATCGCCGCGGACGACGGCTTGCCGCACGGCCCCGTCGGCGACTCGCACACCGCATAGCCGACGGCGTAGTTGGCCGTGTCCCAGTGACTGCCCGAGTAGAAGAGGTAGTACTGCCCGCCCGCGCGCACCATCGACGGCCCTTCGACGACGTTGCCCTCCCACGGCTGATCGGCGTCGAGGAGCGAGTGGTCGTCGCCCGCGAATCGCAAACCGTCGGATTCCAGCCGCTGTGACCAGATCTTGGCGTCGGCACCCCGCCAGGTGAGGTAGACGGTGCCGTCGGAGTCCACGAAGGGGCTGGGGTCGATGGCGTCGCCGCGACGGGGGCAGATCATCGGGTGCGGGGTGTCGTCCACGAACGGCCCCTCCGGCGACGTCGCGACGGCGCGCGTGATGCACTGCGCGTCCCGGCCTTTGTCCTTCGCGGTGTAGTAGGCGACGTAGATCGTCCCTGAGTCGGTCGCTCGGGGAAGAACCGATGGCGCCCACGTCGCGTTCGGCGCCGCCCAGCCCGGCAGCCCGGCGAGGGCGTTACCGACGAAGACCCAGTTTCGAAGGTCCGTCGACTTGGCGACCTGGATGTCGCCGGCGCCGGCATTCGTCGCGTACGCATAGTACGTGTCGCCGACGCGCAGCACATACGGATCGGGGAAGTCGAACGCGAACACGGGGTGTGTGCCTCCGGTGGCGCCGACGGCGGCGTTGCAGGCGAGCGACACGTTCTGGAGGGTCGTGACCGCGCTGGCTCGGTTGCCGCCACCCAAGAAGCCGAGCGACGTCTGCACTCCGTCGATGCACGTACCCAGCGCGTCGATCTGACCCTGCTGAAACAAGGCAGTCCCCTGGGCGGCGTTCGTCGTGCCCTGTGTCGCGAGCAATGTCTCCGCTGTGAGGCCGGCAGAGTCGCGCACCTGGTCGCGTTCCGCGCCGCGCGTTGTGGCCGCAGTTGCCGTCTCGGCGAGGACATCGCGGGTTCTGCCCGTCTCACGGTGCGCCGTCTCGATGCCGTGCCGGACCGAAGCCAGCTCGTTGCGCTCGTGATGAAGATCGAAGGACGCGATGGCGTTCGAGAACACGACGTAACCGACCGCCAGGCCGACCAGCGCGATCGCAAGAGGTCGACGCCATTCGCGACGCACCGGCGGGCGCGTCGGTCGAGCCGGCGACGCAGCCGGGCGGGGGCGCGGCGGGGCGGTGGTCGCGTCGCCCGCTCGCCGGCCGTCGATGACGGGACGCGGGTTGAATGGGTCACTCATCCCGACGACGCCCCGCTCAGCACGTTCTGGGCGTCCGCGCACAGGATCTGCGCCGACTGGAACGTGGGGACCGCGCCGAGGTCGGCGACGGACGCCTGGTTGAGGGCCGACGACACGCCGTTCAAGCACCGGCCCAGCGCCTCGAGCTGGGGGCCCTGGAGCGCGACGACCTGGCTGGTCGTGGCGAGCTGCGCCTGGACGGCCTGGAGCTGCTGCTGGAGCCCGGTCAGCTGCCGACGCAGCTCGTCGCGCTGCGCGGTGGCGCTCGCCTCCTCGCCCCGTGTCGCCGTGAGCTCACCGCGCGCCGTCCCCAGATCGACCCGCGCGCTCGCCAGCCGGTCGCGTGTCTGGCCGATGTCGATGCGGGTGTCGTCGGCCGCCTGGCGGAGGACGATGTTGAGACCGAGCCCCGCCACGAGGAACAGCACCAGGACGGCGATGCTCGCCCGGCGGTGACGACGGATGAGTTCGACGAGGCGACGGGCCAGTTCGGGCATCGTCCAATGGGGCCGGAGGAGCGCCCAACATACCGGCCGGGTCGCCGTCCGACGGGGTCGCCCCCGACGGCCCCGGCAGGGTCGCGCAGTAGACTGCAAGGTCCCCCCGCAGGAGCCGCGCGTGCCCGAGCAGCCCGACGGCGGTGTCGACGACCGCCCCTCCCACCCCGAGCTTGCCGTCGAGCAGCGGTACCTCGACCGGGCGTACGACCGCCTCGATGACATGCGCAAGGCCGCCAGCCGGGTGGCGGAGGGCTACTCCGAGGTCCGCCGGGGCGGCACGCACCAGGCCCGCCTCGAGCGGGACGCGGCGGCCGCGAACACGCGCCGCCGCCTGGCGGCGCTGAACATCGGGAACGCACCGCTGTGCTTCGGCCGCATCTCGGTGGCCGAGGCCGATCAGACCCCGCTGATCGTCGACTGGCGCGCACCCGTGGCGGAGCCCTTCTACCGGGCCACCGGCGTGGAACCCATGGGGGTTGTGCGCCGGCGGCACTTCCAGACGCGCGGCCGCCAGCTGCTCGGAATCGACGACGAGGTGTTCGACGCCGACGCCGCCGACGAAGCCGGGTTCACGATCGTCGGAGAGGCGGCGCTCCTCTCGGCGCTCGAGCGTCATCGCACGGGGCGCATGGGCGACATCGTGGCCACGATCCAGGCCGAGCAGGACGAGGCGGTACGCGCCGCGCTGCCCGGCATCCTGGGGGTGGCCGTCGGTCCCGGGACCGGCAAGACGGCGGTCGCGCTGCACCGAGCCGCGTACCTGCTGTACACGCACCGTCAGCGGTTGGCGTCCCGGGGCGTGCTCCTTGTCGGGCCGAGCCCGATCTTCCTCCGCTACATCGACGAGGTCTTGCCCTCACTCGGTGAGGACGACGTCCAGCTCAGCACGGTCTCGGGCTTGAAGCCCCAGCTGCGGGCGCGGACGCCGGAGCCGAGGGAGCTCGCTGCCCTGAAGGGGGACGCGCGCATGGCGCAGGTGATCGCGCGTGCGTTGCGCGACCGCGAGCGACCGCTCCGTGACGATCTCGTCGTCACGGTCGACGGTCATGCCCTCCGCCTCCGCCGGGCGGACTCTGTCCGCATCGTCGAACGGGTACGGCGGCGGCGCGGCACGCACAACGAGCGGCGGCCGGCTGTGACCAGGCTCGTGCTGGACCACCTGCGCGAGCAGTACGTGCGATCGCTCGTCGCGGCGTACCAGCGCGACGCGAGCCGGATCGATCCCGACGCGGCCACACTGCCGCTCCCCGCGCCCGACGACGAGCTCCTCGACCTCCCCGTCGCGGCGGCGTTGGCTCGGGGCGAGCGCGCACCCGACGACTGGGAGGGCGAGCTCACCGCGCGCATCCGGCGCCTCCCCGAGGTGCGCGCCGCGCTGGAGCGCATGTGGCCGGTGCTCACCGGCGCCGAGCTCGTTCACGACCTGTTCAGCTTCCCTGCGCTCGTCCGGTCGGCCGCGGAGCGCGTCCTCGAACGCGACGAGTACCGGCTGCTCTCACGACCCCGCTCGCCCAACGTGCGCGACGTCCCGTGGACGGAGGCGGACGTCGCACTCGTCGACGAGGCGGACGCGCTCCTCGGCCCGCCGGAAGCGGCGCGCCCGCGCCGTCGCCGCCGTCGTCGCACCGCTCCGGACAGCGTGCTCGAGGATGCGGCTCGCGTCGTCGAGGAGCTGGGTCTGGGGGCTTATACGACGGCGGCGGAGGTCGTGGAGCGCTACGGGGGCGGGGCCGCGCGCAGCGAGGACGGAGCGGGTGAGGCGCGCACGTTCGGCCACGTGCTGGTGGACGAGGCGCAGGACCTGACCGCGATGCAGTGGCGCATGGTGGGCCGGCGGTGCCCGTCCGGCTCGATGACGCTCGTGGGCGACTTCGGGCAGTCGAGTCGACCGGGGGCGTTGGGCGACTGGAAGGCGGTGGCGGACGAGCTGCCGGGTGCGGAGCCCGCGCGCGTGGTGACGCTGTCCGTGAACTACCGCACGCCGGCCGAGATCATGGCCGTGGCCGATCGGGTCGTCGCCGCGGCCGCACCCGGGGTCGAGCCCGCCCGGTCGGTCCGCCAGACGGGGCAGGCGCCGCGATTCGTGGCCGTCGACCCCGCCGACCTCGTCGCCGCAACCGCTGAAGCCGCGCGCGCCGATCACGCCGACGGAGGGATGACGGCGGTGATCGCTCCCCGCGACCTGCACGACGACCTCGTCGCGCGCCTGACGAGCCTCGGGGCCGCTGCCGGGTCGGCCGAGGCGATCGACGCCCCGGTCGCGGTGATCGACGCGCAGGACGCCAAGGGCCTCGAGTTCGATCACGTCGTCGTGGTCGAGCCGGCCCGGTTGGTCACCGCCGACGCCTCCGGGCTCCGCCTCCTCTACACCGTGCTGACGCGTGCCACGCGGACGCTGACGGTCACGCACGCCGCACCGTTGCCGGAGGCGCTCCAGCCCCTCACCACCCCATAGGGTGATCGGATGACCACCACGGCCGACTCCGACCTGAGCGCCGCCGACGTCGCGTGGGACCTCGAGCCCCTCGTCGACGGCAAGAGCGAACCGGGCGTTGACGAGCTCCTCGACGAGGCCGACCGCGTGGCGGCGTCGGTGGCCGAGCGACGTGGCGCCATCGCGGGGCTCGACGCCGACGCGCTCGCGGCGCTCATGCACCAGCTGGGCGACATCGCCGAGCTCGTGGGCCGGGCGGGGTCGTACGCGAGCCTCCGCTTCGCGGTCGACACCGCCGATCCCGCCCGCGGCGCGTTGCTCCAGCACGTCGAGGAGCGGGGAACGGCCGTCAACACCAAGATCCTGTTCTTCGACCTCGAGTGGGCCGCGCTGCCCGACGAGCGGGCGGCGGAGCTCCTCGCCGACGAGCACCTGGCCTTCTGTCGCCACCACTTGGCCTCGCTGCGCCGCTACCGGCCGCACCTGCTCACCGAGCCCGAAGAGCTCGTGATGACCGAAAAGGCGGTCACGGGGCGGAGCGCGTGGAGCCGGCTGTTCAGCGAGCTGACGTCGACGATCACGGTCGACCTCGACGGTGCGAGCGTGAGCCTGGAGGAGGCGCTGTCCCGTCTGAGCGCGCCCGACCGTGACCAGCGGCGCGCCGCCGCCGAGGGCGTGACGACCGCGCTGGCGCCAGGTCTGCGCACACGCGCGTTCGTGTTCAACACGCTGCTCGCCGACAAGGCCACCGACGACCGCCTGCGCCATTATTCGGATTGGCTCGCGAGCAGGAACCTCGACAACGAAGCCAGCGACGAGTCGGTGCGAGCACTGGTGACCGCGGTGCAAGCTCGCTACGACATCCCGCAGCGGTGGTACACGCTCAAGGCGCGCCTGCTCGGGATCGACCGGGTCGCCGACTACGACCGGGTGGCGTCGGTGGCGAGCGAGGAATCGGAGTTCGGTTGGCGTGAGTCCCGCGACCTGGTGCTCGACGCGTATTCGTCGTTCTCGTCGGAGCTCGCGGGCGTCGGCCAGAGGTTCTTCGACGAGGGGTGGATCGATGCCCCTGTGCGGCCGGGCAAGCGGCCCGGAGCGTTCTGCGCGTACACGGTCCCCTCGCAGCACCCGTACCTACTGCTCAACTGGACCGGGCGCCGCCGTGACGTCCTCACCCTCGCCCACGAGCTCGGCCACGGCCTGCACGCATACCTCGCGCGGGACCAGGGCATCTTCCACCAGTCCACCCCCCTCACGCTGGCCGAGACCGCTTCGGTGTTCGGCGAGACCGTGACGTTCGGCCGGCTGCTCGACGCGACGAGCGATCCCTCCGCCCGTCTCGCGCTCCTCGCCGAGAGCATCGAGGGCCAGATCGCGACCGTGTTCCGGCAGACGGCGATGAACCGGTTCGAGGATCGGGTCCACAACGAGCGCCGGGAGCACGGGGAGCTCAGCGTCGAGCGGTTCGGCGAGCTGTGGCACCAGACGCAAACCGACATGCTCGGCGACTCGGTCGAGCTCACCGACGGGTACCGCACGTGGTGGTCGTACATCCCGCATTTCATCGGCACGCCCGGGTACGTCTACGCCTACGCGTACGGGCAGCTGCTGGCATTGTCCGTGTACCGCGCGTACGAGGAACGCGGCGCCGACTTCGTGCCGCAGTACCTCGAGCTGTTGCGCAGCGGCGGGTCGCGTTCGCCCGACGAGCTCGGCCGCATCGTCGGCGTCGACCTCGGCGACCCCGCGTTCTGGGACGGCGGCCTCGCCATCGTCGAGCAGCAGCTCCGGGCGGCCGAAGCGGCGGCGGTCGAGGCTGGCCGCGTGCCGTCGTCGTAACAGCCGTCCCGTGCTGACGCCCGACGCTTCGCTGCTCACCGGCAAGGTTGCGGTGGTGACCGGCGGCGGAGGCGGCATCGGCCGAGCCATCTCCGAGACGTTCGCGGCACACGGCGCCAAGGTCGTGGTCGCCGAGATCGACGCCGACCGTGCCCGCGACACGGTCGACGCCATCCGCGCCGAGCGTGGTGACGCGCTGGCACAAGTCGTCGACGTGTCGAAGCGCGATCAGGTCGAGGCGTTGGCGGAGGCGACGCGCGCCGAGTACGGCCGCGTCGACGTGCTGGTCAACAACGTCGGCCACTACCTCTACCGCGCCGCGCGGTTCCTCGACAGCGACGAGGAGCAGTGGGACGCGCTGTACGCCGCGAACCTGCGCCACGTGCTGCTGTGCACGAAGGCGCTCGCTCCGTCCATGGTCGAACAAGGTGACGGCGGCAGCATCGTGAACGTCTCCACCGTCGAGGCGTTCCGCGGCATCCCGATGATGGCCGTGTACTCGGCGTTCAAGGCCGGCGTGGTGCAGTTCACCAAGAGCCTGGCGCTCGAGCTCGGCGGCGACGGCATCCGCGTGAACGGGATCGCCCCCGATCTCACCCAGACGATCCAGGTGCCCTACGACCGGTGGGTGCCCGACGAGCAACAGCACCTGATCCCGCGGTGGGTGCCCGTCGGCCGGTTCGGGATGCCCGACGACATCGCCGGGGTGGCGCTGTTCCTCGCGTCGGACCTCTCGGCGTTCGTGACCGGCACGACCGTGCACGCCGACGGCGGCAGTCTCGCGGCAGGAGGCTGGTACCGCACCGAGCGCGGCAACTGGACCAACCGCCCGATCAACCCGTAGCCCCGGTGCGTATCTGACCCGCGCTGAGCGCGGCTCAGATACGCATCTACGGCAGGCCGGCCATGGCGGCGAAGGCGCGCAGCTCGCGCGGGATGTCGGGGCCCATCGGCGCGTAGAGGATCTCGGTGCCGCCGCTCGCCTCGAGCTGGTCGAGCCGCTCGCGCAGCTGCGCCGCCGATCCGGTCCAGGTGAACCCGGCCAGCGTGTCGCCGTCGAGGAGTGGCACGTCCCGCTCGGTGACACGCACGAGGTGGTCCTCGTGCACCGCGAGGTGCCGCACGCTCGCGGGCACGTTCTCAAGCGCGGTCCGCCACTCGGGGCCGCCCGGGAGCGAGTCGACCACGGCCGGGTTCGCCTCGTACATGCCGTGGTACACGACCGTGAGCGCGGGGCCGGCTGCCGCGAGCGCGCGCTGCGACGACGGGGGCTCGCCGTCGTCGAGGACGGTCCCGAACGCCAGCACGGCGCACCAGTCGAAGTCCGGCTGACCGGATCCGATGGTCATGACGCCGTCACCGAGCTCGCCCGCGACGCGCAGGCCCTTCGGGCCGTTGGCGGCCACGAGGATCGGCACGGCGATCGGAGGCGCCGGCAGGAAGCCGGCCGGCGGGATCATCTGGACCACGGCGCCGTCGACCTCGACCTGCTCTCCCCGGAGCAGGGCGCGCAGGCTCCGCACGTACCACTCGACGTCCCGCCACGGCAGCGGCTTCTGGCCGAGGGCCATGCGCCCCGTGAAGCCGGTGCCGATCGCGGCGACCGTGCGCCCGGGGGCCAGACCCTCGAGCGTCGCGATCGCGGCTGCCTGCGCGAGCACGTGCCGGAGGCTCGGGATCAGGACGGCGGGCCCCAATCCGATGCGGTCGGTGCGCTCGGCGACGCGTGCGAGCGTGACCCACACGTCGGGGTAGAGCGCGGGGGAGTCGTACAGCCACGCGCGCTGGTACCCGAGCGACTCGGCCAGCACGGCGTGCTCGACCACATCAGGGCCGGGCGGGAACGCGCAGGAGACGTCCACCGTGTCAGGCGCGTGCGAGCTCGCGCTGGAGCTGGGCGAGCCCCATCGGGCCGAGGTTCAACGCGCGGGCGTGGAATGCCTTCAGGTCGAACGCGTTACCGCCTCGCCGCCGCGCGTCGTCGCGTGCTCCAAGCCAGACGCGCTCGCCGATCTTGTAGCTGATGGCCTGGCCGGGCCAGCCAAGGTACCGGTCGACCTCGCTCCGCATGAAGTCTTCCGGCATCTGGCCACTGCGCTCGATCGCGAACGGGAGCGCGAGGTCGGGCGTCCACGTCTCGCCCGGGTGGTAGCGCTCGTCGTCGGGGATGGCCAGCTCGAGGTGCAGGCCGATGTCGACGACGACGCGCATCGCGCGCATCGCCTGCGCGCGCAGCATGCCGAGCTCGTACGCCGGGTCGTCGAGGTATCCGAGCTCGCCCATGAGACGCTCGGCGTACAACGCCCATCCCTCGGCGTGCCCCGACCAGCCCGCGAGCGTCCGCTGGAAACGACTCAGCTCCTTGGCCAGGTAGCGCACCTGTGCGATCTGGAGGTGATGGCCGGGGACACCCTCGTGGTAGCAGATGGACACCTCGCCCCAGAGCGGGAAGCGCGTCTTGCCCAACGTCGGGTACCACGTCCGGCCCGGGCGGCTGAAGTCCTCCGACGGGCCCGAGTAGTACATCGCGGCCGCGCCCCCGGGCGGGGCGATCATTGCCTCGACGCGCTTCACCGGGTCGGGGATGTCGAAGTGCACGCCGTCGAGCTCGGCGATCGTCGTGTCGAGCAGCCGCTGCAACCACGCCTGGAACTCGTCGACGCCTTCGATCGCGCGATTGGGATCCGTCTCGAGGTGCTCGATCACGGCGTCGAGCGGCTCCCCGGCGAGGATGCGCTCGGCGACCTCGCCCATCGCGTGCTCGATGCGGTGTAGCTCGTCCCAACCCCACGCGTACGCCTCGTACAGGTCGAGCTGCATGCCGTTGAACACCCGGGCGAGGAGCCCGTACCGGTCGGCGCCCACGGCGTCGCGCTCGGTTGCGCGCGGCGCGTACTCGTCGCCGAGGAAGCGGGCGAGTCCGGCATACGCCTCGGTCGCCCGCGTGGCCCGGTCGACGAGCGTGTCGCGCAGCACGTGGTCCTCGACGGCACCGGCGTCGAACCGGTCGACGAGCGTGAGGAAGAACGGGCGCGTCTCGCCGTCGACACCGCCCCACGTCTCGGCCTGGCGCATGCACTCGATCGCCTGCCGTCGTGCGGCGACGAGACCCTGACGCACCCCCTCGGTGAGGCTCGCCTGGAAGGTCGACAGGCCGTCGGGCACGAGCGCGAGGCGGGCCGCGATGACGTCCCAGTCGGCCTGGGTCTCGGTGGGCATCATGTCGAAGCACATGCGCACCGACTGGACGGGGCTGGCGATGATGTTGAGCGTTCGGAGGTGCTCCCCGGCGTCGTAGAGCTCGACGCTCGTCTCGAGGTCTTCGCGCAGCACGTCGGCGGCGATGCGATCGCGGTCGTCGGAGACCGTCGCCGCCGCCAGCGATCGCAGCGTGGCCCGGGTGTGCTCGTCACGCTCGGCGTAACCATCGGGAGAGAAGTCGGTCATCTCGTGGTCGTGGCCGGCCAGGCCCTCGAGCGTCGCCGTGACGGGATCGAGGGCGGCGAACCGCTCGACGAACCCGTCCGACAGGTCGTAGATCTCCGACACGCGTCGGCCTGTCTACTCGATCGGGCCGCGCCCGGATCAGTCCTCCCCGGGGTGCGCGGCGGTACCGTCGTGCCATGCCTGACGAGCCGACGCGGCAAGAGACCGACAGCCTCGGTGAGGTCGAGGTCCCGGCCGACCGGTACTGGGGCGCCCAGACCCAGCGGTCGCTGCACCACTTCTCGATCGGCGCCGACCGCATGCCGGGCGCCGTGATCCGGGGCATGGCCGTCCTCAAGAAGGCGGCCGCGCTCGTGAACCAGGACCTCGGCAAGCTCCCGGCCGAGGAAGCGAAGCTGATCGTGCAGGCGGCCGACGAGATCATCGATGGTCAGCACCCCGGCGAGTTCCCGCTCTACGTCTGGCAGACCGGCAGCGGCACCCAGACGAACATGAACCTCAACGAGGTCATCTCGAACCGCGCCATCGAGCTCGCCGGCGGGGAGCGCGGGAGCAAGGCGCCGATCCATCCCAACGACGACGTCAATATGTCGCAGTCCTCGAACGACACCTTTCCCACGGCCATGCACATCGCCGCCGCCGAGGAGGTCGTGCACCGGCTCATCCCGTCGGTCAAGGCTCTCCGTGACGCGCTGGCGGTGAAGACCGAGGAGTTTCGCGACATCGTGAAGACGGGTCGCACCCACCTCCAGGACGCGGTGCCGCTCACGCTCGGCCAGGAGTTCAGCGGATACGTCGCCCAGCTCGACGACGACATCGAGCGCATCCGGCTCGCGCTCCCGGGTCTGTACGAGCTGGCCATCGGCGGCACGGCGGTCGGGACGGGGCTGAACGCGCCGCCCGAGTTCGCCGAGCGCTGCACGGCCAAGATCGCCGAGCTCACCGGGTTGCCGTTCGTGTCGGCGCCCAACAAGTTCGCCGCCCTCGCCGCCCATGACGGCCTCGTGTTCGCGAGCGGCGCGCTCAAGACGCTCGCCGCCTCGCTCATGAAGATCGCCAACGACATCCGCTGGCTCGCGTCGGGTCCCCGCTCGGGGCTCGGCGAGCTGATCCTGCCCGAGAACGAGCCGGGCTCGTCGATCATGCCGGGGAAGGTCAACCCCACGCAGAGCGAGGCGGTGACGATGGTCTGCGCGCAGGTGATGGGGAACGACGCCACGATCGGCTTCGCCGGCTCTCAGGGCAACCTCGAGCTCAACGTGTTCAAGCCGGTGATGATCTTCAACTTCTTGCACTCGGTCGACCTGCTGACCGACGTGTGCCGCACGTTCCGCGAGTTCGCCATCGAAGGCGTGCAGGCGAACCTCGAGCGCATCGCCGAGAATCTCAACAACTCGCTGATGCTCGTCACGGCGCTCACCCCGCACATCGGCTACGACAACGCAGCCGCGATCGCCAAGCACGCGCACAAGCACCGCAAGACACTGCGCGAAGCGGCGGTGGAGCTCGGCCACCTGACCGACGAGGAGTTCGAGCGGCTCGTCCGGCCCGAGCGGATGACCAAGCCCGAGGTGTAGCCCTCAGCGAGGCTTGCTCGCGACGAAGACACTGTGCCGGTACGAGGCGTCGAACGGCCCCCGAACGTCACCGAGCTGGGCACCGAGGTCGACGTCGGCGAAATCCCCGTACGCGGCGAGGAACTCGAGGATGGAGCGACGACTCGGGAAGCGCGCAGCGCCGGAGAGGTCCCGACGCTCGACCGGGTCGAACTGCTCTCGCAGCGGACGGGCGCCGTTCTCCGCCGAGAAGTCTGACGGCGGGTGAGGCGCGCTTCCGATGACGTCCCAGAGCTCCTGCAGGTGGTCGTCCGAATACGTGACCGCAATGAGGACGCCGCCGGACTGCAGCACACGCGCGATCTCGGCGAGCCCCGCGTCGAGGTGCGGCAGGTGGTACAGGACGCGGTTCGCGAGCACGCAGCCGAACGCCCCGTCGTCGAACGGGAGCGCCTCGATGTCGCCCGTCACCGCATCGAGGCCACGCGCGCGGCTCAGCTCTGCCATACGCGGCGAGCTGTCGAGCGCGACGACATCCGCGCCGATCTCGTTCGCCAGCCGCTCCGTGAAGTCGCCGGTGCCGCAACCGACGTCGACGACGCGGTCGGGCGTGCCTTCGCGCACGGCGTCGACTATTGCGTCCTCGACGAGCGGGCCGCGCACCTGGGCCGCAGTGGCGAGCCGGCGCGCGAGGAAGTGCTCCTCGGTCGCGTACTCGCGGCGGACGATCGCGGGGTCGTTCACCCGGGACGCTCGCTGTTCCGCCAACTCGGCGCCAGCGTAAACTGCGCCCCGCTCGACGAGGAGGATCAAAATGGCGATCTACGACGCGAAAGTTGACGCGCTCGACGGCAGCCCGGCCGAGCTCGGCGACTACGAGGGCAAGACGCTGCTGATCGTGAATGTGGCCTCGCAGTGTGGGCTCACACCCCAGTACGCCGGCCTGCAGCAACTGCACGAGGAGTACGCCGACAAAGGCTTCGCCGTCCTCGGCTTCCCCTGCAACCAGTTCGGTGCCCAGGAGCCCGGCAGCCCCGACGAGATCGCCACCTTCTGCGAGACGAGCTACGGCGTCAGCTTCCCGCTGTTCTCGAAGATCGAGGTGAACGGGGAGGGCCGGCACGCGCTCTACGAGGAGCTCACGTCGCACGCCGACGACGAGGGCGAGGCCGGCGACATCCAGTGGAACTTCGAGAAGTTCCTCGTGTCGCGTGACGGCGAGGTCGTGCGGCGCTTCCGGCCCCTCACCACACCCGAGGACCCCGCGCTGGTGTCGGCGATCGAGGACCAGCTCGAGGGGGAGTGATCGGCTAGCCCGCGGCGGGCGCCGGCGCGGCGGCGTCGGCGCGGGCCGTGAAGTCGAGCTCCTCGCCCTCGGCCAGCGGGAAGTGGCACGCGGCGAAGTGGCCGGGCCGGACCTCCTCGATCACCGGCTCCTCCTCGGCACACTTCTGCTGCGCCTTGGGGCAGCGGGTCCGGAACCGGCAACCGCTCGGCGGCGACACCGGTGACGGGATCTCTCCGCTGAGCGCGTCGCGCTCCTTGGGCCGGATCTCGGGGTCGGGCTCGGGGATGGCGGCCAGCAACGCCGCCGTGTACGGGTGCGCGGGGTGCTCGTACAGCTCGTCCGGCTGCGCCACCTCGCAGAGCTTGCCGAGGTACATGACCGCGACGCGGTCGCTCACGTTCTTCACGACCGCCAGGTCGTGGGCGATGAACACCATCGTGAGGCCGAAGCGCGCCTTCATGTCCTGGAGGAGGTTGAGGATCTGCGCCTGCACCGAGACGTCGAGCGCCGAGACCGGCTCGTCGCA
>Ga0137372_10005047_pt1 | contig 12873 bp, 11 predicted proteins | sample SagtaG_6_FD_104911 | JGI IMG/M metagenome (GOLD analysis project Ga0137372, IMG submission 104911) | Vadose zone soil microbial communities from Sagehorn Ranch, Mendocino, California, USA - Sage1_R_60_16 metaG | ecosystem: Environmental > Terrestrial > Soil > Vadose zone | place: USA...
GAACCTTACCTCGCTGTCCGCGGGGGCCGCGCTGGTCATTTCCCCGCGGCGCGTGATCCAGTGTCTGTGAGTAGCCAGCAATGTCAGCACCACCTCATTGAAAGCTTGTGGGTTTTCCCGCGGAGAGCCGTGACCCGCATTCGGAATAACCGCCTGCTCGGCCTTGGGAAGAAGACGTGCGAGTTCCTGGTTGACGAGCTTATGAATCTTGATTGTATTTTCACCGGTGATGATCAGAACGGGGATACGCAACCGCCCTACTTTAGCTTTAGACAGGTTTGGGAAAGGATCGGACGCTAAAGTGTTTGCTTTGAAGAAGCGGGTGTTCTGCATGACAGCGGTGAGCCCTTCGGGCGAGAGATTATCGAACCTGCGTGTTCCGATAAAGCCATCAACAAAAATCCTCATGGCTCCTTTGTCATCTCCGGCCTTAAACGCTTCCGTGGCAGGCTCCCAAATCGTAGTCATAAACTCCCTGTATGCAGCCGCACCGTTTGGAGAGTCTCTTACCCACTCATGAACAGGAGGCTCCGCGAGCACCAGGCTACGAACCATCTCAGGATGCTTGACGGCTAGCACTAACGCCGTGAATGCCCCGATGGATGTACCAATAAGATGTACGCGTCCAAGCCCCAGCTTACGGATAAATGCCGCAAGGTCATCCGCTTCTGTATACGCCGAATGATACTTTGCCGTTAGCGGATTATTGTTCGGATAATTGTAGCGGCGGCTGTAAGAGATGACGCGATATTGTGGAGACAAGACCTTCATCAGAATCTCCCAGGAGCGGTAATCACCCTGACCTCCGTGGAGAAGAACGATCGGTTCACCTTGCCCCTGCTCTATGTAATGTAATTCTACGCCGTTGGCCCTTATCTTCGTGGGCTGAAGGCTCTGAGCCAGAGCCGGCTGGTGGAGTAATAAGATAAGCAAAAGGGTTAAAGCTGATCTCAGCATTGCACGTTTTTCCCCCTATCTGAAACTTAACCCATTCTGCAAATGGTCACTGGCCACGATCGGCATTAAGGACTTGGAGTGCGGCGGCAAGCGGAGCGCGACGCCGCTTTGGCTAGGGGTCACGTTGGTCTCAATACAAATCCAAAGCGGCATCGTGCTCCGCTTGTCGCCGCACTCCAAAAGGGGCGCGCTTTTCAGGCAGACCTGTTTTGAACCTCAGTGTTAGCAGTTAAGCGCGAACAACTTTAACTCCGCATTATCCTCAGAAAACCTAACCATTTGTTCAAAACTCAGACCTAACTTCGCGAGCAGTCTGATGGAGCTGTGATTGTCAGGAGCAGTTATGGCCAGAATACGGTTTAGGCCAAAAGCACTTTTCGCAAACCCAAGCACTGCAGCGGCAGACTCAAACGCATATCCCTTACCCCAGAACCCTGGAAGAAAGGCAAAGCCAATGTCCGGATCTGCTAACGACTCTCTCTTTACCAGACCGCAGATTCCAATGGGCTTTCCACTGTCCTTTAATTCAGTTAGGTAAAGTCCGAAACCGAAGCGTTCATAGCTGGCAACTGGCCCCTGCAAAATGTATTTACATGCGTCATCGATTGTTCTGACACCTTTATCGCCGATGAAGCGCAACCACGACGGTTCATTCACCAGCTCAAGAATGAATTCCGCATCTTCAGTCGAGAGTTGGCGGAGAAATAGTCGGTCTGTTTCCAGCACTAACACAATAGAGACCTTCCGGCCATGACATGCGAATGAACGTTCTCTCATAACGCGGCAACAACCGCAAAGCAAACAAAGCGTAAAACACGATCCACGAAATAACACGAAATGGCACTAAAACATTTGGAGGGGGTCGTGTGATCTAGTAGATAGGTCTTGCGCTCATCACGCATACTTCGATGCAATTCTTTTGACGGTATTCGAGTTTCGCAGGGTCGCCCTCATGCCGAGCATCTTTTCGATCAGTGCTCCGGAAAGTGCGGATTCACCGACGTTCCGACGATGCAGCCAGTACACTTCTCGTTCAAAGACATGAAGTTCCTCAACCTCCGTGCTGAATGAGTGCAGTTTCTGTCGCGATTCATCGATCGGCGTGTCTGCCATGAAGCCGATATACAAAACGTGCCCCTCTCGACTCAACTCAGCATCTCTGAATGGTTTGTAACGAGCGATATTCGCGATTTCGGACGTCGATCGAATAAATGTCGCTACCTCATAACCAAGTCGCTTTTGCAAAAAGTCTTCTATCTTCTTTTCCAGAGGCTTTGTGTTCCTGGCTGTTGAGTCAAATATGACATTGCCGCTTGCGATAAACGTCTCGACGTTCTGAAGGCCCATAGCCTCAAACATGAGCCTGAGGTGGTCCATTTTCACGGTATGACCGCCAACATTTATCGCTCTTAGAAAGGCAACATACTTTGGCATATTTTAGTTACAATGCTACAACAGAATCGATTTGTTGAAAGCTAGAAAAGCCGAGACGCATGTGGAGGGGCAGTGGGTCGTGTCTATGCCGACTAGAGGTTCACTTCTCTGTCAGCGAATCGTCATGATGCGGCCAGTACGTACCTAGCAATACTCCGGCTTCGCGCAATCGCTTGAGTTCCGTGTCCTTCGTTAGCGCATCACGAGCCCATTGCAGCGCGTTTTTGGTCACGCTCGTTTCCGAGGGAAGTGTTTCTATGTCCTCTTGCGTCAGGTGCTCCAGATCGATGATTGTCCTGATACCGTTTCGCCGCAAATCCTTCACGGCGTCACCGAAATGAACGCAGAGCTTCGCCTGCAGAATCCAATCCATCAGTTGCCGCGCGCTGTAAGGGGTCTTAAGAAAGAGCGGCACGAAATCAGCGGTGGCCAAATCGTAACAGGTGTCGATCCCCAGTTCTTCCAGACGCAGCATGTCGTGAGTCTCTATGCCTTCGATCATGTCCAGTGGCGCGTTCCGCACGGAAGGATCTTTGTCAGGAGACAGAAAAGAAACCCGGTCCGTGAGCCACCGCAGTCCGCGTTGGGGAAAGATACCAATGAAGAAAGCGATCGCCGGCCAGATATTCGCCGTAATGCCCTCCTTGGAATCGCTGCCACCCGTCAAAGCCGCATAGCCGTTGTAGATCACGAAAGAAATTATGGAGGCCAGAATCAGCCTCATGCCAAAGCCGTAATAGACGCTGGGAAAGAGATCGTTCAGGGCATATCGTCGGAAGATATATTGGAGTCCCCAAATGTAGGCCCCGAGAAAAGCCATCGCGAATACGAGCCGCGAACCAGGCTGAGGGAAGTTTACGCCGGCGAGTTGGACCATCGGGAATTCTGAATTCACCAATCCGATCTCCTTGCTGAAGAATACGAGGGCCAGTCCAAGCCACACCAACATTGAGGCATAGCCAACGCCGAAAAGGTAGTAGCTGAAGTTCTCCGCTGCATAGACTTTGCCGTAAGCGGAATCAATTTGCAGAATTGTAAGGGCGCGCCTCACCTCGCTTATACGGCGTTGACGTCGGGAAAAATAGTAAGTCAAAGCGGTGAGCGGCAGGAACAGGTATAGGACAATGGCCGCGGTCAACTTGAAGGAAATTATTGGTTCCATCTCGATGTTTATGCCTTTAACGGTGAGCGACCAAAACCGGAAATGGGAGGGAAAGACTACTCTATTGTAAATCCTCTGCCAACTTAAACTCTCACAAAAACCTATCACTTGTTGAATTGGTAGTGCTCGTATTTTGGCTCGTCCACCAGCTCAGCCAATCAGTAAAGACAAGGGCCCGACGTTTATGATACTCTCCGCGCGCTAACCAAACGGTACGCCGGCAGGCGCTGTGCCAACGTATATTATTACCCGTCATGAGGCCTGATATAGCCTGAGTGAAACCTCGTCCACTCTGCTTTGAATCGCGATTTCGACCATGTCTTGCCGACTCAACCAAAAGGAGTACCCCACATGATTCGCTCAAAAGCCAAACAGACTGCACTCGTTGCTTTAGTGAGCACGCTAGCCTTAACGCTCATTCTAACTCCCGCTCCTCAGAGCGACGCCGCTGACCACCGGGACGGCCCTCTAATTACAAGCTACTTGAGCGGAACGCTCGACATAGCCGACCTCTACCTGTTCCTCGATCCGGGCGACAATACGAGAGCAATCATCGCGTTAACGACGTCCGGTTTCATTGTGCCGAGCGAGAATAGTAGCTCAGGCATTTTTGATTCCACCAGTAGGTACCGATTTGAGATGGAGAATACGGGTGACTCTCAACCGGACCACTTTTTTGACGTCACTTTCTCGCCGCGCATCGCCCGCGAGGGGATCCCACAACCGCAGCTAGCCACCATTACTCTACCCAATGGCAGGAGCTTCACTGCGCCCGCGACGAACCCTGATGGTACATCCCCCGACGCGCCGCCGCCGGTCGTCACTACGGACGCCGCCACCGGTATCAAGTTCTTCGCTGGACTGGTTGATGATCCCTTCGTCTCCGATCTCGTGGCCATTAGTCGCTATTTCGCCTCCATTGGAAATAGCGCGGCCAACCCGACCCAGTTAGAGCGCGGACGTGATAGCTTTGCAGGCTATAACATGACGGGCATTGCATTCAGCATTCCTGTCTCACTCCTGCTCGGCCGGGCTGGATCTGAAATCGGCCTCAGCGCCGTAACGCAACGCCGCGCGATGCAGATATATGACCGAAGTCGCGAGCAATTTATCGGTTTCGGTCCATGGGTGAACGTGGATCGCATGGGTGTTCCATCCATAAACGCCATGCTCATCCCCTTCAATCGCAAGAATGAATACAACGCTGCGGACACAACGGACGACAGCGCTGGAAGGTTCCGCTCAGACATTCTCGCCGCGCTTCAGTCGCTCGGCACGGACAGTATAAGTGTCCAACGTTTTCTCGCCCTAGCGGTCACCCGGGGAGACATCTTGCGTCTTGACACGTCAATCCCGAACGACCGGATCGGACCGACCAACCCGGATGAACTCGCCACAAATGACGGACGCGGCTTCCCGAATGGAAGACGCTACGGCGATGACGTGACCGACACAGAACTCTTCCTGATTAATAACCGCCAGCCGCTCAGCGACAATGCCAATCGAAACGAAGTGCCTTTCAGTAGATCTTTTCCATACTTCGGGCTATCGCATCAGCCGTTCCCTGCAGGCACGCTCGACGACAAGACGCGGAATTAGTGTTTTAGATGCACTACTGTTTCAACGTTGATCGGCCCATTGTTTGTATCTTGTTGGGTTTGATCGACTTGACTCTATGCATAGGGGAATCGATTTCAACTCATTGCGGCTTACTGCTGCAATCCAGCTCGCGCTGCGGCTCATCAGGGCAGTACCACGACGCTACTATTTATGACGTAAAGACATAACTCTAAATCTGAGATACCTTTGTCTTAATAACCTCAAACTCGAAGTACAAATCTTTGCCGCGAAAGATAAAATTAAGATAGTGTTCCCAAAACTTTCGCGTGAAGCGGAGAGAATGCCAGCGCTGATCCAGGTTGACGATAAACTCCAAGCCAATTGCACGCCAGAGGTTTGCTAAGGTCACGTAGGAACGAACCACGCGCAACTTAAGGTCCGTGTAAAATGGGAAAGTGGAGTGTTCCTTTGTGAAATGTTGAAAGGAATAGCTGTTCAGATGATTGCGGTGAGTTGGATCAGCGGGCCAGTCGGGGTTGGAATAATGAGGCGTGACGATCTTGATTCGCCCTCCGGGTTTAGTAATCCGGTGTAACTCCGAGACCAATGCCATCACATCAGGCACGTGCTCAATCACGTGTTGGCAGATAATTTCGTCGAACTCATTGTCCTCGAAAGGGTAGGGAACAACAGCCAGGTCATGGATGACATCGGCGCCGGTCTTAGGGTTGTAATCGAGACCTACAGCATTCGGGAACTTGTTCAGCCCGCAGCCGACATCCAAAATACGTTTCGCCAGGTGGTCGGACATTAGTCTTTCGTTTCTCTCCCCGCCTGGCACCTACTAAGCTCGTGTGTTCGTGCGTTGTTATCTTGCACCTAGCTGACGGTGATCGACCATCAAGCACCGGTCCTGCACCACCTTGATGCCTGCTTTTGCGAGCCTCTCTGCGACCGCGTCATTCCAGATACCTGATTGCATCCATACGGCCTTCGGTTCCTTCGCGAGTATGTCCTCCAGGTGAGCCGGAACATCTTCGGACCGGCGGAAGACGTTTACCAGATCCACCGCGACGGGTATCTCGACTAACTTTCGGTAGACCTTTTCCCCGAGAATCGTCATTACGTCGGGATAATAGACAGGCACGGGAATGATCTGGAACCCGACTGAGCGGAGATAGCTTGGAACATAAAAGGCCGCCTGGTTTGGCTGTTCCTCAGTTTTGATTCCCAGCACGGCGATGGTTCTTGTCTCGGCGATTAACTCCTGGATTCCCTTCTGATCAGTGATTATGTTCTCCTGCCAGTTCATCATAATTAGACTCACCTTCAAGCACCATTGCCAATGCGCACAGGTCGTCAATATCGCCCCCAAGGTCAGTATCGAGATGCAGCTTGAGCACCAATGTTGCCCGGAATCAGAAGATGGAGCCAACGTTCATCGCCGCGCCTCGCAATGGCGTGATAGATGGCGCTCAAGAGAATTTCATCTATTTAGGTGTTAAGTGCAAGTTGAGGGACGGCAACGCTCAATCCACGTACTTAGTTGGACGGTTTTTTCGTATCGACCGTGGCGTTGCGACAGGCGTTGTATGGTTCTTATCTTTTTTTAGAGCGGTAAACTGCGGGATCGTTTGTCCTTGCGCTGAGTAATCAATCAACATATCCAGCCGTTTGAGCCGAGTTTCTTCTTTCTTGGCGCTGAGCACCCACCAGTTGGCTGCCTTTCGATACGAGGGCGATTTGGCCTGAAAGAATTTCCACGCCGCTTTGTTCTTTTTTACTACACGCTCATAAGGAGCAGGCAACTGTGGACTTCTTTGTTCATACGAATAGATTCCTGATCTGTTGTCTTTGCGCGCTTGAAATGCCTTCAGTCCTTCCTCCCTCATCAGTCCCTCGCCCGAAAGTTCCTGGGCACGTTTAATATTCACAGCGCTCCACGTGCTGCGCTGTTTCCGAGGCGTAAAACGGATTTTATAACTAACCTCGTCGATGTTTTTCCGAAGGCCATCAATCCAGCCATAACAGAGTGCGCCATCGACCGACTGCTGCCAGGTAATACTCGGTTTGCCTGAGTCTTTCTTGTAGAAACCCACCCATAGCTCTTGCACTTTGGCGTGATGCGCCTCAAGCCATTTGCGCCAATCAGAAGGCGATTTGAAGAATTTGACCATAACTGCGTCAGCCATCGCGCCGCGTAATTACCTGAGTTCGTAGAGCAACAGTCGGTCGGAGTCAGGGCAGTAGCCCGACTATTAAGGAGGGCTTTGATCCGCGCACGAGGAGCTCTCCTTAACATTCGGAGGGCTATTGGGGATGATTAGAACTGAATTAGCTTCGGCTTCTGATGCTTATGTTTCAAGCACAGCATCCATCGTAATCTCTGCCTTCAATACTTTGGAAACCGGGCAGCCAGCCTTCGCATTGTTTGCTGCTTTCTCAAAAGCTTGCTGGTCAGCCCCGGGTACCTTCGCTCTAACCTCCAAATGTACGGAGGTGATCGCAAAGCCGGTGTCCGTCTTTTCTAGCCTGACACTTGCCGTCGTGTGAATGCTTTCTGGTGTTAGTCCTGCCTGGCTTAACTGTCCTGAAAGGGCCATTGAAAAACAACCTGCATGCGCTGCAGCAATCAGCTCTTCGGGATTGGTCCCCTTGCCATCTTCAAACCGCGTGCTAAAAGAGTATTGCGCTTCGGAAAGAACGCCACTATCAGTTGAGATGTTTCCCTTACCATCCTTGAGTCCGCCCGTCCAAACAGCGGATGCACTTCGTTTCATATTCCCTCCTGTAAGACCGTTTTGTATGAACTCTAGAACAATAAGCTACCGCAAAAACTCACAACCAGCGAGCGCGGGAACGGTGTGGCGGTAACTAGATTTGTAGGGGCGTCCCTCCGTGGGCGCCCGTGCAAATGACCAGAGGCCCTTGACATTGACGAGGGGCGCCCACGGAGGGACGCCCCTACTGTAGGCTTTTGTAGACATAGTAAACGACGCCTGCGTAATCGTCGGTTAACAGAAAAGCGTCCGTCCCAAAACTCAAAACATCTACCGGTCGGCCATAAACTTTGCCCGCCTGGAGAAAACCAGTAATGAAGTCTTCAGGTTGGGTCGACCTACCGTTGCCGTGCGGCAGGCGTACCACGCGGTAGCCACGATTGAGAGTTCTCCTTGTCGAACCGTGCAATGCCACCAGGAAAGAATCCTCCAACTGACCACCGTTTTTTGTGTCGAAGTATTCTAATCCGAGGGGTGAACTGTGCGCGTCGAAAGCGGCGTAAGCTGATGGCACGTTTCGGCAGTTCAATATTCTTCCCGCTGGGTTGAACTTGCTATCAGGATAGCGTCCCGGTCCGGATTGGAAGCAATATGGCCAGCCGTAATTTGCGCCGTCTCTGACGGCATACATAGTGTCTGCGGGTTTGTGATCGCCCAGGTGATCTGCGCCCATGTTGGTCGCAAACAAATTGCCCTTGGACCAGCGTAGACCGACGGCATTGCGTAAACCATGCGCAAAATGTCTTTGATTCGACCCATCAGGGTCCATCTCTAAAATGCTTGCGCGCACTTCTTCCTTCTCTTCGCAGGCATTACAACTGCTGCCGACTGATATGTAGAGTTTGCCGTTACCGCCAAAAGCGATGGTGCGCGTGAGGTGCCAGCCACCATACTTATAGGCCAAACCGTAATCAGGGAAAGTAGCGAGTACCTCAGGTTGGCCAGCCGGCGTCAACTCGCCTGCGTTGTATCTGTAACGCAGCAGGCGATCAGTAAGGGCGATGTAAAACCAGTTGACTCCTCTCTGGTCTGTGTAAAAGGCAATGCTGTTTGGATTAAGCAAACCCGTGAGATACCGAGTCACATTTTTGAAAGTTTTGCTGGTGGGATCAAAGCCATCGAGGATGTAAACGACACCTTTTCTGTTATCAGTCTTGTTGTACATGTCTGTGACGAAGATTCGACCATCAGGACTCTTCGCCATGAAGCGCACGCGCTTTAATCCCTGCGTCGCCACACTGATTGCAAAGCCTTCTGGCAGATAGAGGTCGAATGTCTTACCGCCGGCGAGCGAAATACGATGGGGCGCGAGCTTTGGGGCCCGCGAAGGTTCGGCGTTTGTGTCTGCTTTGATAGTGGCGAGCAGAGACACCAGGCAGATAAGCACGATCAAGCTTCGATTCATAGGACGAAATGTAATTTTCGGGTGCTGTCTAGTTTGACACAAGCAGCGGCTTGCCATTCTACTTGCGCCTCGGCGTCACAGGCCTCATCGCCTGAGCCGCACGTCGCACATCGTCGTTTGTGAACACCGCGAAAAGGAACGGCTGCGATTCAAGGAAGTGAGCCAGGTCGCTCAGCGTCAGACCAAGATACGTCAGCCGGTCCTCATCAACGAAGATCTGGCAGTTTTCCGATTCGAAGGACGTAATGAGCTGCTTCGCCTCAGGATCAAACTTCTGGTGCAACAGGTCTACGATCGACGGCGCTAAATGCCGGCGGTCCGGCGACGCCGGTTCCGACGGCATGCCATGGTCCGCGGTCACTGCGAGGAGATAGTTATTCCCAACCCTTGCCTCTAGCGCTCTCAGCATCCGCGCCAACTGACGGTCCATCTCGCCAAGTGTGACGCGGATCTCGTTCGAATGAGGACCGTGCTTGTGGCCCACGAAATCCGCGCCTTTATAGTTCAGCAGAATAAGATCCGGAACGTCGTCTTCGCCCAAGGGCTCGTGCTCGATCATCGCTGCCATAGCATCGGCTTCGAATGCTGGGAACAGACCCGAATAGCGCACGGCGGCGGTTGAGTCGATTTTGTGACGCATCCACTCCCCGCTAGCCGGCCACAGGGTTCTGGCGTTTCGATCCTTCAGATATGCAGGCAGCCGGAAACAGTTGGGGTTTGTGGTCCAGTTGCCCGTCTCCTGATCGTAGCTTGCGAGCACGACTGGCGCTCCATTCAACTGACATGCTCCATGCCCCGCGAGTGGCGTCGCGGCCCGGTCGATGCTGCCCTGGGCCAAGATGATCGCGCGACCAGCCGTCGCGAGCTGCCAGACGTCTGCCAGCGTCAGTGCCATCAGATCTTGCGGCATTCCTCCAGCGAATAGGTCGTAGCGCCCGTGGTGCGCGCGATCGTACACGCTAATGCCTGTGATTCCGTGCACGCGGGGATCGGTTCCCGTCGAGATGGTCGAGTGTCCAACAGCAGTGTTCGTCGGGAGCACGTTAACCCGCGCTTGAGTGAACCAGGCACTACGCTGCCGCAAGGCGGTGAGCGTTGGCATAGCTGCGGCGTAGCGATCGAAATAATCCCTGCGCATGCCATCGAGAACGAGCAGCATGACAATTCGTGGTCTTGCAAAGCCAGTCCGCAAAACCGGCAATACATGGCCTGTCGCGGTTTGGGGCATCTGCACGCCAAGCGCCGCAGCAAGCGTTGGCGCAACGTCCTGCTGAACGGCTGGCATCGAGTACACTCCCGTTCTCACCGCAGGGCCCGCAAACATCAGTGGAATCGAAACGTCATACGCCCACGGCGAACCGTGCATGTACGCTACTTCCGGGTCAGGCCGCGTGATGAAGTCGCCCTCACGTGGCACGATCAGGAGCTGGCCGGTTCGTCCGGGGAAATATGCCCGAGCGAACATCTCCAGGAAGCGCTGTCGCGCCGCAAGGGTGGCATCAGCCGGCGTCGCACGTTGGATTCGAGGAGCGCCGCTACCAGAAGATCCCTTAACCTGCTGGCAAGAGACCCTCGAAGCCATAGTCACCAGGGTCAGGGCGAGGAGGACGGCACAGCAAGCCGGCAACTTTGAGGAGACGATTAGCATTTACGAAGCAACCCAACGCCGCGCTAAAAACATTTTCGGAATAATAAGACATGTCGTACCTGGATGGAATCCTGACGCTTAGTCAACACTGCCGCAGGATCCCCGGACAAACGACAGTCCGCATGTCAGCGAAATGCTTGCCTGTTTTGAAACCTGAGCGTCGCGTGATACGTTCTAACGAACGGTAATCACCGCCCAAGTACGAACGTCATGCGGACGACGCATTCGAGCCAGAGCTACTGTCCGAGACAATCCACAACCTTCGCAAAGGAAAAGTTTATGAATCCGATCACATCCCTCAGGAGAATCGCTCGAAGAATCAACACGACGGCAGGTAGTGCGTCGTTTCTAATCGTCGTATTCGTTGCCGTCTCCTGCTTTACCCCGTTTGCGCAGGCTCAGAAGAATACGATTGACAAGAAACCGAAACCAGGCGCCGCGTCTCGTCATGTACGCGAGTACACCATTGAGCAGTTCATGGATACAGTCCGCATCGGCGGCGCATCCTTCTCGTTCGATGAAAAACAAATCCTTTTCCACAACAACAAGACGGGAATCTTCAACGTTTCCACAGTTTCGGTTGAGGGCGGCGACGCAAAAGAGTTGACCAACTCGACGAAGGAAAGCACTTTTGCAGTCTCCTATTTCCCAAACGACATGCGGTTTATCTACACCTACGACCGAGGCGGCAACGAGAACAGCCACCTTTACGTTCGTGAGACGGACGGCAGCGAGCGCGATCTCACACCCGGCGAGAAGACCAAAGCCAACTTCCTCGGCTGGGCGCACGATCGCAAGTCGTTTTACTACTCGACCAACGAGCGCGATGCGAAGTACTTCGACATCTTTGAGATGACCGTGGCGGACATGAAGCCCACTCTCGTCTTCAAGGACGAGACCGGCTACGACTTCGCGGACATCTCAAATGACAAACGCTACCTCGCCTTCAGTAAACCAGGCGACTCAACCATTGACTCCGATATCTTTATCTACGACTCGCAACAGAAGGAGATCAAGAAGATTACGCCTCACACTGGTGAGGTCTCCTTCAACGCCCAATCTTTCGACCCGCAGTCTAAGTCGCTGTATTACACGACAGACGAGGGCAGCGAGTTTGCTTACCTCAAGCGCTACGAACTCTCAACCGGAAAATCCGAGGTTGTGGAGAAGGCGCCATGGGACATACAGGCCACTTACTTCTCGCTGAACGGAAAATATCGCGTCACCATTATCAATGAGGATGCGCGCACCGTGATCAGGATTTACGAAGCCTCCGGCAAGCTCGTGCCGCTGCCAAAGCTGCCGGGCGGCGACATTACTGGTGTCACGTTTTCGCCGAGCGAGAGCCGGATGGCCTTCTATCTTAACGGCGATCGATCGCCGGCAAACCTCTACGTCTACGACTTCAGCAGCCGAAAGGCCACGAAGTTGACTAATAGCCTCAATCCCGAGATCGACGCGGCTGACCTGGTTGAAGCCGAGAACATACACTACAAGTCCTTCGACGGTATGGAAATTCCCGCCCTCCTTTACAAACCGCACGAAGCCACTGGGCAGAGCAAGGTTCCCGCGATCGTACTGGTCCATGGCGGGCCCGGCGGGCAGGCGCGGCGCGGCTATAAGGCGCAAGTGCAATTCCTCGTGAACCATGGCTATGCAATGCTCGATGTCAACAATCGCGGATCGTCAGGCTACGGCAAGACGTTCTACACGGCCGACGATCGCAAGCACGGGCGCGAACCATTGTGGGATGTGGTGGAGGCCAAGAAATATTTGCAGTCGCTGGGTTGGGTTGACGAGCAGAAGATCGGTGTGATGGGCGGTAGTTACGGTGGCTACATGGTGCTTGCGGCTCTGGCGTTCAAGCCCGAGGAATTCGCTGTCGGCGTGGACATCTTTGGTGTGTCAAACTGGGTGCGCACCCTAC
>Ga0137372_10005050_pt1 | contig 12871 bp, 10 predicted proteins | sample SagtaG_6_FD_104911 | JGI IMG/M metagenome (GOLD analysis project Ga0137372, IMG submission 104911) | Vadose zone soil microbial communities from Sagehorn Ranch, Mendocino, California, USA - Sage1_R_60_16 metaG | ecosystem: Environmental > Terrestrial > Soil > Vadose zone | place: USA...
CGTACTCTGTATACCTCGCGTTTCCACCTGCTGTCTTCAAAGCTTGGACCAGCTTGCGAGCATCGGTGACTGGAATAAGTGTGTCCGCATCACCATGAAAGACCCAGACTGGAGTGTTTCCTATGAGCCGAGCGAATAACGCGTACGGATTTGGAGACTTCAAAATTCCCGCAAGCTCTGCGGCCGCCTCTGGCGGGAGAGGAAAATTCGGAGGCGGCAGAACTCCACCAGCAATCGGCACGAGAGCTGCAAATTTACTCGGATGATGGGCGGCAAAATACCATACGCCGTAGCCGCCCATGGATTCTCCGATCAAGTAAAGCCGTTGGGAATCACCGTGGAACTCTTTGACGGATTCATCGAGTGCTTTGAGAGCCAGAGTTTCCATGTCGCCGAACCACAGACCGTTAAATCGACATTGCGGGAAGACAACGATAGCTGGCCATTGCTTATTGTGACGGCGAATCGCCTTTCCAAGAGCAACATCTGTCGGCAGAATACCGTCGTCGCCTCGGAAATCTGCACCATGGAGAAAAAGAATGACAGGCAGCTTGACGTGTAGGTTGTAACTAGCCGGAACATAGACCTGATAACGGTAGGTCGTTGGGCCAACCGTGACAGCTCGATTTAAGAACCCCGTCTCTCTTGCGCTAATCGATTGGACCCAGAAAAAAAGAAAAGCAAGCAACAGGTTGAAAATTACTCTTCTTGGCATGTGGCTCCTTTCTCGTTCTCAAAACGGCGCACTACGCGGCTTCAGTCGTAACAACTGCCGGCTTTTCCGACCTTCGAAATGCGAAGCAGCATAACGCTGATGCGCTTCAGCGGCTCGCCCACGCAACTATGAATAAAGGCCGCTCACCGGCGAGTCCGCTGCAAGCGCTTATAGGTTGACGCGGTCCGGATACGCGACCTTCTTTCCATTTACCACAACGTGGCCGGCTGCCGTAAGCGCCTCTAGCACCTCAGCGACCTCTTCCCCCGAGAGCACCTTGTGGAAGTAGGAAAGGATTGCACTCTGCAGGGACGTAACCGTGGCAGGTCGAGCCTTGGCTGATGCAATGCGCTTCTCGTAGAAATCTGCGGCCCGCTGCCTCGGAGGTAGCTTTTCCGTCGATCTAACCAGCGGAATCTCCAATACAGATGCCGAGCGGGAACAAAATATCTTCTGATCCTTTAGATGCTTTATTAAGGGGTCAAAGCCCTTGTCTTTAGAGATGATGTGGAAGTATGCGTCCGGATGGGCTGCGGCTAACTTCCCTATGTAATAGGCAATATGGAAGTCCAAGGCGCTAGGTCCATGGCTGCTGATTTGGACATAACTACCATTGGAACCAAGCGACTGCACCGCATTGACTATCGGGAAGTTGAGCCGCTTTAGATTCGCGCCGACAAATACGACGACCCGAAAATGCTCATGCTTGAGCTTTTCAATGTACTCGGGCTTAACGTTCTCTGAATCAATCAGGACGAAATTGGTGCGCACAATAGGGTCTCCTACTAAGTGGCTAACGTTGCGCTTCGGCGGCTCGCCAAGGCAACTTAACAAAGAAGATGCTTACCGGCGAGTCCGTTGCAAGCGCTTGTTGTTTGTCGCGGCTCGCAAAGCCTCGCGCGACAACAATCCTTAATTCGTTTAGGCAGCGCGTTGAAGACAGCCCCCCACTTGTCGCCACAGGCGCCGTAGGAACGGCCTCCTCATGTCCTCACCAACGGGAGCAGCACGCTGATCAGCACGCTCGCACCATCCAGCAGGGCATGCGCAATCGCCAACGGTACCAACCGGCGAAGTCGCAGATACAAGAGCGTTAGGAACACGCTGAACGGCACCGATGACAACAGCCGAAATGCCATGAACTTCGCGTCAAAGGTCAACGGCATGACAACATGTTGCAAGGACCAGGCGAACGCCACAACTGCGATCGCCACGCTCGTACTCCGACAAAGAACCTGGAAGCGGGGTAGCAGATAGCCATTGTAGGTCATCTGCTCGGTCAGTCCCCAAATGAATGGCCACACCAGCACGCCATAGACAGCGGCCGGCAATGGCAGGGTTCCAAAGAAGTACGGCTGCGAGGGCGTCCCGTACAAGAGCCAACCGGCCGCATAGGTGCCACCAAGGATGAACACGAGGCTCACTGGGATGAGCGCGAACCCGAGAAGTACATCGCGGACAAGACGCGTTCGCTCGAACCCGACAAGATCGAACAGGCCGATGCCTTCGCGGCGAGTGAGCCGCCACAGGAGTGCCAGGCATCCAGCGTCGATCAATGTCCCGTACACTGGTAGCCAGGGCTCAGCGTCATGCCATGGAGTCAGCGACGCTCGCAGGGCGAAGATGGCCGCGACAACGGCTTGCGCTCCCACGGCAAAAACTGCACGCGCAAGCAGCATCAGTGCCGGGCCGCGCCATGTCAGCGTCGCCGCTTCCCGCTGCCGAAGCAGGGCCTCCTGGGAATTCGGGTCCATGAATGGAATCCTAGTGTCTTTGGTGAAGATCTACACAGATGAATCTTCCGCGATCCATTGAGGCGCTGCCTAACGTAGAGGATTCTTTACGAAGTCTCGCCGCGGGTCAAGCGGGTGCTGAGAGGGAGAGCTAGTGAAGATACACAAGACGCGGCGAGCACTTCGGAAAGAATTCAGTTGGACAAAAACAACGTCAGAGACATGTATGTTGAATGTCAGGTCGAGTGTCTAGAATGAGCCGCATGGCTCAGGAGGAAATCGACGATGACGATTCAGACACAGGTCTCAGGGCAAGCAAACAGTTTCAGAACCACTCCAGCCAAATGTGCAACCTCTTCATCCGCCGACCTGGCTCCCAAGAAACTGGACCACTATCTCTACTTTGTTCGTCCCTGCTGGGATTACATCCGGTCCGCTCTCTGTCTGACGTGGGAAGCGCACCAGGTAGGCAGGTGTTCGTGGTCCGTCGCTCATGAGAAGTCCTATTGTAAAGGGAGCCTTTACGAGATCACCCTCCAGGCTATGCCAACACCTAAACTGCTGGATCAGGTAAGGACTGTCATACGTGTCAGGCATTTCAGCTTGAGCACAGAACGCGCATATGTCAGCTGGATCCGGCGTTTCATTCTTTTTCACAACAAACGGCACCCCAATGAGATGGCGGAAGCAGAAATTCGCCAGTTCATTTCTCATCTCGCTGTCGATGCAAAAATCTCGGCATCTACGCAAACTGTCGCTTTAAGTGCGTTGCTATTTCTCTACCGCGACGTCCTCATGATGACATCGAACGCGCACTCAGGACTCAGCACTCAGCACTCAGCACTCAGCACTCAGCACTCAGGACTCAGCACTCAGCACGACGCGAGTTGCACAAGATCATCTTCTGATTCGAAGCACGTATGACATACGCGCTTGAAGGCGTGGTAGTTAATAAGCTCCACGTCCGGCGCGAGGAAGCCGGATTTGATGGGCTCTTTACGCAACAAATCGGTGCTCAGGTATTTCTTGTTGTCGTCCGGAAAAACTGTGACGACCAGAGCGTCGGCACCCATACGGTTCTGGACCATTAGTGCCCCAATGAAGTTTGCGCCCGAAGATATACCGACAGCAATGCCGAGGCTGCTCGCGAGCTTCTGGGCCATCAGAATCGCATCACCGTCAGGCACACTGATCACCTCATCAAGTTTCTCCAGCTCGAGCAACGAGGGAATGAATTCATCGGAAACACCCTGGATGCGATGTTGGCCCACCTTCGAGCCGGTGGTGAGAGTCGGCGACTCGGCCGGCTCGAGAGGATGTAGGCAAATAAACGGATTTTGACGGCGCAGAAACTTACCAGCCCCCATGATCGTGCCACCGGTTCCTACCCCGGCAATGAACGCATCGGGTTTGAGAGAGTGGAAGTAGAGCTGCCACCAGATCTCCGGTCCGGTAGTCTCTTCATGCGCTTGCACGTTTGCGCTGTTGCTGAACTGACTCGGCAGAAAGATATTCTCCTCTCGCGCAGCCAGTTCTTCGGTCATGCGGATGCTTCCGAGGAAACCTCCCTGCTCACGGCTTACGGGAACGATCTTTGCGCCCAGACTCTGAATCAGAGCTACCCGTTCCTGACTCATCCAGTCAGGCATGAAGATTACCACCTGATGACCCAGAGCGCGGCCAATCGCAGCGAACGAAATACCGGTGTTGCCGCTCGTAGCTTCGACGATGGTGTCGCCCGGTTGTATCTGCGCCGTCTGGTACGCCTTCTTCAGAATGTGAAACGCCATCCGATCCTTGATGCTGCCCGTCATGTTGATGTGTTCGGCCTTGGCATAGATGACGCGACGCTCTCCTCGGAACGAGAGATGGATCGCCAGGAGTGGCGTGTTGCCGATCATGTGCTTGAGTTCTGCGAAGCGTGCGCACGCGATGAGATTTGCGGGTAAGTCAGACTTGTTAGGTGAGCCGGTAATCTGTGTGGCCATCTATTTCCTCGTTCAACGCCTGGGCAAGCTGTTCAGTTCTCTGGCGGCCGTTTAGGTGCGCGAAGTCCGCTCACGATGCGGTTTCGCGTCCGAGACAGGCAGCGCTTTCGATCATTCCACGCAGGCTGATTTGTCCCGTGTAATTCCCGAAGAGGATTCTGCCCCGGGTGGAGCACCAGGTGTCGTGGGCTTGTTGCCAGACAGTTGGCAGGCCGGCAGAGTACTGTGGCAGCGCCGCGGGCCAACGATGAATGATGACTGCCAGCGGCTCGCGAATTCCCAGCACGTCCGACAGTTCGAGTTTTATAGTTTGCCGGATCTCATCATCGCTTGCCTGAAGCCAATGCTGTTGCGACGTACCACCCATCATCACGGTAAACGAAGCGAAGCGCGAATCATCGACGACACGATAATCGAAGGATGAAGAGTTGAAGAGAATGCCGAGCGATTTCCTGTCCTCACACGCCGGCATTAGCACTCCGGTGCCATGCACGGAACGTGTAAAAGAGTCGCGAGCCACAAAAACTGTAACGGAAACGATTGGCGTGTAATGGATCGTTTCGAGTTTCGCGGCGAGGGCCGGTGTAACCTCTTTCAGAATTGTAGCGGCCGCATACGCCGGTGTAGCTATGATGACGTTAGGCGCATCCGGAACGCTATTTATCTTTTCGTTCATTCGAAAACGCGAAGAAAGTTTATGGTCCAGGCGTTGTTCGAGTTTAGAGACAAGGTCGCCCATGCCAAACTGGGGCGCCATTCGTTGTTTCGTCTCTCGTTTAGAAGAGTGATTCCGCTTTTTGCTTAGTAGAGAGCCGAGCAATGTCTTCCCCGCCGGAACATTCAGAGACGGATAAGCTGCCGTCACCCCAAGTTCAGCAGGTTGTACACCGTAGATGCCGCGCACGAAAGGCGTCAGTAAATAATCCAGGGCGGCGTTTCCGAGGTGTCGTCGCGCCCACGCATCGAGGTTTTGTTTCGCGGCACAATCTGAGCGGACAAAAGCTGCGCGGCGAAGGGCGCCGGCCGTCTCACGAATTCCTAATGGGAAGCGACGGAGCCGGCCATCGCGCACTATAAATTTTGCGTTGGCCTCTTTGCGCGGTTCAATTAACTTTACGCCCAACTCCGCGCACAACTCGCGCACTGCCTGCGTGGCTATGAGCGAGTGGGCCGCGCTCTCGGCGATTCCATGTTCTGTGTTGCTCGTCTTAATCAAGCCGCCCGCATGTTCACTCTTCTCGATTAGAGTCACGCGATACCCATTCTTGTCGAGGGCGTACGCCGCAAGCATGCCGGCGATACCCGCTCCCACCACCGTCGCTTCTTTTCTGTTCGTGTCTAATGCGCCAATCACGCGTAAGCCTCCATCACAATCGATTGCAGCACTCGTGGAAAATCTGCGTCGCCATTAAAACAACGAGCGCGGTGGTAATGCTTAATGCCATGGCTCCGGGCGAGGTCGGCGTACAGTTGATCGAGCTCAAACAGAGTTTCAATATGATCGCTGACGAAACTAATTGGCACCACCACCAATGTCTCCACTCCCTCGCGTGCGAGTCGTTTGATTTCGTCTTCGAGATAAGGCTTGAGCCAGGGCATCTTGCCGTTGCGTGACTGAAACCCGAGTGTCCACGGATAACGTAAATCTGTTGTAACCGCGCTCACTGTTCGAGCTATATCCTGGGGGTAAGGATCACCACGCTCGACTATCTTCATCGGTAACGAATGTGCTGAAAATAAAACATGCAACGGTCCCTGCGAACCGTTTCGCTCGGACTCTGCTTCGTGGACCGCCTGCTCAAGCGTGGAGCGAAGAAGCGAGATATATGCGGGATGATCCGGCCATTTCGTTACCTCTCGGACAACCGGTCGCCACTGCAGTTTGTCGAGTACGTCCTCCACGACGTCGAAGCAGGTGGCAGTAGTCGTGGTGGAAAACTGTGGAAACAACGGCAGTAGAGTCAATTCTTCCGCGCCCCAAAATTTCAACTGGCGCAGTGCCGTTTCGATCGAAGGCTCGGAGCTGCGCATGCCAATTTCTACTCGCACAGCTTCTTTCGACATGAGCTGCCGCAGGCCGTCGGCCTGGATTGCTGTCCACTTCAGCTGGGGCGACCCGCCGCCGATGGCGCGATAGCTTTTGATGGAAGACGGACCCTTCACTTGTGCAATCATGAAGGCTAGCGCTTGCCGCAGCGGCGTCGGAATACCAATCAGAACCCGCGGATTTGCAAACAGCCTGTAGAGAAAAGGCTTCACATCGCTGATGGTCCACGGACCGCCGAAGTTCAATAATAAGATTCCGTGTTTCATGCGTTCCTTTAGATAGTTCTGCTGAATAGCGTTTGCGCCGGCACGTCGCTTGTCAGGTGCGCGTCAAAGGCCATACAAATGTTACGCAGGAAAGGTCTGCCTGCCGGTGTGACTCTGCAGGTGTTGTTTGTCAGACGAATCAGACCGTCACTTCTCAGTTCATCGAGTCTCCCGGCAACCGAGTCGAGGAAGGGAACGAGCAGTTCGGGCGTGTGCCACGAAGTTTCGAATCGTGTCATCAGATTCAACACGTGTCGCCGAAGAACCAAGTCCTCGCGGCTGAGTTTGTGACCGCGAAAAATAGGAATTTCACTATTGGCAACGCGCTCCTCGTAAAGTTCAATTGTTTTTTCGTTTTGCGCAAACGCATCCCAGGCGTCGCTGATGGCAGAAACGCCCAATCCAATCAACGGTGCAACCAGCCGCGGCGTATACCCCATAAAATTTCGGTGGAGGGTGCCATTCACTGATGCTTTCCAGAGCGATTCGCTTTCCAGGGCGAAGTGGTCCATGCCGATCTCGCGATAGCCGGCGCTTTCCAACAGACGGCGTCCAAACTCGTAAAGATCTCGCTTCTCGTCGCCCGCCGGCAGGTCATTTTCAGTAAAGTGTCGCTGGCCCGGCTTCACCCAGGGCACATGCGCGTAACCATAGAACGCAATGCGGTCGGGTCTTAACCGCAGCACCGCTTCGACGGTCTGTTCCACACTTTGCAGCGTCTGAAACGGGAGTCCGTAAATCAAATCGTAATTAATGCTGTTGAAGCCGGCCGCTCGCGCTTGCTCCGTCACCGTGCGTACCTGGCGCTCCGACTGCACGCGATTGACGGCCAATTGGACGAGCGGATCAAAATCCTGAATGCCCAGACTCAAACGTCTGAAGCCAAGGCGATAAAGCATGGCCAGTTGCTCTGGCTGTGTGACTCTCGGATCCGACTCAACTGAAAACTCCGCATCTGACTTCTGTCGCACGTGTCGCAACAAACCGCTGACAAGTTCCTCAAGTTCTGCCGCGGAGAGAAAAGTCGGCGTACCACCCCCCAGATGTAGCTCAGAAAGCGGAATCGGTTGTGAACGGTGCAGACGGTCACAATAGAGTTTCCACTCCTGCAAAACTGTCTGGACATATTGCCGGCCGACAGAGGTGCTGGATGTAATGCGCGAGTTGCATCCGCAATAAGTGCACAGCGAGCGACAAAAAGGAACGTGAACGTAGATCGCCGCGCCGGTCCCATGTCGCTCAGTCAGATCGATACTGTCTGAAACGCTCTGCAGCCATTCATCGATGGTCGGCATGTTGTGCCAATGGAGAATGGTCGGATAGCTCGTGTAACGCGGCCCCGGGACGTCATATTTCCGAAGCAGCTCTGAGGTTGTTGCAATCATCGCGTTAGCGGTACAGGTGGTGCGCATCAAAGCTCAACCTCCAGCGCGCCGCGACGCATTTGAGTGATAATCGGATGTGAAATTTTTTTGATGGTAGAAAACAATAAGTCTTCGAGCGCGCATTCCTGTTCCAGACTAAGCGGACCCAGCTGACTTCGGTGGCGAGCAATTTCCTCGTGGGCAATCTCCCGCATTCTCTCCCGCAGCCGGGTGATGGCAGGCCCGAGCTTTAGACCTTGTAGCACTTCGCGAAAACGGATCACTTCCTGACCGACGATCGCTTCTGCGCGTTGAGCCTCCCCCTGTCTGCGATCGATGTTTGACAGCACGAGCGACTTTAGATCGTCGATATTGAATACGAAGGAATTCTCCATCGCGCCGATTTTTGGATCGATGTTGCGCGGCACGCTGATGTCGATAAGAAAGATAGGAGTGTGTTGCCGCAGTGCACGCGCCGCCTGAACGATGGCTGGCGTAATAAGGTAATTCGGCGACGACGTCGAACAAATAACAATGTCAGCCTCCGCCAAATGTTCTACAAGCTGATCCAGAGCCACCGTCTTCCCGCCAAACGTCGCCGCGAGTTCTTCAGCCTTTGCCTGTGTGCGATTGGCAAACAAGACTCGACCGACACCGGATTTGATCAGATGGCGCGCAGCAAGTTCCGCTGTCGCGCCGCCCCCAATCACGAGCACGGTGTGCTCTGCAAGCGAATCAAAAATCTTGCGGCCGAGCTCGACGGCCATGTAGCTCACAGAAACAGCGCTGCTCGCGATGTCTGTTTCGTTTCGCACACGCTTGGCAACGTGAAAGGCTTGTGGCAGAAGTTTGTTGAGAGTGGTACCGGTCGATCCAGCTTCGGTGGCAAGGGAGTAGGCCTTACGGAGTTGTCCGAGGACCTGGGGTTCGCCGACAACCATTGAGTCCAGCGACGATGCAACGCGAAACAGATGACGAACTGCATCCTCATCGGTGTAGCTGTAAACGTGTTTACTGAGTTCTGCTTTGGAGATTGAACTGGATTCACTCAGAAGGCCTAGCAGTCGATCAGTCTCATGTTGCAGGGACTGTTCGGAGGTTGTGGCTACCAACTCGACGCGGTTGCACGTTGAGAGAATGAGCGCTTCTTCAACGGCATTCGCGGCCTTCCAGCATCTGAGCGTGCTTACGCAGGCTTCGTCAGTGAAGGCTAACTGTTCACGCACACCAACTGCGGCGCTTCGGTGGTTTGCACCAACTAAAATAATTCCCATTATCGTAAATCCAAGCCGCAACAGCCTCGAATGCGACTGGCTGAGACTATGTCGCTCTTCCTTCCACGGATGTTGATTGATTTGGAGAAAACAGCAGTGGCCATCGTGGAGGGTTCTGCAACTGGTATTCCCTGCGCTAAGTCCGCTTTTCTCAGAATAAATTCAATTCAGACATCCAGATGGATTTGGCGTCGGCCGCTTCAAGACTGCCCGATTAGCGGTCAATAGAAGTTTTCGTGAAGAGAAGTGTCACCTTGTTGCGTTGGCGCGTATAGAAATTTATCCAAGGCAGTACAACGTTCGGCGTAATTTTACGGGCAGTAGTGCGCATATTTTCCCACAAAACCACCTGGTCAGGGCGAGGAGACAGCCAATAGCGGAATTTCGAGCCCTGCCGCAATCGGGGCTCTGCGGCTTGGGAGTTGCAGCAAGTCGACCCTGATGAAATTGAAATTTGATTTCATCTGGACTTAAAGACTGGCGGTGGAGGTTAATTGTGACGCTGGATACAACTCCTTTTGGAGCGCCTGCACGCGTAATTTCAGTCTCCGGTGACGGTGCGGTGGCGCTGCGCTTGATGCAAATGGGCGTCGTGCCCGGTGTTGCTGTCAGCGTCGTTAAATCGGCGCCGCTCGGCGATCCAATTCAGGTTCGCATCCGGGATTATGATTTGGCGCTGCGCCGCATCGAAGCGCAAACGATTACCGTCGCGTTCGATAACGAATAGTCATTTACCTTCCCAACACCCTACGCCACACGTTCATGAATGCACTTCTCGAGCAGCTGCCCAGCCAGTCATCATCATCCCAAACTCGACCGCTGCAAAAGCCATTGACGATTGCCGTAGCGGGCAATCCCAATGCAGGCAAGACCAGTCTCTTTAACGCTCTAACCGGCCTGCGCCAGAAGGTGGCGAATTATCCCGGCGTGACTGTTGAACGAAAGGAGGGACTCTGGTCGCTCGCTCCGGATTCTCCCGCGGCCCGCGTCATTGACCTGCCCGGTCTGTATAGCCTGGAGGCAACTTCAGTCGACGAACAAATCGCTCGCGATGTGCTGCTTGGTCGCGAAGCGAACATAGCTCGGCCTGATGTGGTGATAGTAGCGGTTGACACCACAAATCTCGTGCGCAACCTCTATCTTTTTACACAACTGATGGAAACTGAGTGCCGGTTGGTAGTCGCCCTCACGATGTTTGATCTTGCCGAGCGCAGCAACCTTAAGATCAACGTAGAAAAGCTTAGCAAGGGGTTAGGCGTGCCGGTGGTTCCAGTAATGGCAAGGCAGCGCCGCGGAATTGATCGTCTAGCCGAGGCTGTCTTGAAAGTCGCTGCAGAAACGTCCGATCCGTGTCCCACTCTTTCAAACGGCTCGGTGAATCACGTGCAGCGCTGGCAAACCGAGGCAACGTCCAGCCGGACTTCGGCAGCAAAAAACAATACTCGTCCCCAGCCGCTGTTCGCGAGCGACCTTGTCATAACCAGCGCGCAGACCTGGCAAACGAGGCTCATTGACCGGTATCGATGGATCGAAAACGTGGTAGCAGGAGCGGTCTTTGCAGAGACAGCTCGTAAACATAGCGCCACGGAGCGAATCGATGCGCTGGTCACTCACAGGATCGCCGGGCCAGTCATTTTGTTTCTGGTAATGCTGCTCGTCTTTCAGACAATTTTTTCCTGGGCGAATCTACCGATGAACCTGATCGACCGAGTCTTCAATGTGCTCGCTGACGCCGTGCGCGCACACTTGCCTGCGGGAATGCTCACGGATCTGATCGTGTCTGGCATCATTCCCGGCGTGGGTGGTGTGCTGATGTTTCTGCCGCAGATCGTCCTGCTATTTTTCTTCATCACCGTTCTCGAGGATAGTGGCTATATGGCGCGCGCAGCTTTTCTGATGGACCGGTTGATGCGCGGCGTCGGCTTGCACGGCAAGGCCTTCGTGCCCTTGTTGAGTAGCTTTGCTTGCGCGGTTCCGGGGATTATGGCTACGCGCACCATAGAGAATCCGAAGGATCGCGTGGCTACAATCATGATCGCACCATTCATGAGTTGTTCGGCGCGCTTGCCCGTCTATACATTAATGATCGCCGCGTTTTTCTCCGGCCAAAAAGTCATCGGGTTTATCTCTCTCGGTGCGCTCATTATTCTCGCGATGTACTTGCTCGGAATCGCCTTTGCCGTGGTTGTCGCCTGGGTTCTCAAACACACTTTACTTAAGGCACCTTCACCGCCTTTCGTGATGGAGCTGCCGCCATATCGACTTCCGAATCCTCGTAACGTTGCCCATTCATTGTTGGCGCGCGTTGGCGTTTTTCTTAAGCGCGCAGGCACAGTCATTCTCGCTATTTCAATACTACTTTGGGCACTGGTCGCGTTCCCTCGAGGGCCCGTTTCTACCACAGAAGGGGCAATCGACAACGGCGCTGGTTACGCGTCGGTCCAAGTGGAAAATAGCTATGCGGGACAGGCTGGTCGTTTGATTGAGCCGCTAATAAAACCGTTGGGATTTGATTGGAAAATTGGCGTTGGTCTTATTTCGTCCTTTGCTGCGCGCGAAACGGTAATTTCCACACTCAGTATCGTCTACAACGTCGGCGAAAACCCAGGCGAAGGATCAGCCTCGCTGATTAAGGCAATTCGCAACGCGAAACGGTCGGATGGTTCACTCGTTTGGACACCGCTGGTCGCATTGTCGCTAATGGTCTTTTTCGTGCTCGCATGTCAATGCATGTCAACAGTGGCGGTGGTGAGGCGGGAAACAAATTCATGGCGCTGGCCACTGTTTATGGTTTGCTACATGCTTCTCCTTGCTTACGTTTCGTCATTCGTGACGTATCAGGGCGGTCGACTACTCGGGTTTACTTGAGATGATGATTGACTGGCAAACACTGACGACCGCCTGCGTCTTAATCGCCGCTGCTTTTTACGTCGCGTGGCGTGCCTGGCTACGGATACGTTCACTAACGAATTCCAAGCCAATGCAATCACCGGCATGCGGCGGTTGCAACGGTTGCGGCGGGCAAATTGGAATGACATCGCGTGATTGATCGGGCATTTTCCTCTCCTTCAACGATTCAGAAACGAACGCGGTCCGGTTCACCGCCAGATGCGAAGTTTGCCGCCCACCCAGGCGCAGGGTAGCGCCGTCGCGATGAGCGCGAGTGGATACCATTTTGGTCCGAACTCGCGCCCGCGGTCCCAAGTAGCTATGGCGCCCGCAGTGCTAACGATAAGGCCTACGATGCCAAGCGCCAGGGCGTGCGCCATCGGCCGATCAGGCGCGAGCCGCGCTGCGATGTAGCAGCCGGCAATGTTGTAAACCGTGCGATAAGCCATCGCAAATAGAAAGAGCCCGTCGCTCATCGGCTCGCCCCAACTTGGGAAGACGCCGGTTGCGTGCATCACCAAATCGGTGCCGAGCGAAAGAACGATGATCGCGATCAAGCCCGCGAGCACGGCGCCAGTGCGTTGAACAATGCGGC
>Ga0137372_10005054_pt1 | contig 12864 bp, 14 predicted proteins | sample SagtaG_6_FD_104911 | JGI IMG/M metagenome (GOLD analysis project Ga0137372, IMG submission 104911) | Vadose zone soil microbial communities from Sagehorn Ranch, Mendocino, California, USA - Sage1_R_60_16 metaG | ecosystem: Environmental > Terrestrial > Soil > Vadose zone | place: USA...
CAGCGTGCCGCGCCCCACTTTCCGCAAGTCCTATTTCCTCCGCCAGGCTGCCATCGCAACAATAACCCCGATAGCACTCAGGACCGACATCAACCCCGCCGGCATCACTTTGAAGGTGCGGAAAAATTTCGGAATAAATTGCCCCGCCAGCAGCAGTGAAACAACGAGTGCGATAATCAATCCCGCTGCCTGATGTTCCGGCATCAACCACGCTGCCAGCAACAGCAGAACACCCGAAATCGATCCGGCGATGATCGAAGCCATGCTTCCCGCCTTAACGTAGCCGACGATTCCGCCCGCAATCGTCAGAATTCCAAAAATAATGAAATAAATTTTCGCCGCACCAATCATCAGGGCGATTGGTAATGCAACACCGTCGCGCTGTCCAGCCGACGTCGACATCGCAATTATTCCACTGCCGCGACCGAAGACGCCGATCTGCTCTGGGGAGTGCAGGCTGCCAGCCTGCTGCATTCGGCCGCTGTGCCGAATGTCCTCTTTTCGCGAGCCTAATATGCGCTCGAGATCGGTTCGCGGCAGGCTGCCGCGAACTGCAGGCTGGCGGCCTGCGCTCCCCAGAATTGCCATTCCAATTCCTATTCCCCCTGACGGAATAAGATTACGAGTAAGAATAGGAATAGGATTCTATTCATGCTCGCTCCCCGGGGGTGTCGAAACACTTGCGCAAATCGCCTCGCAAGGTAAATCTCCCGCTGGCATGAAGCCGCGCGCCTGCATCGGCCTTAGCGTTCTGATTGGTTTCTTGGCAGCGCTGACGCTGGCCAGTTCGCCGCAGTTACACGAGCGACTGCACAACGTCGATTCGCAACACGCGTGCGCCGCGACCATGACCGCATCCGGCAATTGCGAACACACCGCGCCGCCTCAGCTTGTTCCCAAACTCGAGAACGCGCCGAATTCGCCGGCGTTTCTCGCGAAACGTTTTCAATTCGTTGTCGCGTCGGTTCCTTCTTCGATTCAGGAACACGCACCGCCCGCGTCTCGCTGACGCTTCGCGCGTCCGCGACGGGCTGCGCATTCATTTTTTGCGCAGCGAATCTCCCCGCGCGCTAACCGCTCGCATCCTCATCGGCGGGATCCTTGCCGACACCAATCGATTTGTTAATGACCAAATTTCTCTTCAAAGCGCTAATGACAATGCTGGTGGTGATCGCCTCCCACCACGTTCTGGCGCAAACACCGACTCCAACCGCTTCCGGCACCGCATCGGATGTGGCGGCCCTGCGCCAGCAAGTCGAGACCCTGACCGAGGTGGTGAAAGCGTTGCAACAACAAGTGAAAGATCAGCAGACGTTGCTGGAAAAAGCGAACATCGCCGGCAATCAATTGCCGCAAAGTGAAGGGGGGCCTTCGGTGACTTCGGAACCTGTACCTACGCCTCTGCCGAGCGCGAGTGTCCCACAAGCATTTCCACCAACGGATAGCTCGGCCGTTGCCAACGCGCCGAGTGCATCAGGCACGCCAGCGGTGAACGCGAACGGCACGGCCACCGGCCAGTTCCCGACCACGGACGAATCGGTGGTCGCCACGCCAGCGGGAGCAATCTCCTCGACGACTGGTGCGCCGCCGACCCAGACATCAACAGGCAGCTCTCTCACGCAGCCGATCACAATCGCGGGCGGCGGCAAGAATTACATGAACATTTCCTTCGATGGCATGTTTGCTCTCGCTGGATCGAGCGCGCGCGACCTGTCGCACATCGAAGTGGGCGATCACGATCCGCAACAGCGCGGATTCAATGCCCGTAATATCGAACTCGCGTTTGATGGCGCGGTTGATCCTTACTTCGAAGGTTTCGCCAACATCGTCTTCAAACTCGACAACGACAACGAAACCGAGGTCGAGGTCGAGGAAGCGTTTATGCAAACGACGAACCTGCCATTCGGTTTGCAATTAAAGGGCGGGCAATTCTTCGCCGCCTTTGGCCGCCTTAATCCAATGCACCCACACGTCTGGGACTTCGCGGACGACGCGCTCGTGCACGGTCGTTTACTTGGACCGGATGGACTACGCGGCGTCGGCGCACAGATTTCCTGGACGTTGCCGACGCCGTGGTACTCCCAACTGATTCTTGCCTCGCAAAACGGACGCGGCGGCACCGGATTTTCTTTCCGCAATCCGGGCGACAACGGCATTTTCTTCGGTCGCGAAACAACTGATCGAGAGGTGCGCGGTCTCCAGGATTTCGTCTGGATTCCGCGATGGGAAAATTCGGTGGATCTCAGTCCGACCCAGGTGGTGCTGGCGGGAGTTTCCGGCGCGTTCGGTTCGAACGAAACCGGCGCGAATGCACGGACGCAGATTTACGGTGGCGACCTGTTTTACAAATGGAAAAGCGCGCATGCCGAAGGTGGGTTCCCGTTTGTGAAATGGCAGACCGAAGCCATGTATCGACGATTCCAGGCCGGGCGCGGTGTTGATGAGAGTTTTCCGGTGGCGGAAACGTTCCATGATTGGGGGTTGTATTCACAGGTGCTGTGGGGTTTTCGCAAAGGCTGGGTCGCAGGTCTTCGTGGCGATTATCTCCACATGCAGAATTCGCGATTTACCGACGATGAAGATCGGCAATCGCGTTCCCGCATCAGCGCAAATTTGAGCTGGTATCCAACCGAATTTTCGAAGCTGCGATTGCAATACAATCATGATTTTCTGGAGTCGAACTCCTTCCTCGCCGATCGCGAAGTCGATTCCGTTTTCCTGCAATTCGAATTCATCCTCGGCGCGCATGGGGCGCACAAATTTTGAGACATGCAACGCTCACGAACAACACGCCGTCATCCTGAGTCCCGAAAACTTTCGGGGCGAAGGGCCTCACCGACGGTGATGCGTTACCCAAACTTGTGTAACGTAACCACAAATGTGAGGTCCCTCGCATTCGCTCGGGACGACGGATGGAGCTCGTTGGCACGCTTTCGATCTAACTTCTCATGAAAAAAATCCTGTTAATCCTATCTATTGCGCTCTGCGCATTTTCGGCGCAGGCGAAGATCAACGTCGTCGCGACGCTCCCCGATCTTGGCTCGCTCGCGCGCGATATCGGCGGTGACAACGTCAGCGTTACCGTGCTAGCGAAATCAACCGAAGATCCGCACTTTGTGGATGCGCGCCCGAGCTTCGTCGTCGCGCTTCGGAGCGCAGACGTGCTGATCGATGGGGGCGCCGAACTCGAGCTGGGATGGTTGCCACCGCTCTTACAAAACGCGCGCAACGCCAAGCTCGACATCGGCAAACCAGCCCGCGTCCAGGCGTCGCAAGGAGTTCGTTTAATGAACGTGCCGGCAAATGTGACGCGCGCCGCCGGCGACGTGCACGCCCTGGGCAATCCACATTTCGGAGTAGACCCTATCATTGCCAAAGCGATCGCACAGCACATCGCACAATCCTTTTCCGCAATCGACCCAACCAACGCCGCTGCCTACGACGCGAACTACAAAAAATTCGAAGCCGCCATCAATGCCAAGCTTCAGCAATGGGGCGCGGCCTTGCTGCCGTTTAAGGGCCAGCACCTCGCCGCCTATCACGATTCCTGGCCCTACTTTGGGCACCGTTTCGGTTTGGAAATCGACATTTTTCTGGAACCAAAACCCGGTATCCCGCCCTCGCCATCGCATCTGGCGGAAGTAATTGCGCAAATGAAAGCGCAGAAGATCAAAGCCATTATTGTCGAGCCGTACCACGACCGGAAAATTGCCGAGCGCGTCGCTAGTGCCACTGGGGCGACAGTAGTCGATTTTGCGCAATATCCCGGCGCGCTACCGAGCACCGATACCTATATTAAGCTAATCGACGCACTTGTGTCGCGATTAGCCGCAGCGCTGAAATAACATGTGGGAGGTAATGTTTTGGCCGATCGTGGCTTGCGTCCTCTTGCCTTGGTTGCTTGTCTATCTCGGTCTTCATGTCGTCCAACGCGGCATTATTTTCGTCGACATTGCAATGGCTCAAATGGCTTCCCTCGGGATTTGCGTCGCGTTGCTCTTTCGTCTCGATCTTCATGGCTGGACGACGTTCGCTATTGCGCTCGGTTTCACTCTCCTGGGCGGCGCGATTTTTTCCTTAACGGGAAAACGCGCGAGCAAAATTCCCCAAGAGGCGATCATTGGCATCGCCTATGTCGTGGCGGCCGCCGCCGCGGTCCTCCTTCTCAGTCGTGCGGCGGAGGGCGACGAAGAAATCAAACAAATGCTGGTCGGGAATATCCTGCTGGTGACGCCCGCGGAGGTTTGGAAATGTTTCGCGCTTTTCGTTGCGGTCGGCATTTTCCATTTCGTTTTGCGGAAGAATTTTCTCCTCGTCTCCTTCGATCGCGATGGCGCTTACCAACAAGGATTGCGCGTCCGTTGGTGGGACTTTTTCTTTTACGCCAGCTTCGGTTTGGTCGTGACTATCTTCGTGAGAATGGCCGGCGTCTTTCTCGTATTCAGTTATCTGATCGTGCCGGCGGTTTGCGGAATTAATTTGGCGCGCGGGACGCGTACGCGGCTGCTGCTTGGTTGCATCGTTGCCACGATAGGAGGAATCGGCGGCTTGTTCTGGTCGTTCTACGGCGACCTGCCTTCAGGAGCCGCCATTGTCTGCATGTTCGGGGGGGTGTTGATTTTGGTGTCTATGACGAGTTTGCTGCGGCGAAAACGAGCGAACTGATGATACTGTGGTGGCAGGCGTGCCGCCTGCATCCGAAGGAATTTGCAGCCGTCACGGCTACCGCTACAGAAAAGCCGGTCGGGTTGCTCAAAAACGCGGGCATAGAGGCGATCTGTTTCGGGTAGCGCATGCGTCTCCCGTGTCTGGCGACGGTGTCACGCCGTCGCGAACTTTTCTGGGAAGATTGTTTCGACGTGACGCCGAAACCAGACACGCGGGACGCGCGCGCTACCCGGATGAGGAAATCCTATTCGTATTCCTAATCCTATTCCTAATCTGCCGACGGAATAAGATTAGGAGCAGGAATAGGAATACGATTAGAATTCAATCGTGCATGCCTTCCATTACCGCGACGGCCGCCTTTTTTGCGAAGAATTCGATGTCGCCGTCGCGGCCGAAAGATTCGGAACTCCCCTCTATTTATATAGCGCGGGCACGATCCTCGATCACTACGGCCGATTAGATGAAGCGCTGGCGGGACTTGATCATCTAATTTGCTACGCCGTCAAAGCGAACTCGAACCGCGCGATTCTGCGCTTGTTGCGCGATGCGGGCGCGGGCTTCGATATCGTTTCGGGCGGCGAACTCTTTCGCGCAGTAAACGCCGGCGCCGACCCAGGCAAATGTACCTTCGCCGGGGTAGGAAAATCGCGCGAAGAAATCGAATACGCGCTCGAACAGGGCGTTCATTCCTTCAACATCGAGAGCGAAGCCGAACTCGACTACATCAACGAGATCGCATCGGCCAAAAAACAACGCGCGCCGATTGCGCTGCGAGTGAATCCAGATGTCGAGGCGCAAACGCATCAGTACATCTCCACCGGAAAGAGCGAGAACAAGTTCGGCATTGCGCTCGCACGGGGCGCGAAAGTTTACGAGCGGGCGAGTAAAATGCCGGCCGTCACCGTTCGCGGCGTGCAGATGCACATCGGGTCGCAAATCACCGAAGCAGCGCCGTTCGTGGCTGCGATCGAAAAAATTGCCCCGCTAGTTTCGGAGTTGAAAAGCAAATATGCGATCGAGTTCTTCAGCATCGGCGGGGGACTGGGAATTGTTTACGAATCATCGATCGCGAGTGGCGAGGAAGTGTGGTGGACAAAACGGACGATGCCCTCACCTCAATCCTCTCCCTCAGGGAGAGGAGGAAGCGCAGCGCCAGGTGAGGGTGGGATGTCGAGCAGGAGCGAGAGCAAGAGGGCGTTGTCGATCCAAGAATATGCCAACGCAATTTTGCCGCCGCTAACGAGACTTGGGCTACGAATTTTGCTTGAGCCTGGTCGATTGCTGGTGGGGAATGCGGGAGTCTTGCTGACCCGTGTTCGTTACATCAAAGAAACAGCGCAGAAAAAATTCGCCATCATCGACGCCGGCATGAACGATCTCATTCGTCCGGCGCTTTACGGCAGCTACCACGAAATTGTCCCAGTGGAGAAGATTATGCCCTCACCTCAATCCTCTCCCTCAGGGAGAGGAGGAAGCGCAGCATCTGAGGAGAGGAGAATAGACAAGATCGACGTCGTTGGACCGGTGTGTGAGAGCGGTGATTTTTTTGCACAGGACAGGGAAATGCCAGAGTTGCGCGCCGGAGATTTGCTCGCGGTCATGAGCGCAGGGGCGTATGGATTTGTCATGGCCTCCAATTACAATTCGCGCCCCTTGCCCGCAGAGGCGCTGGTGCGCGGGGATAAACTTGCACTCATTCGCAAAGGCCAGACGATAGACGACCTCATCCGCGACGAGGTCGATCCGGTTTGGTGATGGAGGGACGCGCTTCTGCACGTCCAGGACATGCGGAAGCATGTCCCTCCGTCCCCGCAGTTGCAGATTCTGGCGCGCGCATAAATAGTGCTGCCCCGTAATCATGACCAAACGGTTCCTTCCACTAATCGCGCTGGTCGCGCTGGCGTTTGCACAATGGGTTCCTGTAGCGAAGGCGAGCGTGCCGCAAGGCGAGTGGATTATTCTAGTCGGTGGCGTCTCTCTCAACCAGTGGGAGAAATACAAAACCCAACCACATGATCATTGGTGGGCGAATTTCGTGCATGCGGCCCGCATTCGGACCGAGCAATTGCGCGCGCAGTTCGGACCGGACTTGATGATAACGTGGCTGGTTTACAAGCCCGCCTACATTGAGCGGGCTAAGCAGGACGGAGTCGATTTGATCGGGGACATCAATTCCGTGCGCGACAAGTTCAATTTGCATTTTGTTTACTTCAACAAGGGCGGAGACGTGATCGATTATCTTAATAACGGTCAACCGCGCACTTCGCTGAAGGTTGCTGCTTTCGAATATTTCGGCCATTCCAATAGGGCGTGCTTCATGTTCGATTATAGCAACGTGATCGACAGTTCCGCCAAAGCGTGGTTGCACGAAACCGACTTTTCGAAAATCGACCGACACATTTTTGCCAAAGGCGCATTCGTGAAAAGCTGGGGCTGCCACACCGGTGAAGAAATGAGCAAGTATTGGCACGCTGCGACCGGCACGCGCATGTGGGGCGCGCTCGGCAAGACGCAATTCATGGATGACGAATTGCCCATCCTCACCTCCGAAGGCGGAAAATGGGTCAATTGAGAAAAATGACGAAGCACGAATGGTCCGAGCCGGACTGGCGTTTATGACGAAGAAATGACGAAATCCCAATGACAAAAAAGGCATTCGTGTGTGATTTCGTCGTTTAAGCATTCGGATTTTGTTTCGTCATTCGTCATTCGTGCTTCGTCATTCTCATTGGCTTGGTCATTCTTTTCGATTTAACCTCGCAAACACGCGATGAATTTCGAAAAACTGAACGGGCTGTATCACCGCCCGCTCTTTGATTTGATTTCGCAATCGCGGGCCGTTCATCTGGAACATTGGCGCGGCGAATCGGTGCAGCGTTGTTCGCTGCTCAGCATCAAGACCGGCGGTTGCAGTGAGGATTGCGCTTATTGCGCACAGAGCGCCCATTATACGACCGGCGTCGAACGCGAAGATTTGCTTCCGCTGGAACGAATTCTATCGGCTGCGCAACAAGCGCGGGCGCAGGGGGCGACACGTTTTTGCATGGGCGCAGCCTGGCGCGGCGTCCGCGATGGCAGCGATAAATTCGAGCGCGTTCTCGAAACCGTGCGCGAAGTCAGCCAACTCGGCATGGAAGTCTGCGTTACCCTCGGTGAAATCGGCGATAAGGAAGCGGCAAAACTCAAAGCCGCTGGCGTCACCGCTTACAATCACAACATCGATACCTCGCCCGATTTTTATCCAAGAATCGTTAGCACACACACCTTCCAGGATCGGGTCGATACCATCCGGGCAGTGCAACGCAGCGGCATGTCGGTGTGCAGCGGCGGGATAATCGGCATGGGGGAAAGCGCGGATGATCGGTTGCGCATGCTCGAAGTGTTGAGCGAATTCGATCCGCAACCCGAGAGTGTTCCGATTAATTGCCTGATGGCGATGCCAGGAACGCCGCTGGCCGACGCCCCGCCAGTGGATATTTTCGAGCTGGTCCGGTTGATCGCCGTCGCCCGCATCGCAATTCCCCGGGCGCGAGTTCGTCTTGCCGCCGGTCGAACGCGCATCACGCGCGAAGGCCAGGCACTCTGTTTTTTCGCAGGCGCAAACTCGATCTTTTTCGGAGACAAACTACTGACCGCGGAAAATCCCGCTGCCACCGCTGATGTGAAGCTGCTACGTGAACTTGGACTGCACATCGAAGCCTTGAATTTGGGCGTGGATGCGCAAGAAGCGTCGGTGGATCGTCCGCTCCGTCGGGCGATGCTGAAAGAAAATGCGGCTTCGCCGCCTGAATTAACATCGAGCAAGGGACTGCTCGATCCACCTTGACTCGGCCGAAAGCGTAAGCTGCCGTGGACGTCGCGGTGCCGCTCGTTTATACGCCGGATCGGCAGGCCGGCCCACGCTTATTAGGCGGTTAACGTACTCTGCGTAAATCCCGCTAAGCGTCTCTAGAACCTTTTCGCCACGCTCATTCCGGCGATAAAAAGCACCAGGCAAACAACCAGGAACAGGAAAAAGAGAAATTTCGCAATTCCCGCCGCGGCCGAGGCAATCCCGGTAAACCCAAAGAGCGCAGCCACCAGTGCAATCACCAGAAAAATAACAGCCCAACGCAACATAATGATCCCCCTCCTTTTTCTGATTCGCCCATCGCCGCGATCTTGCGCGCATGTCACGGAGGGGCGAGCCCCCGCGAGCCCGTTGTAGCCGCGGTCGTCGGCCGCGGTCTGTGCTACAACTTCACCAGTTCCCGAACCAGTTTCGGCCCGCGAAAAATGAAGCCGGTATAAACTTGTAATAACTTCGCGCCCGCCTCGATTTTTTCCCGGGCCGAGGCGGCATCAAGAATTCCGCCGCATCCGATGATCGGAATTTTTGTTTTGTTCGCGATCTGCCGGACAACCGCCGTCGATTTTTTCTGCAACGGTGCGCCACTCAGCCCGCCTTCTTCGTCGTGAGCAATGGAGGAATGATCGAGCGTGGTGTTGGTCGCGATAATCCCCGAAATGTTGTTAGCCTCACAGACGCTGATGAGCTCATCCACCGCGGCCGTCTCCAGATCGGGTGCGATCTTTACCAGCAGCGGCAGGTTTCCGCGCTCAGAATTCATCGCACGCAACAATTCATCCAATCGCTCGCCTCCCTGCAATTCGCGCAATCCAGGCGTATTCGGTGAGCTGACGTTGAGCGCGATGTAATCGGCCTGTGCCCGCAGTTTGCGAAAAGAAAATAGATAATCCTCGACCGCACGTTCTATCGGCGTAACGCGTGATTTGCCAATATTGATCCCGACTGGAATGCCGGGCCAGCCGCCGCGATCGCGCAATTCCGTAAGACGATTAGCAATCACCTCCGCGCCATCATTGTTGAAACCGAGCCGATTGATCAGCGCGCGTTCTTTTGGATAACGAAAAATGCGTGGGCGCGGATTGCCCGGCTGCGCCTGCGCAGTCACTGTTCCAATTTCGACAAAGGAAAAACTGAGCGCTTCCCACGCCGCGAGCGCGACGCCATTTTTATCCAGCCCAGCAGCGAGCCCGATCCGATGCCGGAAATTCAATCCGAACGCTGACACCGGCGAGGTCGTGTCAGCCGATTTTGGAAGCAACGGTCCGGTAGCGCGCAAGAACGCGAGTGCCAAGTGATGCGCGGTTTCGGGATCGAGTGCAAAAAGAAGGGGACGTAGCAGGCGCTCGTAAGTCATTTGTGGCAGCGAATCATTCGCTCATTTGCCGATGCAAAACTGGCTGAAAATGGCATCGCGCACCGCTTCCTCGTCTCCACCACCCAGTAGTTCATCGATGGCGTGCTGCGCTTCCTGCAAATCGATTGCGAACATCTCCGGGGTGGCTCCGGTGTCGATCGCGACCAATGCGCGCGCGATCGCATTCGAAGCCCGGCGCAATTGCTCCCGATGGCGTGCATTAATCGCGAGCGGACTCTCCGCATTTAGTTTCGCGCCACCAATCCGCCGATAAATTTCATCCGCCAAATCCGGCAAACCGGCCCCGGTTTTACACGAAATCCGGATCACGTCAGTGGACGACCAGTCCGCATGTTCCGGCAGATCGCTATTATTCAATATGAGCAACTCATCTGGGTTCGTTGCGAAATCGCCAGGACGCGGCGCGCTGGCATCGACGATGTGCAAACGCAGGTCGGCTGTTTCGAGCGTGCGCTGGGTGCGTTCGACCCCCTCGCGTTCCACCAGATTCTCCGGCGCGCGCAAACCGGCGGTGTCGAACAAGCGCAGGGCGACGCCGCGCAGATTGATTCGTTCTTCAATGGAATCGCGCGTGGTGCCATGGATCTCGCTCACAATGGCGCGGTCGAATCCGAGCATGCAATTGAGCAGACTCGATTTGCCGGCGTTGGTCGCGCCGAAAATCACAACTCGAAGACCCTCCCGCAAAATGCGCCCGGTCTCAGCCGTCGCGATTAATTTATCGATCTCCGTCCGTAATGACTCGAGCCGGCCGCGAATCGTCGTGACATCATCCGGCGAAATTCCTTCCTCGGGAAAATCGATCGACGCCTCGACGTGCGCGATGATTTCGATGAGACGCTGACTCAGCGCGCGAAATTCGTCGCCGAGCCGGCCGCTCAGTTGTTCGGTGGCCGAGCGCAGCGCCAGATCCGTCTGCGCACGAATCAAATCAATAACTGCTTCCGCCTGCGTCAGGTCGATTTTGCCGTTGAGATAAGCACGCTCGGTGAATTCGCCGGGCCGCGCCGCGCGCGCCCCGGCGCACAGGCATGTTTCCAAAACTTTAGCCGTGACCAACGCGCCGCCATGACAACTGATCTCAACCAAATCTTCGCCGGTGTAGCTGAACGGTGCGCGATGCACCGCCAGCACCACCTGATCAATGACGCTGCCGTTCTGGATAATTTCGCCCAGGTGCTGCGTGTGCGACTCAAATTCGTGTGGCTGCCTTTGTCCGCGAAAAATGTTCTCCGCAACGTCAATTGCGTTTTCGCCGGAAATACGCACCAGAGCGATTGCCGCTTCGCCCGCCGCAGTGGAAATGGCCGCGATTGTTTCTTCCGCGACAACCGACGCACTCACAGCAGTTTTAGTCCGAACGGTTCGAACCGCCTGAAGTCTCGCGAATTGATAGTGGCGAGCGCAGCACCGCAGCGAATGGAAACGGCCGCGATCATGCAGTCGGGTAAACTTCGGCGGCGCCGGCCGGTTTGATTGAATAAATCGGCGGCGACGTGGGCGTCGCGTTCGCCGAACGCATCGATGGAATCAATCAGTGAACGAGCTTCCATTGTCTCTGCTTCGGTCACGGGCCCGGAGAGAAACTCTGCCCAGGCGATTGAACTCATGTTGATATATTGACCTGATTCCGACCATTCCTGAACTTGTTTCCGCGGCGATTCCGACTGGATCACGCCGACGAGAAAATTTGCATCAAGATGGATCACGCTTTAGCGGCGGCCGCGCCGGATATCGCGTTTCCATTTCTCGAAATCGACTCCTCGCGAACGCATACTCTTTCGCAACGCGTCGATCGCGGCCATTCGTTTCTCCCACGGGATCGGCAGTTCGCGTTCGGCTGCGGCAGAAATGGCGCGACGCACCACCTCTGTCTTCGACACCTGCCAGCTGCGGGCCAGCTGTCGCAGCTTCTTCAGCGTGTTGTGATCGAGCGAGTAAGTAGACTTTACCGCTGCCATACCATACTGATACCATACTTCGACCATACATCAACGGGGCTTCCCCCCTTCCGGTCGCTCAGGACGCAGCGAATAGCGTTACGGCAGCCATAACCGTGGGCCACTGGGGTGGCCTGCAAAGCAGGCGGATTAGACAAAGTTTGTCTGCGTTTGATTGCAGATTTTTCAGGCCGATATTCGTTAGACTTCATGGTCACCGTCGCATGGACGCCACTCAAATCCCAGACGGACATCGATCAGTTGCTCAATGCATTCGGCGGATTTCACGATGGCTGCATTCGAGAAGCACACATTTGGACCGAACACTACGTTCTCCCCGATCTCCGCATGAGCTGTACGGGCGATTTAGACACTCGCGTTCGGCTACTCGTGCAGCGTCAGTTTAAAGCGCCGTCAGCCATTGAGCTTCTATTCGAGCAGGTCATCACCCTTCATCTGCACCCGAGCCCGGAGAACTATGACTCAATTATTCTGAGTGCAGCGATGCTCCACGAAGATAACACTTTCTATTGGGCGGATTCAGTTGATTGGTCACCGGCCAGTTCCCGGCGCGACGAGTTCACATGGATCGCCGCGAAGAAAGTCTCTTGGCGTGATGCGAGCGATTGGATGGGACCAGACTTGCACTACGGCGCACGCGATTCCACGTATGAGGTCTAACCATGCATCTGAGGTAGTCCGTCAAGGATTCGAGTGGGAGTTATTGAGTTTCGTACCACGTTGGGCAACTCTTGGTTGAATTTGTGGGCGAGGCATGAGCCTCGATGTTTAAGATAGGTTGTTTCGCGATGGCTGGATATTCAGGCACTCCTTTATGGAGGAAGCTCGGCTACAAGACAGGAATGTCTGCCTACGTTGATGGTGGACCCAATAGCTACATCTCTTTGCTGGCATTACCCGGCGATGTCGTTGTTACCTGGCTTCCCAAGGCGAAATCGGACATGGCGTTCGTGCATCTTTTCGCGACCTCCGCTTCCAAGCTGAAAAGGAGACTGGAATACTATCGAAAG
>Ga0137372_10005057_pt1 | contig 12860 bp, 7 predicted proteins | sample SagtaG_6_FD_104911 | JGI IMG/M metagenome (GOLD analysis project Ga0137372, IMG submission 104911) | Vadose zone soil microbial communities from Sagehorn Ranch, Mendocino, California, USA - Sage1_R_60_16 metaG | ecosystem: Environmental > Terrestrial > Soil > Vadose zone | place: USA: California...
ATCGTTTCTCATGCCCAATAAAGAAAGCGCGATCGGGGTATTCGACTCTGGCATAGGGGGACTCACGGTTCTTCAGAAGATTATTGAGACATTGCCGAAAGAAAATACTGTTTATCTAGGAGACACCGCGAGAGCTCCCTACGGAACCAAGTCGGTTGAGACCGTACTTCGGTATTCATTTGAGAATACTGAATTTCTGGTTCAAAAAGGCGTCAAGGCAGTTGTCGTGGCGTGTAACACATCGACTGCGATCGCCCTGACGCGGCTGAGAGATAGCCTTTCGATTCCCGTAATCGGAGTTATCGAGCCTGGCGTACGCAGGGCGATCAAAAGTACAAGGAATAATAAGGTTGGCGTTATCGGCACCGAGGCAACCATCCAGACCGGCGCTTATACGCGCGCGTTGAAAGAAGCTGATGCTGGGCTTGAGGTGTATAGTCGCGCTTGCCCTCTCTTCGTGCCGTTGGTGGAGGAGGGATGGACCGACAACGACGTGGTGGAAATGACCGTCAAGGCTTATTTGGGCAGTCTCAAGCAAAGCGGCATCGACACCTTGATTCTCGGTTGTACGCATTATCCGTTGCTTAAGAAAGTAATTCGCAAATTCATGGGCAGAGGCGTTTGGTTGGTGGACTCCGCCGAGGAAATAGCAAGGGAAGTAGAGACGACGCTCAAAAAGGCCGTATTAACCAGAAGAAACGGCAAAGGAATTCATAGTTTTTTCGTCACTGACGCGCCGGATCGCTTCATCGAGGTTGGCCGACGCTTCCTCGGTGAGAAAGTGGAGTCGGCAGTGCGTATCGAGCGCTAAACGGTTTCAATGCCCTGCTTTAATATTGTATTGTAAGCGACGGTAACAATCGTGTATTTTAATTGGTATCGTAACTGCTAGGCGAGGCGCTGATTAGGGAAGTCTTGAGAGTTAAACCATCATAATGTTGAGTCTGATAAAAAAGATCGTTGGAACTAAGAACGACCGCGAGGTCAAGCGTATCCGTCCGTATGTCGGTGAGATCAACGAACTGGAAGCCGAATTTCAAAAACTTGGTGACGCCGAGCTGCGCGATAAGACAGAGCAGTTAAAGAAGCGTGTTCGTGAGGCAACAGACCCGTTGCGGAGCGCTCTCGAGGAGACGCAGAGAGGGGCGCTTGCGGCCGATACTGAAGAGCGCGAGGAACTAAAGAGCCGGGTTGAGGAGGCAGACAAAGAACTGCGCAAAGCGGAGGCTCAGGTTCTTGAAGAACTTTTACCTGGAGCCTTCGCGGCAGTTCGTGAAGCCTCCCGACGTACCATCGGACTTAGGCATTTTGACGTTCAACTGATCGGTGGAGTGGTCCTACACGAAGGCAAAATCGCCGAGATGAAGACCGGCGAAGGAAAGACGTTGGTCGCGACTTTGCCTTTGTATCTAAACGCACTCACCGGTCGAGGGGTTCACCTGATTACAGTCAATGATTACTTAGCCCGCCGCGATGTTCAATGGATGGGGCCGATTTATCATAAGCTCGGCCTGTCGGTGGCCTCCATCGTTCATGAAGCCAGCTATCTCTTTGATCCGAGCTATTTGACCAAGGATTACCGCTACCTCAATCTGCGCCCGATTACACGCCAAGAAGGTTATCGCGCAGATATCACCTACGGAACGAACAACGAGTTCGGGTTCGATTACTTGCGGGACAACATGAAATTCTCCTTGGAGGAGTACGTCCAAAGAGAGCTCAACTTTGTTGTCGTCGATGAAGTCGACAATATTCTGATCGATGAGGCCAGAACCCCGCTGATTATTTCCGGCCCGGCGGAAGAGTCCACGGACAAGTACTAAGTCATCGACCGAATCATCCCCAAGCTGCAGCGAGGTGCCGTGATTCAAGGTGATCCATCGCAGGAGGATCGTGCCGCCATTGAGGCCAAGGGCGATTACACGGTGGATGAAAAGAGCCGCTCGGTGACCTTGACGGAAACGGGTGTTGCCAAAGTGGAACGTTTGTTGGGCGTGCACAATCTCTACGATCCTCGGCAGATCGACACCTTGCACCATGTGCAACAGGCGCTGAAGGCCCATGCCATTTTTAAGCGAGACGTTGATTACGTTGTGAAAGACGGTGAAGTGATCATCGTTGACGAATTCACCGGTCGATTGATGCCTGGTCGACGTTGGTCCGACGGGCTTCACCAAGCGGTGGAAGCTAAAGAACGGGTGCACATTCGCGAAGAGAACCAAACGCTCGCGACGATCACGATCCAAAACTACTTCCGCATGTATAAGAAACTTGCGGGAATGACCGGAACCGCCGACACCGAAGCGACGGAGTTCAAAAAGATTTATAAACTCGACGTGGTCGTGATTCCGACCCATCGCAACATGATTCGCATCGATAATCCTGACGTAGTTTATCGAACGGAAAATGAGAAATTCGATGCGGTGGTTCAGGAAATCGAGGAGCGTCACCAAAAAGGTCAACCCATTTTGGTCGGTACCACCTCCGTGGCGAAGTCTGAGCGCCTCTCTCGCATGCTCAAGAAAAAAAGCGTTAAACACAATGTTCTCAATGCTGTAAACCATGAGGCGGAGGCAACTATCATTGCTCAGGCCGGTAGATTGGGCGCGGTCACGATTGCAACCAATATGGCCGGGCGCGGCACTGATATTTTGCTCGGTGGAAACCCGGACTTTTTGGCCCGCTCCGATATGGAAAACGAATGGATCAGCCGGGCCGCTAAACTGCCGGTTGGGGGAGCGGGACGTTACGAAGATGCGTTGAGGGATCTGCGCGAGAAATACGATGAGGAAGTCCAAAAGGCTGAAAAGCGTTACCTGAAGGACGGCGAACTGTACGAGCAGCAGCGGAGCGACGCCCTTAAGCGTTCCACTGAAATTCAAAGGCAGGTCAGGGAGCTTTCGCCCTTCCGTGATAAGCGGGAACGATACGAAGACTTGTCCGCTACGGAGCTGATCGAAGCGCTGCACGGGATGCGACCCATTCCCGAAAGCTATTTGCAGGCGAAGCAAGATCTCGAGGCCTCTCTTCTGCAAGCCCGCGATGGGGACGGTGGGGATACCAACGAAGCCTTTGAAGAGGCACGGCAGGATTTCAGTGATTGCATCAATCGCTGGCAACAAAAAAACGGCGAGCGGCAAGAGTTACTTGAGACACTGGATGAAAAGCGGCGGAACTACGAGCAGCGGGCCAATGATTTCGAGTTCGACCGGGCTCTTTTAGTGCTGGGGCAGGGAGACTATGCCTCGCTGGTAGACGAGTATGGAAAAGTTCACCAGGCCTTCGAGGAGGCGGAAGCGCGATGCGAAGAGATCCGGCAGCCTTACGAACAAGCTATTCAAGAGGCGCAGCGCAATTACGAAACCAAGCGCCAGGAATACCTGCGGGTGGTCGAAGAGATTCGCGAGCAGTTGGACAAAGCGCCCGACGAATATCGCCAGCGTTTCGATGAAATGTTGGCGGGTTACAACCGAGTCTGCGCCGATGAACGGGAGCGAGTTATTGCCGCGGGCGGGCTGCACATTCTAGGTACGGAACGTCACGAGAGCCGACGAATCGACAACCAATTGCGCGGAAGAGCTGGACGCCAGGGTGATCCAGGCTCATCTCGTTTTTATTTGTCGCTGGAAGACGATTTGATGCGTATCTTCGGGGCCGATCGTATTCAAGGCATCATGAGCCGATTGGGGATGGAAGAAGGTGTTCCCATCGAACATGGTCTCGTGACCCGAGCGATCGAAAACGCGCAGAAAAAGGTGGAGGCCCACAATTTCGACATTCGTAAACATCTCTTGGAGTATGATGACGTCATGAATAAGCAGCGAGAGGTGATTTACAGCCAGAGAAGGGAGGTGCTGAAGGGCGAGGACTTGAAGCAAGATGTGTTAACGATGGCTCATGACCTCGCCGATGAGATCCTGGCGCGGTACGGCGACAAAGAGCTGCACCCTGCGGATTGGGATCTGCCGGGTTTGCGTGAAGGGCTGCACCACCAATTCAACCTACGGGTCGATTTCAAAGCAGAGGAATTGGATAATTTAACAGTGGATGGTCTGACGGAACTGGCAACCCAAAAAGTCACCGAAACCTATGAGGACAAAGAGAGGCGATTCGGGACGCCCATGTTGAGGCAACTGGAGAAAATTATCATGCTCCAGACCATCGATAGCTTGTGGAAGGATCATCTTCTCAATATGGACCATCTCAAGGAAGGGATCGGGTTGCGTGGGTACGGGCAAAAGAACCCCCTCCAAGAGTACCAAAAGGAAGGCTTCGAGATGTTTGAAGAGATGATTCACCGTATCCAGGAAGACGTCGTGCAAAAACTCTTTACCGTAGAAATCGCCAGAGAGAGTGTCGCCCAAGAGGTGGAGATGCAGCAGCCACGTTCTCAACGGATGGTATTAAGTCGCGGTAATGAGAGCGTCCAATCGGTTCCCGCTTCGCCGGCGCGGCGGCAAGGCGAAAAAGTAGGGAGAAACGATCCTTGCCCGTGCGGCAGTGGGAAGAAATACAAGCGCTGCTGCGGTAAGTGAGTGCCCATCCGGACAAGCTATCGCAACTGGAGGTGGGCTACGATCGAGATCCCAGGCTTCAACAATTCAGAGAATGTTTTGCTTCAGTGCGTTGCCAGAGGTGCCGCTGCGCTCGCGTGTTCGTCTTCGTGGTTAGGGGCCGAGGCCACGTTATTCCCGGCTCCCAGCTTAATTATCTTATCTTTGAATTGTTGCAGATCCTTGGTAGCGTTTCTCGTGTCAACGACCAATTTGGCGGCAGCGATGATTCTTCCGAAATCATAGGCGCTATGATCCGTGAGAATGATGATGCAATCCTGACTCTCGATGTTGGCCGATGTTAACTCCACCGATTTCAAAGTGTTACCATTCATTCTTAACGTGGCAACGAAAGGATCGTTGTAGGATAGGATAGCGCCCTTCTCGACTAGCATCCGCATCACGTCGAGCGCGGGAGATTCCCGGCAATCGCTGACATTTTTCTTGTAAGCGACGCCAAGAATCAAAACCTTTGAGCCCCGAATACTTTTTGAAAAGCGATTGAGCCCCTCGCCAACCAAGGTCGTCACCACGGAAGGCATCATACCGTTGATTTCGGCTGCCAAACCGATAAATCGAGCCTGAAAATTCAGTGCCTTGAGCTTCCAAGCCAGATAGTGCGGATCGATGGGGATGCAGTGACCTCCCAATCCCGGGCCCGGATAGAAGGGAATGAAACCGAAAGGTTTGGTCGCAGCCGCATCGATCACTTCGTAGACATCCACGCCCAGTACGTCACACATCAGCGCCAGCTCATTAACCATCCCGATATTGACACTGCGGAACGTGTTTTCGAGAAGTTTGACCATCTCGGCGCACTTGGTGCTTGAGACGGGAATGACCCGGTCAATGAATTGCGAATAGAAGATACGGGCTATCTCTGTGCATTCTGCGGTTATGCCGCCGACGATTTTTGGGGTGTTGTGAGTGTTGAATACGGTATTGCCGGGATCGATTCTTTCCGGTGAAAAGGCGAGAAAGAAATCCGTTCCTACTCGCAAGCCGGAGTTTTCAAGCTCGGGCAAAATCAGCTCGTCCGTAGTGCCAGGATATGTCGTACTTTCTAAGACAATGAGTTGCCCGGCATGCAAATACTTCCGAATCTTTTCGGATGCAGACAATATAAAAGAAATGTCCGGATCGCGGCTTTTGCTCAATGGGGTGGGGACGCAGATGCTTACGGTGTCGACATCCCGCAACGCGCTAAAGTCCGCGGTTGGGGTGAACCCCCCCGTCTGTATCGCACCAGCGATGGTCTTGTCGGATACGTCTCCGATGTAGGACTTTCCCTCTTTCAGCCGGGCGATTTTGTTTTGATCGAGATCGATACCTACGACGTTGAAGCCGGCCGAGGCGATCTCTAGAGCCAAAGGTAGGCCGACATAGCCCAGGCCGATAACGGCGGCGGTTGCGTTCCGCTGTTGTAACTTAGTTCTTAGAGCTTCCAAGTGAGGATACCTCCCGGGCAATAACCTGCTGTTTGGACCGCATGCGCGTCACTTTAAACTCCTGAATCTGTATCTTGTATTTGTCGATGAGTTCGTAGAGGTTCACCCGGCTAATGCCGAGGTCTTTCGCTGCGCGACTCACGACACCCTTGTTTCGCGAAAGCGCTCTCTTTATATAGTCTATTTCCATCGCTGTTTTTGCAAACTTCAGATTAACATCTGATGGACCCCGCTCCAACTTGAGTCCTAGATCTGACGCCTTTAACACTGGATAGGAGCTAAGGACAACGGCCCGGTTAATCAAATTTTCGAGTTCCCGAACGTTGCCCGGCCAGAGATGTAGCAGGAGTGCTGCTTCCGCCTCCGATGACAAGCTGATAAGCGGTTTATGGTTTTCTCGACAATATTTTCTCAAAAAATACTGCGCCAATGAAACGATGTCGTCCCTCCTTTCACGAAGCGCTGGAATTTCCAGCGGAACGACTTTGAGCCGGTAGTATAGATCTTCACGAAAGAGGCGATTCTCGATGTCTTGTTTGAGATCCCGGTTGGTGGCCGCGATAATTCTGACATCGAGCTCAACAGGTTGGTTGCCGCCGACTCTTTCTATCTTCCGGTCTTGTAGAAAGCGTAGAAGCTTAACTTGTAGAGCAGGAACCAATTCCCCGATTTCGTCCAGGAACAAGGTGCCTGTGTGCGACAGCTCGAATTTGCCTTTTTTTTGCGTGTAGGCGCCGGTGAAGGCACCTTTCTCATGTCCAAAGTGCTCGCTCTCAAGCAGATTCTCCGGAATCGCGCTGCAATTGACAACAACGAACGGGTTAGTCTTGCGTGGGCTCTGTCGATGGATAGCATGGGCAACGAGTTCTTTACCGGAGCCGCTCTCACCGCCAATCAGCACAGAGATAACGGAAAGACCAACTCGCTCAATAAAGCGGAAGATGTCTTGCATGCCCTGCGAACTTCCGATAATCCCGTAAAACTCATGCTTGGAGGCCGGGTAACTCTGGTGTAGCCGTTGGTAGATTCGGTGGATGTGGCAGGCCCGCTGGATCATGACCTTCAGATCTTCCAAACGGACTGGCTTGGAATAGTAGTCGAAAGCTCCCAAACGGACCGCCCGCAACGCGGTGGTCTGGTCATTGTTAGCGGTTACGACAATCACCCTGGTTGCTGGTTCCTGAGCCAACATGCGTTCCAGTAATCCGAGGCCAGTTAAATCCTCCGGATTTCCTGGAGTCAGAGAGAGATCCAATGTAACCACCGCGGTCCGTTCGCGCTCAAATGTCGTTAGTGCTTCGCTCTCGTTGGACGCGGTAAAAACTTCATATTCCGCTTCAAGGGCCGAGCCCATTTGCTCGAGAATGTTCTCCTCGTCATCCACCAGCAGAACTTTCGCTTTCACAGATGTCAGTCCTTTCCATATCCTCAAGCGTTGGTAGTTCGATATCCACTTCGCGCGTTACTTCCAGCTAAAAGACTGCTGGCGGGTTTCAATATATTTTCAAAAACGAAAGAAATGCACTCCGGTCAAACGAAGCGATAAATTGCTAAACTGGGCAGCAAATACAATGCCAGTATCCTGAGTTTCTGCGGCCAAAGGCAAGCAATGGAGCGACGAAAAAAATAGTTATCTTGTCGGGCACCGCCTCCCGAATGATGCTTCGGGTTATGAGTAAAAGGCAAAAAATGACTGTCCTCGGAGCTTGCCTGCAGGATGATTAGTTGCTCGAAAGAATTTTTGAAATTTTTTTTCCGGCCATCAAACTAAAACCTTTGGGTAGAACTATTCTTTAGTGGAATTTGTGAGCGCATCGCTGCGGAGAAATTCGAGGCCGCCATCAAGTCGGTCACCGACTTTCTCCAAAACGCCGTGCAGCAATCGTGGGAGCTCCAGGGCCGGTCAGGAAGGTGATTCAGAGAGACTGCTCAACCATAGCACCGCTCGATTACTTTCGCTTCGTCTGGTATTGTCGGCATTACTTCCGTGCAGCGCGAAAACGAGTGATTGACGCATAGCTCTATCAATCCAAGTTAAATTGACGTTCATTTGAATTCACTATCCGAGCGCGTGAATTTTAAAACCACTGGAATCATTGGAGGAGGGTAGTTAAAACGTAAGAAACGAATTAGCGGAGTTTCCATTCTCGCCTCCCAGCGATGTGTCTCTGCATGCGAGGCCTTTTCAAAGTATCCGCGGCCGCTGCAGAAGAACCCAAAGCCCGCGGCTTAAGGAAATATGCCGGCATGGCCACCCCTATTCTAAAACCAACTGAATCTCGCTAGCATTCTGTTCTACAGAACAAAACGAGGATGGACAGTGCATTTGGCAGGCATCTAAAGTAGCAGTAAGAATCTATGAGAACTCTATTGGAAAGACGCAAATTAAGGGATTGAGCATAACGGCATATATTTTGCTGGCACGAATCTAACTGTAAACTTTCATGACATTTTTCCTTGACTGAAGGTTTCTATTATGGCAGATTCCGAAGGTTATCTTAACAGAGCTACCAATGGAAAGCGGAAAGTTATTGCCGTCCGTGGTCCAGTCGCACATCGGTCGCCACGCTTAGAAACTGTGGATCCGCTACTCAACGAGCCAAGCTTGTCAATTCAACCCAGCCAATCGGTGTCCTCGCAGCGCGAAGGCTCAGCGGCTTTTGAATCTTTGCCTTGTGTGCTTTACGAGTGCAATGCAGCTTTTGAATTTACCTACGTATCAGAAAATATCACGGAGCTATTTGGTCTGGAGTCGAATGAGCTAATTGGTAACCCACTGCTGTCGGACCAAAGAATTCCCGTTGAAGATCTTGTCTTGCTGTCCAACAGACTGGGTGAGCTAGAGCATCTCAATAAAAGAACTTCCCTAATCCATAGAATGCTGACCAGACGCGGCTTGCCCTTTTGGGTCGCACATAGTCTTTGGAAAGCTGGTCTAAATGATACGACTGTGGTTCGGGGCTGCATCGTCCCGATGGATTACAACGGTCGGCTGCACAGTTCGGAACAGGCTGTTATTTCACGGTTTGTTCACAAGATTGGCAACCATTTTCAGTTACTAAACCTCGTGGTCAATTCCCTAAAAAGAACCGTACCCGAGTCTAGAGAAACTTTGATGTTGCAAGAAACCGTGGAAAAGGCCATTGAGCTCACCCGCGGGTTTTCGGACTACAATCAGGCTCCCACATGTTTGTCACGGGTTGAGTTGAAGGACATTCTCCAGGCCGCCGCCATGACGCGGCGATCTTCATTCGAAAAAAAAGGCATCGCCTTCGACAGCCCAATCCATGCGTCGGTAAACGGCGCCGTCATTCAAGCAGATCCGTATCTCTTGGAGCTAGCGATCGGGCATGTTCTTCAAAACGCCCTGGAAGCCACGGAAGCAGGCGGCCAAGTGACGCTTCAAGCAAGAGTGAAGTGTTCTGGGGATGGCACTTCTGCGGCAAGTATATCGGTAATAGATTCTGGCTGCGGGATTGACGAGAATGCTCTGACAAACGTAGTTGCCCCATTCTTTACTTCCAAAAAGAATCATGACGGTCTGGGACTGAGCATGGCATCTCGATTTATCGAGATACATGGGGGTATTTTACGGATTACAAGCGCGCAGGGAAAAGGTACCGAGGTGGAAATAGTACTCCCGATGGAAGCCGAGGGGCAATCCTGCCTCCTTTAAACGAATCTTTTACAGCCAGAGCCAAGAAGTACTAGCCCGGCAATATCCAGTATGTATAGCGTATTAATTGTCGAAGATCATGATCGCCTTCGGGAACAACTGGGCCAGTTCTACGAGCAGGAGGGCTTTAAAGTAACGACGGCAGCCTGCGGAGAGGAGGGAATCGAAAAACTTTCACAAGAAAAGTTTGCAATCATAGTCTCCGACGTGAAGATGCCGGGGATTGATGGATTTCAGTTAGCTCGGCACGTCCGAGAGAAATATCCTGACAGCGACGTAATCTTAATCACCGCCTTTGGCAATATAAAACAAGCAGTTGAAGCAATGAAACTCGGGGCGAGTGATTATATCACTAAACCGTTTCAACCGGAGGCCATTCGGCTTGTAAGTGAGAAACTCATCGAAAGAAGACGTCTCCTGGAAGAAGTTAGAGAACTAAGACAGCGAGTTCACGAGGAGCACAATCTCGAAAATATATTGAGCAAAAGCCCCAAGATGCTCAAAGTCTTTGAATTGATTCGATCGCTCGCCGAGACTGATTCAGGGGTGATGATTACCGGTGAAACGGGGACTGGAAAGGAGTTGGTCGCCCGCGCCATACATAATTTAAGCCGGCGGAAAAATCGACAATTCGTTGCCATCAACTGCGGTGCTTTCCCGGATACGCTCTTAGAAAGTGAGCTTTTTGGGTATGAAAAGGGCGCCTTTACGGGTGCGATCCAAAGCCGCGGGGGAAAAATCGAGCTTGCGGATGGAGGAACGCTCTTCTTGGACGAAATCGAAGCGATGGCCGCGCCGATGCAAGTCAAGCTGCTACGGGTTCTCCAAGAGCGAGAAGTAGAGCGTCTAGGAGGTAACCGCAAAGTCAAAATCGACATGCGCGTGATCGCGGCAACGAATGTAGACCTATCGCTATGTTTGGCCCGTGGAACTCTCCGTGAGGACTTTTACTACCGCATCAACGTGATCCCCATCCAACTTCCACCTCTGCGCGAACGGTTGGAAGATCTGCCGTTGCTCATTGAGCACATTTTAAGTCGCCATCCGGTCGCAATAGAAAGAAAAATTCGCCAGGTGACGCCGAAGGTTCTAGATCAAATGCTCGCTTACCATTGGCCCGGGAACATACGAGAGCTGGAGAATATTCTGGAGCGGGCGATAGTTAAGTCCCGCGGTGATGCCATTGAAAACGTGGATTTGCCAGCTCCACCTCAGCGCATTCTTGACGCATGGTATGCGGGGAATGGCGCTCGAGAGATGTCCTTAAAGCAGTGGCTGTCAAATAGCGAAAAAGACTATCTGCGAAGTCTGTTGATAAAGTACAAGGGCAGCATTTCTTCGACAGCGAAAGAAGCCAAAGTAGATAACAAAACGCTATACAGAAAAATGAGGCGGCATGGTCTGCACAAGGAATCATTCAAGGATTTTGGGTAGTTGGGTGTTGCTAGTTAGCGGTTTAGTCTATTTGGTTTCGGCTAAATCATGCGGAGGCTGCGTTCGCAATTAGTATAAGTCAATACCTGATCTCACAGTCGTCAGTTTAAGTCCTCGCTGTCAGCCGTTGTTTCATTCCCCAACCTACGCCGCAATCATTTTCTCTTTTGCTCACCGCCCTTTTAGTGCAGGACTTAGGTTGAATTAATAGGGGTCTACCTCTGAAAGGAAGGCTCTGCCTCTCTTTGGGTCTGAGGGGAGCCGATTTTATTTTGCCGTTTGTTTGAAACTGCCGGTTTGAGTCCAAAAACTCTCGTCGACAGGCCTCATAGAGCGCCTCCGTTCTAACTCAACTGTTTCTCAAATATATCTAAAACGGAGTCGTGAAAATCGACGGGATTTTACCAGCGAGCAGTGCCGTCATCTGCTTGCCTACCCCAATTCCGCCCAACCTTTGAGGATGGCCCGAAAGATCATACTCTCGGTTATCCCGGCTGTTGCTAGAAAAGGCCGACTCTTTTTGAAGTTATCAACAGCTAGAAGTCCAGAGAAACAAATAGGCCAGCTAGCCCTTTTACACGCTTTTAAACGGAACCTCGGGCAAACATGTCTTATCCGTTGAATTTCATACCGGCTTTATTGTCAAGCTTTCTTGCAGGTTCCGCCAAAACATTTTTCTTTTGCTTTCTGGCATTTTCTTTGCGTTGACGCGCTCACAAGGAATTTGCACAAGGAGTATACGTGTCCGAACATCCGGTCGAACGGCAGTGGTATACAGTTTACAGCAAGCCGCAAAAAGAGGAGTTCGCACAGTTGCAGCTGCGTTTAAAGGGCCTTGAAGTTTTTTTACCCAAGCTGCTTCTTCCGAATTGTGGCACGAAACGTAAGCGGATTGTTCCTCTATTTCCAAACTATCTTTTCGCCCGAATCAACATTCATTCTGCGGAATACGGCTATACTATTTGGTCTCCCGGAGTCAAACGCATCGTAAGTTTTAATGGGAGTCCTGCGCCCATGGACAGCGATATTGTCGATTATTTGATGAAACAGACCAACACGGAAGGGCTCATTCCTGCACGTTCGAACTTAAGAGTGGGTCAGGAGATCCGTATCGATGGCGGTCCTTTTGACGGACTTACTGGAATTATCCAGGAGCCGCCAAACGCAAAAGGCCGGGTTAAGGTGCTCTTGAGACTTCTTAACCGACCGACAAAAGCGGAGATACCTGTTGAGCTGGTAAATAGCGGATGGGTTGGCGCGAACGCCTAGAGTTGAAGAGTTAACATGGATCGGGCCCGCAAGGATTTTCATTAATCCGAGCGCTCTCTAGGAAAACAAAAGGTCCGATCACGCGATAAGGAAAATGAACAAGGATTAGTCCTTAGGTGGCGGAGCTGTATCGTTTAGACGAGCTCCAGCTTTTAAAATAGGCGTCTTCAGACTGTGAAGCGGATCCTGAAATTTCAAATATCTTTGGGGCTCGGAAATTGCACCGCGAAGGCGCAGAGGACGCCGAGTAAAAAAGTTCTTGATTAAAAAAATTCTCCGAACTCTGCGAACTTTGTGTGACTCTGTGGTGAATAGTTCCTCCCAGAAAACCCGGTAACCTAAAATAATGAATACTCACCATTACTACAAAGTCATCGCAGTGTTTCTTCTTTCCATGATGGTTGCTGGCGCCTGTGCTACAGGAACAGCGCCCGAGGCCACGGTTTCTTCTGCGCGGGCACAAGCGGTTCAGTCGAGCGC
>Ga0137372_10005071_pt1 | contig 12841 bp, 14 predicted proteins | sample SagtaG_6_FD_104911 | JGI IMG/M metagenome (GOLD analysis project Ga0137372, IMG submission 104911) | Vadose zone soil microbial communities from Sagehorn Ranch, Mendocino, California, USA - Sage1_R_60_16 metaG | ecosystem: Environmental > Terrestrial > Soil > Vadose zone | place: USA...
GGCCTCGCCCATTTCCGGGCCTGACTCGCCGGTCTCCTTCCGCTCGGCCTTGCGCGCCTTCTTGGCTTCCTGCTTAGCCTTGCGCGCGTCTTCCTTGCGGCGCCGGTCGCCGCGATACATTCCAGGGCGTCCCGCCATCAATTCCCCCTTAGGCTGGCTTCAACGTCAACGTAGGCGGCTCGACTGTCGCCGATCATGATAACCGGGGCCCCGGCGCCGTCGCCAACATTTCTGGGCGGTGATCGCTTCCTGGCTTGTGGTCGCCTCGCCTTCGGCCCTTTCACGCTGGGCCGAGTGCCCGCGGTGGCCGCCCGGACCCGCGCACTTCCCATCTTGTGGTCGCCTCGCCTTCGGCTGCGGCTCCTACTACATTACTGGCCCGATGATCCAGGGGGCGAATTCCTCTTCGCCGACGCCGGAGAGCTCGCTCTTCGTCTGCTTGCCCGAGGCGACCGCCACGATCTCCTCGAAGATCTGCCGTCCCACCTCCGGCAACGGCGTGCCCTCGAGGATGACGCCGCAGTTGATGTCCATGTCTTCCTGCATGTGGCGGTACATGAGCGAGTTGGTGGCGAGCTTGATCGAGGGCACGGGCTTGCAGCCGAACACCGAGCCGCGGCCGGTGGTGAAGCAGATGAGGTTGCAGCCGCCGGCCACGAGACCGGTGATGGAGACGGGATCGTGCCCCGGGGTGTCCATGAAGACGAAGCCGCGCGTGGTGATCGGCTCGCCGTAGAGGAACACGTCTGTCATCGGGGTGGTACCGCCCTTGGTGACACCGCCCAGTGACTTCTCGAACACCGTGGTGATGCCGCCCGCCTTGTTGCCGGGGGCGGGATTGTTGTCCATGCGCTCGATGCCGCGGCAGTACCACTCCCACCATTTGTAGCGGTCGATGAGCTTCTTGGCCACCGCCTCGCTGACCGCGCGGCGGATCAGAAGGTGCTCCGCGCCGTAGATCTCGGGTGTCTCGGCGAGCACCCCCGTGCCCCCGTAGCGCACGAGCTCGTCCACCGCCCAGCCCAGGGCGGGGTTGGCGGTGATGCCGGAGGCGCTGTCGGACCCGCCGCAATTGGTGGCCAGCGTGATCTCCGACACCGGCTGCTTCGACCGCTTGGCGGCATTGGCGAGGGGCAGGAGCTTTGCTACCTCCTCGGCCGCCTTCTCGACCGTCTTCTTGATGCCGCCCGCCTCCTGGATATTGATCACCATGGGCTTGCGCTCCGGGTGGCCGGGCGCGGCCATGCGTTGCTTGTCCACCATGACCGCCGCCTGATTCACCTCGCAGCCGAGACCGATGAGGATGTAGGCGGCCACGTTCGGATGCTTGGCATAGCCCGCGAGCACGCGCTGGAGAGCCATGTGATCTTCGCCGAAGAGCTCGGTGCCGCAGCCCGACTTGTGCGTGACGGCGAGCACGCCGTCGATGTTCGGGTAGTCCTTCGACACGTCGCGGAACTTGTCCTTGACGAACTGGCTGACGCTGGCCGAGCAGTTGACGCCGGAGATGATGGCGACGTAGTTGCGCGTCCCCACCCGCCCGTCCTCGCGCAGATACCCGTCGAAGTAGCGCATCTTGTCCGGAGGATAGAAGTCGACGGGACGAACGTCGGTGCCGACCTCGTACTCGCGGTGGAGATCGCCCACGGCCAGGTTCTGGGTGTGCACGTGGTCACCCACGGCGATGTCGGCGGTGGCGAAGCCGATCACCTGTCCGTAGCGGCGCACCTCTTGCCCCGCGCCTCGCGCATGGCGGGCCACCTTGTGGCCGGGGCGGATGTCCTGCCTCACCTCGATGCGACCGCTCGTGTCCTCGATCACGCTGCCCGCGGGAATCTCCTTCTTGGCGATGGCCACGTCGTCCCCGGGGTTGAGCACGATGGCGACGTCTTTGATAGCGAAGGTTGCCATGGACTCCTCCTGTGAGGCTGCGTTATGCGGGAGAATCTACAGGCCGCTACCGACCTTTGCAACGACCTCCCCCGTCTCCTCGCATGGGACGAGAAGGCGACTCCCGCGGAGCGGTGCCACCACTATAGGGCAAGGCCGTCCCTCCTGCGCCCATTGACGTCTGCGGCAGGGGCGGTCATAGTCAGCCGCGAGCGCCATGGCTTCCCTGCCCAAGACCCAATACACGAAGAGCGGCGATCTTCACATCGCCTATCAAGTCACCGGCTCCGGCGCCCTGGATCTCGTGGTCGTGCCCGGCTTCGTCTCTCACCTCGAGTTTCAGTGGGAGCATCCGTGGTCGGTCCATTTCTTCGAGCGGCTCGGCTCATTCTCTCGGCTCATCCGGTTCGACAAGCGCGGCACCGGTCTCTCCGACCGGGTGGGAGGCATCCCGACCCTCGAGCAGCGCATGGACGACGTGCGCGCGGTGATGGATGCGGTGGGCTCCGACCGAGCCGCGCTTTTCGGCGGCTCGGAGGGGGGCCCCATGTCCGTTCTCTTCGCTGCCACCTACCCCGAACGCACGTCGGCCCTCGTCCTTTACGGCTCGTATGCTCGGCGTTCCTGGGCCCCCGACCACCCCTTCGGACACTCGGAGCAGGAATGGGACGCGATGATCGATGGCATCGAGAAGTCCTGGGGTGATGACGGAACGATCGATATACGCGCCCCGAGCGCCGCAGGAAACGAAGGCTACCGGAAGTGGTGGGCAACCTACCAGCGCCTGGCGGCGAGCCCCGGGGCTGCCGTCGCCGTGATGTCGATGAACAAAGAGATCGATGTCCGTCCCATCCTCTCTGCCATCCGCGTGCCCAGCCTGGTCGTGCATCGCACGGATGATCGCGTGATCCGCGTCGAGCAGGCCCGATACCTGGCTTCACAGATTCCCGGGGCAAGGCTGGTCGAGCTTGCGGGCGCCGATCATGCGCCGTGGGTAGGAGACAGCGACGCCATCGCGGACGAGGTGGAGGAGTTCCTCACCGGGGCAAGGCACTCGGGCGAGACCGATCGGGTCCTCGCCACCGTCCTCTTCGCGGACATCGTGGGCTCGACGGAGAGGGCGACCACGTTGGGCGACCGGAGATGGGGCGAGCTGCTCGAGACATACTACGCCGTGGCCCGCCGGGAGCTCGCCCGCTTTCGCGGGCGCGAAGTCGACACGGCGGGCGATGGCTTCTTCGCCACTTTCGATGGGCCGGCGCGCGCCATCCGCTGCGCCCAGGCCACCGCGTCCGCCGTCAAGCTCCTCGGCTTCGACATCCGCGCGGGGCTTCATACCGGAGAGTGCGAGGTCATCGGAGAAAAGGTCGGGGGCATCGCTGTCCATATTGGCGCCCGGGTGGCCGGGCTGGCCGGACCCGGAGAGGTTCTCGTGTCCAGCACCGTCAAGGATCTCGTAGCGGGCTCGGGGCTCCGGTTCGAGGAACGCGGCGCCCACACCCTCAAAGGAGTTCCCGGCGAATGGCGGCTCTTCGTGGTTGCCGCCGCCAGTTGATGACGCGCTTCCTCCTGCCCCTGCTCGCGCTGCTCCTGTCCGGCTGCGTAGCTCACACGCCTATGACGGCCACGGACGGCGCCGCGCTCGACGACGAGTCCGCCGACGCGAAGAGCTGCACGTCGATCCGGTCGGCCCTCCTCGCCAGGCATCCCGGCGTCCTTTCCGTCCTCACCATCTTCTGCCGCAACCAGCTCGTGGTCATCGCCGGCGCGTTGCCACCTGATTACAAGCCCGCGGTCGAGGCGGTGCACATCGCCACCAAGACGCCGGGAGTGAGACGCGTGGAGACGGTCTTCGTGCCCAAGGCCGCTCAGAAGGAGAGCGACGCGGCCGTGGCGGCGAGAATCAGAACGGCCTTGGCCGGAGACGCGAACACCCGTGGTCCCGGAACGGATCTGACGGTGGTGGCGGGCACGGTGGTACTCGTGGGCATGGTGGACGATCAGGCGAAAGCGGACAGGATCATCGCGGGCGCGGCCTCGGTCGAGGGCGTGAGAAGCGTCCGGTCCTTCATCCAGCTCAGGCCGTAGAGCACCCCACTGACCACTCCCGCCCCCATCGCCACGCGCACCTCGGGCGCCGTCGGATTCGAAGCCGTGCTCGCGCGCAGGAGCTACTCGTTCATGTTCCTGACCGCCGCCATGTCGATGCTCGCGGCCGCCCTCGCAGCAAGCCGGTGGAGACGTCGACCATACGTGCACTCACACAGAGGAGAGGATCAGCCATGAAGAGGAAGATCAGCAGCCCACACGTGCCGGACCCCCCACCGCAGACGTGGTCCAACTGTCTCGTGGTCGGCAACCAGGTCTTCGTCGCGGGCATGGTGGCGCGGGGATCCGAGGGCGCGGCGGGCGGCGACAGCATGTATGCCCAGGCCCAGGCCATCTTCGCCAAGATCAAGCACCTGATGGAAGCCGCGGGCGGCACGATGAACGACATCGTCAAGGTGCTGATCTTCGTCACGGACATCAAGCGGCGCGAGGAGGTCTGGAAGGCGCGGCGTGAAGTCTTCACCGGGGACTTCCCCGTCTCGACGCTGGTGGAAGTGCGGGCCTTGGCGGCGCCGGAGTTCCTCGTGGAGATCGAGGCGATCGGGATCTTGGGGGCGGGGAAGCCCTAGACATTACGTCATCGCCCCCGCACCCTGCCCTCTCCCCCGGTGGGGGAGAGGGAGATACGGAGGAGGGCTCATCTGGAGCGGAGCTTGCGGGCGGCTTCGGCGCGCATCTGCTGCATGGCCCGCGTCTCCTGGTCGGAGTAGCGCTCGTCTTTCCAGGGGTCGGCGTGCATGTGATAGCCGTTGACCTCCCAGAAACCCGGCGGGTTGACGTCGAGGAACTCGAAGCCGCGGAGCCACTTGGCGCTCTTCCAGAAGTAGAGCTTGGGCACGACGAGCCGGAGGGGCCCCCCGTGATCCGGCTCGAGAGCCTTGCCGTCGTGCGACAGGGCGAGGATCACGTCGTCGTCCACGAGGTCGGCGAGGGGAAGGTTGGTCGTGTAGTCGGGATCGGCGTGGATCATGGCGAACTTCGCCTCGGGCTTGAGGCGCACACGCTTCATGATCTCGCGGATGTGCACGCCCTCGAAGCGGTTGTCGAGACGCGACCAGCGCGTCACGCAGTGAATGTCACAGAAGACCTCGCTGCGCGGAAGGGCGAGGAACTCTTCCCAGCTCCACGAGACGTCTCCTTCCACGAGCCCGAAACAGCGGAACGTCCAGGTCTTCGGATTGAACTTCGGAGTCAGCCCATAGGTCAGCACCGGCCACTTGGTGGTCAAGACCTGTCCCGGCGGCGTGCGCGGGGCGAGATCCTCGGCATTCGCGGTCATGTCATCTCCTTGTTCTGATGTCCAACGTCCCAGAATCCCACACCTAGCCGGCGAAGCGGTAGCCCTGTCCGTGGGCGGTCAGGATGTAGACGGGGTGCTCCGGGTCCCTCTCGAACTTCTGGCGCAGCCGCAAGACGTGAGTGTCCACGGTGCGCGTGGTCGGAAACTGCTCATAGCCCCAGACCTCGTCGAGCAGCCGGTCGCGCGTGATCACCTCGCCCCGATGCTCGACCAGGTAGCGCAGGAGGTCGAACTCCTTTCGCGTGAGCCGGACTTCACGGCCGGCGCGGAAGGCCTGACGGCCGCGGAGGCGAATTCGCACGTCTCCGAACGCGAACTCTTCGAACTTCTGGCGCGGTCCGGGGCGCCGCAGCACGGCGCGGATCCTCGCCAGAAGCTCGCGGAGACCGAACGGCTTGGTGACATAGTCGTCGGCGCCGAGCTCGAGGCCCTGGACGCGATCGGATTCCTCTCCGCGCGCGGTCAGCATGATGACCGGGATGTCGAGCCCCTTGGCCCGGAGCTCGCGGCAGACGTCCCAGCCGCTCATGCCCGGCATCATGATGTCGAGGAGGAGGAGGTCCGGCGCCTCCGACAGCGCGAGGGCCAGCCCGCGCCGGCCGTCGGTGGCCGAGAGCGTCTGGTATCCCTCGAAGCGCAGGTTGTCCTCCAGTCCCCGCACCATCTCCGGCTCGTCGTCCACGATGAGGATGCGAGGCATCTACCGGTCCTCCGCTACGGGCGGCCCTCCGCTACTGGGCGGTCCTCGGCCACGGGCAGGAAGAGCGCGAACCGGCTCCCCTGGCCCGGACGGCTCTCGACGCTCACGCGTCCTCCGTGGGCCTCCGCGATATGCTTGACCAGAGCCAGCCCCACCCCGCTGCCCCGGGTGCCCTGAGTCTCGCTACGTCCGATGCGATAGAACTTCTCGAAGATTCGCTCCGTCTCTCCCGCCGGTATGCCTATGCCCTCGTCGGCCACCTCGATCACCACCCACTCGCCCTCTCGCCGGGCGCCGATCCCGAGCCGCCGACGCTCCGTGGAGTACTTGAGGGCATTGTCCACGAGGTTGGCGAGGGCCTGCTTGATCGCGTCCGGATCCACGAGCGCATCGGGCAGGTCGGGCGCCACGGTCACGTCCAGCTTGAAGCCCCGCTGGGCGAGGGGGTAACGGAAAGCGTCGAGGACCTCGTGGATCAGCGGCTCGACCGGATGCGGCCCCACCTCGTAGCGTTGCCTTCCCCCCTCGATGCGCGAGAAGTCCAGGACGTTGTCGATGAGCCGCGTGAGACGCTCGCTCTCGCGGGTGATGACGGCGTAGTACTCGCGCCGTGTCGCCTCGTCGGGCGCGCGGCCGAGCTCGAGCGTCTCGCCGAACATCCGGATGAGGGAGAGCGGCGTCTTGAGGTCGTGGGACACATTCGCGACGAAGTCCGACTTGAGGCGCGCCATCTCCGACTCGCGCTTGACAACACGGTAGGTCGCCCCGAGCCCGAGGGCGATGACGACGAGGAGCAGGCAGAAGGCGGCCATGAAGAGCATGGCCTGCCGTCTGACGTCGCCGCGGGGCGAGGCGCCCTCGGCCTGATACAGGGCGACGCGCCAGGTGGGCATCGCCTCGCCGAAGGCGACGGTGAGCACGCGATGGGTTCGATCGAGCGATCCCGACGTATAGACGGCTTCGCCCTGGGCGTCGAGCACGGCCAGCACGCTCGACCCTTCGAGCCCGCCCAGCGTCTTCGCGAGGACGTCCCGCTTCACGGCCTCCCCGCTGCGCCCGAGGACGGCGAGCACGGGACCGCCGGCCGGGCCGGGAATCACCGCGGCCAGCACGACCTGGTCGCCCACGAGGAGGTGGCGCCGCCCCCCGCGGTCCCAGACGCCCTGGGGGATTTCGCGAAGCAGCGCGGGCTGCCCGCCCCCCGGGGGGTACAGGACCTGCCCTTGGCGATCGATGAGGGTGAGGCTGTCGAAGATGGGATTCCGCCCGCTCCACTCGTCCAGCGCCTCGGGCCGCGGCGCGGGGTCCATGAGCAGCACCTGAAGGCTCGCGAGGGATTCCTCCTCGCTCTTGAGGATGGCCATCTCGGCCTTCTCCGCCGCCATGGTGAGCATGTCCCGCGACTGCTCGCGGAAAAGCAGCTCGGCCGAGGCCTGCCACTGGCGCAGCGATACGTAGCCGAGCACCGCGAGAACGACGGTGGCGACGAGCACGGCGCCGAAGATGAGGAGGCGGGCCCGGCTCACTTCTCCGCGAGCAGCTTCGTGATCATGGCCTCGGTCTCCTCGTAATCGCCTTCCCCGATGTGCGTGTAGCGAACGATGCCCTTCCGGTCGACGACCACGAGGGCCGGCCAGTAGCGATTGCCGAAGCGCTTCCAGATCGCGAAGTCGTTATCCTGGACCACCGGGTACGCGACCTTGAGATCCTTCGTCGCCTGCACCACCTTGTCGTACGGCCGCTCCCACGTAAACTCGGGAGCGTGTACCCCCACCACGGTCAAGCCGCCCTTCTCGTACTTCGCGTGCCAGTCCCGCAACTGCGGGATCACGTTCTTGCAGTTGTATCAGCCGAAGGTCCAGAACTCCACCGCGACCACCCGCCCCCGGAGCTTCTCCATGGTGAGGGGCTCGCTGTTGATCCACGGGCCACCCGTGATCTCCGGAGCCGGCTGCCCCACGCGCGTGGTCACCGCCTGCCCGCCGAACGGAACCGCGAGAACGGCCAGAAGCGCGGCCACACCCACCGCCGTCGTCCATGTCCACAGTATTTTCATGGTGCTCAGCCTAGCGCCTCCTCGCCTATGGGTGTCACGCCCCTGTCAATTCTACGCCCGGGTCCTCCCGATAGAAGGTTGGATAGCCCGCGGCCTGCCCCTATAATGCAGGTGGCGAGAGGACGGGCATGGGCCCGTCCGGACGTACTGGCGCCGATTCAGCAACGTACGGACACGAAAGGCATTGGATGAGTGATGACAGGAAGTTGGCGATGTTCATGGATTTCGAGAACATCGTCCGGGGGGTGAAGGAAGCGCAGTACAAGCAGTTCGAGATCAAGCTGGTCCTCGAAAGGCTCGTCGAGAAGGGCAAGATCATGGTCAAACGGGCGTACGCGGACTGGAACCGCTATGCCGAGTACAAGCGTCCCTTCCACGAGCACGCCATCGAGCTGATCGACGTTCCCCAGAGCCGCTACAGCGGCAAGAACTCCGCGGACATCCGCATGGTCGTGGACGCCATGGACCTCGCCTACGCCAAGCAGCACGTGGACAGCTTCGCGCTGGTCTCGGGTGACTCGGACTTCTCGCCGCTGGTCTCGAAGCTCCGGGAGAACGACCGCTACGTGATCGGGCTCGGGGTCAAGTCCTCGTCGTCGGAGCTCCTCGTGGGCAATTGCGACGAGTTCATCTTCTACGAGGACCTGATCCGCGAGTCGAAGAAGACCACGGCGCTCCGCGGGCTCCCCGAGAAGAAGATGGAGGCGATGCAGCAGCTCATCGAGGCGATCCAGGCTCTCCAGCGCGAGAACAAGGATACCCTGTGGGGCTCCATGGTCAAGCAGACCATGCAGCGGAAGAACCCTGCCTTCAACGAGTCCTACTACGGGTACTCGACCTTCTCGAAGCTCCTGGAAGAGGCGGCCAAGCAGCGGATCGTCACCCTCGAGCGCGACGCCAAGAGCGGGACGTACATCATCACGTCGCTCGAGGAAGGCAAAGCTGCGTAGCTTGGACTAAGACTTGCCGCGAGGCGGCCGGGTGGCGCGGGGGGCAGGGGCGCGCTCCCCAGACCACGCTGAGTCGCAATCCGCTGGGCCACTCGTGCCCGCCACGAGATTGTGGTTTTTCGCTTCGAAGAATCTCCCCAGAAGATACGGGTCCGGGGAGCGCGCCCCTGCCCCCCGCGCCACCCGGCCGGTTGTTGGTGCGAGCTATCATCGTCGGGTGATGACGGCGACCTTTCCGCTGTCGCTGATGAGCGCGGTCATGACCCAGCTCACGATGCTCACGATGAGGGCGCCCAGGCATGCCGACCAGAACCCCGAGACGTGGAAGCCCTTGACGATCGAGGCCACGAGCCAGAAGCAGAAGCCGTTGAGCACGAGCAGGAAGAGCCCGAGGGTGATGAGGGTGATGGGCAGGGTGAGGATGATGAGCACGGGGCGGACGACGGCGTTCACGAGGCCGAGGAGAAGGCCGCCGACCAGCGCGGGCACCAACCCCTCCACGCTGATGCCCGGCACGATGGAGGCCGCGAGCATGATGGCGAGCGCATTCACGACGACCCGCAGCAGGAAGCCCATCGATGCCTCCGTTCCGTGACGAGTTGGCCGTGCGCCGAGCCGGCGTATACTGACCGTCGTGCCGAGACACCATTATAGGCTTCCCCTTGCCGGCGCACTGTGCGCAGTGCTCCTCTGGTCGGCGGCCGCCGCCAATGAATCCTCGAGCCCCAACGTCGACCCTGCGCTTGCCCGCGGTCCCGCCGACGCCCTCGTCACCATCGTGGAGTTTTCCGACTTCCAGTGTCCGTCCTGCAAGCGCGCCCAGCAGGCGCTCGGGCAAGTCATGAAGGAGTTCGAAGGCCAGGTCCGCCTCGTCCACAAGGACTACCCCGTGCCAAGCCACAAGGGCGCCCTCCCGGCCGCTGAGGCGGCGCGCTGTGCCGCCGCCCAGGGGGTATTCTGGGAGTATCACGATCTGCTCTATCTCGCCGTGCCGGACTTCTCCCGCGACGATCTCGTGCGCTACGCGGGCCGCCTCAGTCTCGATCGCGAGGCCTTCGCGACCTGCCTCGACACGCATCAGTTCAGGAAAGAAATCGAGGCCGACGTGCGCGAGGGTCGCGCCCTGAAGCTCCCGGGCACCCCGACCTTCCTCGTCAATGGCAAGCCTCTGATCGGTGCCCAGCCAATCGAAGCATTTCGCGAAGCCATTCGCGACGCCCTGAAGGAAGCGCGCTCCCGATAGCCGACGAGAAGACGAAAAATTCTTGCCACTCCGAGTCGTCTCCGGTAAGGTGAAGTGCGGTCCGCAAGCCCGCGGAACCTTTGCGTGGCCCGACTCCAGCTGCTGATCCAACGAGGCGCCGATCATGACCACTGAACAATTCTGGCTGTCGATAGGCTTTCTCGGACAGGCCTTCTTCTTCAGTCGCTTCCTCGTGCAGTGGATCGCCTCCGAGCGCAGGAAGGAGAGCGTGATCCCCGTCTCCTTCTGGTTCTTCTCCATCGGTGGCGGCAGCGTGCTCCTGTTCTACGCCATTCACCGCGGCGATCCGGTCTTCATCATGGGTCAGGGCGCGGGACTTTTCGTCTACCTTCGCAACCTCTATCTCATCCGGCGCAAGCAGCGCCAGCTCGCTCAGGCCGGCGCCTGATCATAGCCGGCGAAAGGATCCGATCGATGACCCCCACCACGACCGAGAAGATCAAGTGGGCCGTACCGCAGGCGCGAGAGATCCTCATGATCCCCGGCCCGACGGAACTGCCCTTCCCCGTCATCCAGGCCATGAATCAGGCGCCCATCATCCACTACGACCAGAGCTTCGACCTCGACGTGCTGGAGCCGGTCAATCTCGCCCTCAAGAAAGTGTTCCAGACGGCGGCGGGCGAGGTCATCACCATGCCCGGCTCGGGGAGGACGGCGCTGGAGTCGGGCGCGCTGTCGCTGGTGGAGCCGGAGGACAACGTCCTCGTGATCGTGGCCGGGCGCTTCGGCCTGCTCATGCGCGAGGTCATGGAGCGCGTGGGCGCCCTCGTGACCGAGTTCAGCGTGGAGGCGGGGAAGCCCATCGACATGGCCAAGCTCGAGAAGGAGATCGGCCGCGTCAAGCCCAAGATCGTCACCATGGTCCACAACGAGACGTCCACGGGCGCGACCTATCCGGCGGGCGAGGTGGCCAAGATCGTGAAAGGACACGGCGCCCTCTTCTTCCTCGACACGGTGTCGTCGCTCGCGGGCATCGACGTGCGCACCGACGAGTGGGGTGTGGACCTGAACATGACCGGCTCGCAGAAATGCCTCGCCGCTCCCCTCGGCATGGCCCTTATCGGGGTCACCCCGCCCGCGTGGGAAGCCATGGAGCGGCGCAAGCACAAGGCCTCCTCCTGGGTCTACGATCTTCTGCGGTGGCGCGAATCATGGATTCCCGTCTCGCGCGGCGGACGCGTGCCCGACGGCGCGGGACGGTCGCAGCCCATCTCCATGCCGACCCACCTCGTCCAGGCCCTGGCCGCCGCCGTCCGCCTCGTGCTCGAGGAAGGGATCGAGGCGCGCTTCCGTCGTCACGCGGTGGCCGCCCGTGCCTTCCGCGCTGGTCTCGACGCCATGCGCCTCGAGATGTTCCCGGACACCTCGCTGCTCTCGGACACCGTGTCGTGCATCAAGGCGCCCACCGGCATCGACCCCGCCGCCATCGTCAAGCACATGCGCCAGAACTACGGCATCCTCATCGGCACCGGGCTCGACAAGATGCGCTTGACCACGCTCCGTGTGGGGCACATGGGCATCACCTCCAGCCCGCTCTATATCCTGCCCACCCTGTCTGCCCTCGAGATGACCCTGCGCGATCTCGGGTACAGGTGCGAGGCAGGCGCGGGGGTGTCCGCGGCGCAGGCCATGTTCTCCGCCGCCCAGGCATGATCGTCGTTCCCGACGATTTTCCGTCGGTGTTCGAGGGCACCCCCGCTCACGAGCGGGCGAAGAAACTGGGCGAGGTCGTCGTTTTCACCGAGCGCGGCGCCGACCACGAACAGGAGCTGATCCGCCGTATCGGCCGGGCAAAGGCCGCCATCAATATCCGTGCGCACGCCCGATTCACGGACGGCGTGTTCACCGTCTGCCCCGCTCTCAAGATGGTCTCCGTGTGGGGCACGGGCACCGACAACTTCGATCTGAATGCCGCGGGCATGCGCGGCGTCACCATCTGCAATACGCCCGGCGTCAACGCCTTCGCGGTGGCCGAGCATGCCTTGACCCTCATGCTCGCGGTGGGACGGAAGATCCCCACCCTCGATGCGGAGATGCGCAACAACAAGTGGCCCCGCGACCTCCTCACGCAGATGCTGGGCAAGACGCTGGGGGTGTTCGGCATGGGCGCCATCGGGGCCCGCGTGGCCACCCTCGGCAAGGCGATCGGCATGGACGTGCTGGGCTGGTCGGCCACGGGCGATCCCGCGCGCATACGCGCCGCCGGAGCCACCCCCGCCTCCAAGGACGAGATCCTCGAGCGGGCGGATGTCGTCAGCCTGCATGTGCGCTTGTCTCCCGAGACCCGCGGCTTCCTGGGCAGGAAAGAGCTCGCGCAGATGAAGCGCACGGCCATACTCGTCAATACTGGGCGCGGCGCCCTCGTGGATCGTGAAGCGCTCATCGCCGCCCTCACCGAGCGCAAGATCATGGGGGCCGGGCTCGATGTGTTTCACCAGGAGCCACTGGCCACGGACGATCCGATCCTCGCCCTGCCGAACGTGATTCTCTCCCCGCACAACGCGGGCCAGACGCCCGAGGTCATCCGCGACGGCCTGCTCCGCGCCGTGGAGAACGTCGAGCGCTTCCTCGA
>Ga0137372_10005082_pt1 | contig 12826 bp, 9 predicted proteins | sample SagtaG_6_FD_104911 | JGI IMG/M metagenome (GOLD analysis project Ga0137372, IMG submission 104911) | Vadose zone soil microbial communities from Sagehorn Ranch, Mendocino, California, USA - Sage1_R_60_16 metaG | ecosystem: Environmental > Terrestrial > Soil > Vadose zone | place: USA: California...
AGGCCGTGGACGCGGCGCTGGCTGACGACCTCGACACCGTCGGCGCGCTGGCGGCGGTCGACGAGCTCGCCGCCGCGCGCGAGGGCGCCGCGGTGGCCGCGGCCGCGGCCGTGCTCGGCGTGATCCTGCAGCGGCCTCCCCTGAGCGCCGGTCATGTATCGGTGCCGCGCCCGGATCACCTGCGGTAACAGGGAGCCGAAGTGGCGCGCACCGCGGGTACGTGACCGGCGCTCCAAGCCTCTGGCGCGCTACCCTGCAGGTATGCGTGGAGATCGAGTGGAGGTGCTGATCGATACCGGGCACGAGGTGCGCGGTTTCGACGTGGTTGCCACGCGCGATGGCCGGCGGATCGAAGTGAACACCCGCCGTAACCTCATCGAAGTCGTCGAAGTTACCCGTACCGGCCAGCCCGTCCGAACAGCGCGGTTCCTGGCCAGCCGGGTGGTGGCGATCGTCGAGCATCCGGCGCTCGACAACGCCCGCCCCAGGCGGCCGGAGCCCATTACCGTTCCGGAGCCCCGCGACGCCGCGGCCGGCTGAGCCGCGCTACCGCGAAGCGGCCTTGCGGCCGGACTCGAGCCGGCGGGCCAGCGTGCTGAGGACGTTCCGCTTGGCCTCCATGGGCCAGGTGTAGGTCTTGCGCGCCTCGTAGGCATCCTTGATGTCGTTGCGCGCGCGCCGCAGCAGGGCTTCGACGATCTCGTCGTCGGTCAGGTCGAGGACTGCCGCCTCCAGGGCGGCCTTGGTGGGATTGGTCTCCGGCTTGGCTGGCATCGGCTCCTCCACCGTCGGGCGTCGCGACGGGCCAACAGCATGGTGCCGAAAGGATAGCCGCAACCGGCCGCTGGCTCAGTCCGAGCCGGAACCGGCCGCTGGCTCAGCCGGAGAGCCGGGAGCGGAGCGCCTGGATGTCGGCGCGGTGCTCGGCCACGCCCCCGGGCGTCTCGCAGATGGCCGGCACGCCGGCGGCGGCGACCACCTCGGCGATCGCCTCGACGCCGATCTGGCCGTGCCCCAGGTTCTCGTGCCGGTCGCGGCCCGAGCCGGCGGTGTCCTTGGAATCGTTGGCGTGCACCAGGTCGATGCGCCCGGTGATCGCCTTGACCCGGTCGACGATGCCCTCCAGGCCCTCGCCGCCGGCGTGCGCGTGGCAGGTGTCCAGGCAGAAGCCGAGGCTGAAACCGCCTACCTGCTCCCACAGCCCCGCCAGCATGTCCAGCCGCCTGGCCATGGCGTAGTTGCCGCCGGCGGTGTTCTCCAGCAGCAGCGGCATCGGCGAGTCGTGCTCCTTCAGCGCCTTGCGCCAGCGCTGGAAGCCCTTCCTGGGGTCGTCGTCGGCGGTGACGTGGCCGCCGTGGACGATCACCGCCACCGCGCCGAACGCCTCCGCCGCCCGGCAGGTGTCGGCCAGGATCTTGCGCGAGGGGATGCGGATGCGGTTGTTCCCCGAGGCCAGGTTGATGGTGTACGGGGCGTGAACGTACTTGGTCATCGACGTGGCCGCGATCTCGGCGGCGCGCGGCCCCGGCGGCGGGATCCTCCAGTCCTGCGGGTCGCTGATGAAGAACTGCACGCAGTCGGCGCCGCGCTGGATTGCCTCGTCGACGGGCGCCTCGTGGTCCAGATGGATGCCGATCATCGCCATGGGGTGGACTGTAGCAGCCGCGTACGACCCTCTGACTGTGGCGCTTCGGAGTGCTTTATGCTGTGGCGGATGCACCGGGACGTGTGCCTGGCTTGGTCCAATATCGCCGCAAATCGACGAAAGGAGCACGTGTATGCACCGAGTCGTGCACCGACGTGCGCTCGCCGTTGCCACCCTGGCCGCGCTCCTTGTCGGGTTGCTCGTCGTGGCGCTGCCCGGGATGGCCAGCGCAACGGGCACGCCGGCCACCTTCATCGCCGTCATGCAGGGCGGCAACGAGGTCCCGGGGCCCGGCGACCCGGACGCCTTCGGGGTCGCCTTCGTCCGCTTCGACGGCACCCAGACCTGCTTCACGCTCACCTGGCACAACCTGGACGCGCCCACGCGCGCCCACATCCACCAGGGCGCCCGCGGCGTCGCGGGGCCGATCGTCCTGCCCTTCTTCGAGGGTGCGGTGCCGGCGCCGATCGCCTCAGCGCACGGCTGCGTGACGGGCGGCGCGGACCTGATCAACGATATCCGAGCCCACCCCGACCAGTTCTACGTCAACATCCACACCGCGGCCCTGCCGGCAGGGGCCATGCGTGGGCAGCTCCACCCCTTCCCGATCGTCCCGCGCTTCCCGAGCCAGCTCGAGGCGAGCCTGAGCGGTGCCAACGAGGTGCCGCCGGCCGATCCCGACGGCACCGGTACGGCCAAGGTCACCGCCGCCGGCAGCCTGGTTTGCTGGCAGGTGAGCTGGGCCAACATCGGCACGCCCACCCGCGGGCACATCCACCAGGCCCCGGCCGGCGTCAACGGCCCGATCGTGGTGCCGTTCTTCGAGGCGCCGGGTGGCCTGCCGTCGACGCTCGACAGCGTCGACGGGTGCACCGCCGGCGTCGACCAGGCGCTGGTGCGCGCGATCCAGACCGGTCCGAGCGGCTTCTACGTCAATCTGCACAACGCCGAGTTCCCCGGCGGCGCCATCCGGGGGCAGCTCCACCGCTGAACCGACGACGACGGGATCCAAGGGCCACGCGAACGCGCGGTCTGGCCCAGCCGTGAGGGGAGGGGAAGGCCTGGCGGGTCGGCTCCCTGCCGGGCCTTCCCCTCCCCAGGGCTGGCTCAGGGACGCCGTCGCGGCGCAGGACCGGCCAGAACGGCACCGCGGCACGCGGCTCAGGCCGTATCGATCCGCGAAGCCCGCTCGAGGTCCAGCTCGGCGATGGAGGTCTCGCGCATCCTGAATTTCTGGACCTTGCCGGTGACCGTCATCGGGAAGGCGTCCACGAAGCGCCAGTAGCGCGGGATCTTGAAGGTCGCGATCCTGCCCCTGCACCAGTCGCGCAGCTGCTCGCCGGTGACGCTCTGGCCCTCCTTGACGCGCACCCAGGCGCACAGCTCCTCGCCGTAGCGAGGATCCGGCACGCCGATCACCTGCACGTCGCTGACGGCGGGGTGCCCGTAGAGGAACTCCTCGACCTCGCGCGGGTAGACGTTCTCGCCGCCCCTGATGACCATGTCCTTGATCCGGCCGACGATGTTGGCGTACCCGTCGGCGTCGATGGTCGCCAGGTCGCCGGTGTGCATCCAGCCGGCCCGGTCGATCGCCTCGGCGGTGGCCTCATCGTTCTCCCAGTAGCCGAGCATCACCAGGTAGCCGCGGGTGCACAGCTCGCCTGGCCCGCCGCGCCGCAGGATCCGACCGCTGTCAGGGTCGATGACCTTGGCCTCGACGTGCGGGTGGATGCGCCCGACCGTGGAGACTCGCTTGTCGACCGGGTCGTCGGGCGCGGTCTGGAACGAGACCGGGCTGGTCTCGGTCATGCCGTAGCAGATGGTGACCTCGGCCATGTGCATGTCCGACTGGACCTTCTTCATGACCTCGACCGGGCAGGGTGAGCCGGCCATGATGCCGGTGCGCAGGCTGGAGAGGTCGAACTCGTGGAAGCGCGGGTGCTCGAGCTCGGCAATGAACATGGTCGGGACCCCGTACAGCGAGGTGCAGCGCTCCTGCTCGACAGCGGCGAGGGTCGCCACCGGGTCGAACGACTCGGACGGGTAGACGATGGCGGCGCCGTGGGTGGTGCAGGCGAGGTTGCCGAGCACCATGCCGAAGCAGTGGTACAGCGGCACCGGGATGCAGACGCGGTCGGCCTCGGTGTAGCGGCAGCCCCCGCCGATGAAGAAGCCGTTGTTCAGGATGTTGTGGTGCGACAGCGTGGCGCCTTTGGGGAAGCCGGTGGTGCCCGAGGTGTACTGGATGTTGATGGGGTCGTCGAACTGCAGCAGCTCCTCACGGGCGCGCAGCGCTTCGTCGCTGGACCGCTGGGCGCTGGAGCGCAGGTCGTCCCAGCTCATGGCTCCGGACGGGGCCTCGTGCCCGAGCACGATGCGCCGCCGGAGCGCGGGCAGCTCGCCGGCGACCTCGTCGAGCATGGCCAGGTAGTCGGCCTGCCGGAAGCTGGGCGCCAGCACCAGCGTCGAGACCCCCGACTGCCGCAGCGCGTAGGCCAGCTCGGAGGTGCGGTAGGCAGGGTTGACGTTGACCAGGATCGCGCCGACCTTGGCGGTGGCGTACTGGAGGGTCGCCCACTCGGCGTTGTTCGGCGACCAGATCCCCACCCGGTCGCCCGGCTCGATGTCCAGCGCGAGCAGCCCGCGGGCGATCTCCGAGACGGCGGCGTGGAACTCCGCGTAGGTCTGGCGGACGCCCTGGTGGACGCTGATCAGCGCGTCCCGGTCGCTGAAGGCGGCCACCGTCCGATCGAGGTTGCGGCCGATGGTCTCTCCCAGCAGCGGGACCTGGCTGGCTCCGTGGAGGTACGACGGCGGCGCCGATGCCATAGCTCCCTCCTTCTCCTCGAACGCAGGCGGCCTGCCGCAACGATGCTCGCCCGCGCGAATGGTGCACGCAAGCCTTCTTCTCACCCTCCTCGCCGGCCCGCGAAATCGACTTGCCGGATCGGCGGGCAGCGGCCACGATGGCTGCCATGCAGGCACCCCCGCAGGCGGCAGGTTCACAGGGCTGGTCTCCGACCGGCTGGCGCGCCTTGTCCGCGGCCCAGCAGCCGGACTGGCCCGACCAGGAGGCAGTCGAGGGGGTGCTGGCACAGGTCGCCAAGCTGCCGCCGCTGGTGTTCGCCGGCGAGGCCCGGACGCTGCAGGCCTCGCTGGCCAAGGTCGCTGCCGGCCATGGCTTCCTGCTCCAGGCGGGGGATTGCGCCGAGTCGTTCGACGTGTTCTCCGCCAACGCCATCCGGGACAAGCTCAAGGTGATCCTGCAGATGGCGGTGGTGCTCACCTACGGCGCCGGCCTGCCCGTGGTCAAGGTGGGCCGCATCGCCGGCCAGTTCGCCAAGCCGCGCAGCTCGCCGGTCGAGGTGGTCGACGGGGTCGAGCTGCCGGCGTTCCGCGGCGACATGGTCAACGCGGTCGAGCCCACGGCCGAGGCGCGCCGCCCCGACCCGGCGCGCATGCTGCGGGCCTACCACCAGGCGGCGGCCACCCTGAACCTGCTGCGGGCCTTCACCACCGGCGGCTTCGCGGACCTGCACCAGGTGCACACCTGGAACCAGGAGTTCGTCGCCGGCAGCCCCTCGGGGCGGCGCTACGACACCACCGCCCACGCGATCGACCGGGCGCTGCGGTTCATGACCGCCTGCGGGGTCGAGGTGTCGGCCACGCCAACCCTGCACCAGGTCGACTTCTACACCTCGCACGAGGGGCTGCTGCTGGCTTTCGAGCAGGCGATGACCCGCCAGGACAGCCTCACCGGCGGCTGGTACGACACCAGCGCGCACATGCTGTGGATCGGTGAGCGCACCCGCCAGCTCGACGGCGCCCACGTCGACTTCCTCGCCGGGGTCGGCAATCCGATCGGGCTCAAGCTCGGGCCGAGCTCGACGCCCGAGCAGGTCGTCGCCCTTTGCGACCGGCTGGACCCACAGCGGGTCCCCGGCCGGCTCACCCTGATCAGCCGCCTGGGGTACCTGAACGTGGAGCGCGTGCTGCCGTCGCTGATCCGCGCCGTCGCCGACGCCGGCCACCCGGTAGTGTGGGCGTGCGATCCCATGCACGGCAACACCTTCGTCGGCACCTCGGGGCACAAGACGCGCCGATTCGACGACGTCATGGCCGAGCTGGGCGGCTTCTTCGCGGTCCACCGGTCGCTTGGGACCCACCCGGGCGGGATCCACATCGAGCTGACCGGCGAGGACGTCACCGAGTGCCTTGGCGGCGCCCACGAGATCGAGGACGGCCATCTGAGCCTCCGCTACGAGACGGCCTGCGACCCGCGCCTCAACGCGAGCCAGTCCCTCGAGCTCGCCTTCCAGGTCGCCGAGCTCCTCCGCGGCTGACCACCACGTCGCGGTTCGACGCCGAGCGACCAGGCCGGCGTGTCAGTTGACCTGCGATGGCGAGGGTTGGGGCATGCGGAAGCGGCGCCAGTAGTCCTTGCCGGAGTCTGAGAGGGAGTGGATCGGGTCGTAGTACTCGAAGCGGCGGTCGAGCGCGTCGGGGTCGTCGAACTCGATGCCGGTGCGGTAGTTCTTGGTCCAGTAGGAGATGCCCTTCTCACGGTCGTAGGACTCGACCTGGTGGATCCAGCGCTTGCCGACGAACGGCACGTCGCAGACCACCCGTGGGGTGGCGAAACCCGGCAGGTAGCCCATGATCGCGTGCTGCAGCGCCTGCGCCTGCGCGACCGAGATCCGCCAGTGCTCCGAGTTGGGGATCATGTCGCACATGTAGAAGTAGTACGGCATGATCTTGGCCCGATCCAGCAGCGTGAAGCACAGCTCCAGCAGGTCGCCGGAGGTCGTGTTGACGCCGCGGAGCAGGACCCCCTGGTTCCGCACGTCCCGGAAGCCCATCTCGAGCAGCTTGCGCACGACCCTGCCGACCAGCGGGGTGAGCTGGTTGGCGTGGTTCACGTGGGTGTGCACGGCCAGGTCGACCTCACGGTCCTGGGCCTTGCGGGCCAGGCGCTCCAGCCCCTGGAGGACCTCGTCCTGGAGGAAGTGCTGGGGGATGCCCATCAGGCCCTTGGTGGCCAGGCGGATATCCCGGATGTTCTCGATGTCGAGCAACTGGGAGACGAACCCCTCCAGCGCCCGGATCGGCAGGTTGGCGATGTCGCCGCCGGAGACGACCACGTCGCGGACCGAGGGGGTGCGGCGCAGGTAGTCGAGGATCTGCTCGTGGCGGCTGGGCTGCTTGACCTGGAACTTGTACTTGTCGACCTGTGGTGTGGAGTTGCCGACCAGGTCCATCCGGGTGCAGTGCCCGCAGTACTGGGGGCAGGTCGCCAGCACCTCGGCAAGGACCTTGGTAGGGTAGCGGTGGGTGAGCCCCTCCACCGCCCACATCTCGGCCTCGTGCAGGCTGTCGCGGGTCGCCAGCGGATGGCTCGGCCACTCGGCGTCCCGGTCGTCGAAGGCCGGCAGCATGTAGCGACGCAGCGGGTCGCTCCACAGGTCCCGCTCGTTCATGGTGTTGAGCATCTGGGGCGGGAGCAGCATCGACATGGTCGCCCGCTCGGCCTGGTCCCGCTCGATCGAGGCCAGCAGCGAATCGGGCAGCAGGTCCCCCAGCGCGGCGCGGAGCTGGCGCAGGTTCTTGACGCTGTGGGCCCGCTGCCACTGCGCCGACTCCCAATCGTCCCGGCTGACCTCCCGGTAGCCGGGAAGGCGGCGCCAGTCGGGCTCGACCCACTCGCGCCGGAGCGGGTAGGGCAGGGGCTGGGCCACCGCGTGCGCGCGCGGGACACGGGGGGCGAACGGACCGGGATTCGGGATGTTGCTCATGTGGACCTCACGACGCGGCCGGGGCGTTGGCACCGGCGCCGCCCGAGGACGTGCGACCAGCCCCGTCGACCGGCAGCGGCGCGCGGTCAGTCGTGCTCACTGTAGCAGAGGGGGTTGAGCCGGCGAAGCAGGCTCTGGCCAGTGGGAATGCGCGGACTGGGCGGTACGGGGAGGCCGCGCTCAGGGCCGGGGCACCCGCTCCAGGTCGGCGTCCGGGCCGCCGGGCTGGCCCTCGGCGTCCAGCGCCGGCGCCGCCCCGGCCGTGCGCGCCCGGCCAGCCGCCTGGGCCCCGCCGGCCCCGGCGGGTGCCGGCTGGGCGGCCCCGTCGCCGCGCTTGGCGCAGCCGGGCAGCAGGACGTGGAAGGAGGCCCCGCCACCGGGCCGCTCGGCGACCCAGGCGCGCCCGCCGTGGAGCTGGGCGAACCGCGCCACCAGGGACAGGCCGATGCCCACACCCTTGCCCTGCTTGCCTCCAGAGGCCGCGGGGTTGGCCTGGCCCTGCCGGAAGGGCTCGAAGATGGTGCCGGCGAGCTCGACGGGCACGCCGGGGCCGGCGTCCTCGACGATCAGCTCGAGATCGCGGTCGGTGGCGTGGGCCCGCACCCACACCTGTGTCCCGGGCGGCGTGTGCCTGGTCGTGTTGAGCAGCAGGTTCTCGACGATCCGCTCGACCTTGGGGGCGTCGACCGCGGCCCGCACAGGATCGGCGTCGATCTCGATCGGCCAGCCGCGGAGCTGGTCGACCTCGTCGACGACCCGGTGGGCGAGCTCGCTGATGTCGATCAGCGTGCGGTTCGGCTCGAGGATGACCTCCTCCATCCGGTTGAGGTCGAGCAGGTCCGCCAGCAGCCGGTCCATCTTGCGGGTCTTCTCGATCATCATCTTGATCAGGTCGAGGGCCTGCTCGCGCGGCAGGTTCAGCTTGGTCCGCTCGAGCGTGACCGCGACCCCGTGCATGGCGGTGAGCGGCGTGCGCAGGTCGTGGGAGACCGCTCGCAGGAAGGTGTCCTTCATCTCGGACATGGCCCGCAGGCGGTCGGCGGCCGCGTACTCGCGCCGCAGCGCCGTCTCCAGGTCCGCCTCGCGCTGGAAGAGCCGGTCGACGGTGCTGCGAACGCGCTGGTGCAGCCGCTGGTTCTCGATGTTGCCGACCACCTGGCGCGCCACCACGAACAGCACGATCACGGCGCCGTTGAAGACCAGGAACGGCTCGAGCTGCCCCCTGGTCACCTGGATCGCGGTCCCGGTCACGAACGCGATCGCCGGCGGCACGTACGGCAGCGAGAAGCGTGACCAGGAGATGGGGCTGTCCTCGTCGTCGTCGCCGTGCAGCAGCTCGGCGGGAGCCGGGCGCAGCGCCGCCACCCCCAGGAACAGCCAGGCGACCAGCCAGCCGAGATCGAGCCACGCACCGGTGGCGTAGGTGCCCTTGCCGGCCAGGTAGGCGAAGGCGGAGTCGGCGACGCCCAGGGACACGATCGTCAGGGTGATCAGCGCCGGCTGGATGATCGCTCGCCCGCGGGTGCGCGCGAGCACCGAGAAGGCGATGGTCAGCAGGACCAGGTCGCCGATGGGATATGCCAGCCCGATCGCGCGGGGGAGCAGGGAGTCGCCGCCGGCGTGGTAGGCCGGTCCCAGTACCAGCGCCCAGCTCGCGAACAGCAGCGACGAGGCGATCAGCAGCCCGTCGAGCAGGGTCCTGACCTGCGCCAGCGCGCGGACCGGCGCGGTCGGCCACGAGAGCACCCCAGCCGCGAGCAGCGGGATCGCCGCCAGGAAGAAGACGTCCGCGGGCGAGGGGAAGGCCGCGCTCGACCCACCGGCGAGGTCGAGCCAGGACCAGATGAGCTGACCGGCGCCCCAGGAGAGAGCGGCGGCGCCGAGCAGCCGCCAGGCACGTCGCAGGGCGATCGTCCAGGCGCGGCCGAAGCCGTACTGCCCCCGATTGGCCGAGTGCAGGCAGGCGAGTCCGGCGGCCAGCGCCGCGGCCGCGATCGCCAGGTCATCGAACGCGTTGACGAGCGGGCCGCCGAGACCGGCGTACACCAGGGCCAGGAACAGCAGGAGCAGCGCGACCGAGGAGCCCGCGGCCCAGCGGTACAGCCGCTGCGGGTTCACGGTCCCGTCCCGGTCAGGGGTAGGCCAAACCGCGCCACCCTCGCGGCGGCACTGCACTTCGAAGCGGCGCTTTCAACGCTCACATCGGGCCTCGGAGGGGCTCGAGGTCGGTAGCGCTTCGACACCAAAGTGCCCAAGCTGACTTCCCACGATACACGAGCAAACCCGGCTGTTCCCCGCCTATGATCAAAAGTTACTAGACCGGCGCCGATATGGGGGACATCTGCGAGTCGGTTATGGGCTGGATGGAGCTATCCGGGACGTTCGTTCGTGACCCGTTCGTGGTCCTTCCGGTCTGCTCAGCGGCCGGGTGCCGCAGCGGCAGCGTGACCGTGAAACGGCTGCCCAGGCCGACGCCCGACTCCACCGCGATGGTCCCGCCGAGGACGTCGACCAGCTCGCGGACCAGCGTGAGGCCGAGCCCCACGCCGCCGACCTTGCGGGTCTCGCCGCGGTCGACCCGATAGAAGCGCTCGAAGATGCGTCGCAGCTCGCTGTCGGGGATGCCGATGCCGTGGTCCTGCACCCAGACGACCAGGTGGTCGCCGTCGCGGCGGGCGCCGAGCGTGCAGGGCCGGTCGCGGGGCGAGTACTTGAGGGCGTTCTCGATCAGGTTGCCGAGCACCTGGGCGAGGAAGCGGCGGTCGGTGACCGGCTCGGGGAGGTTGCTCGGCAGGTCGACGGCGACCCGGTCGCCATCGACGCCGAGCCCCTCGACCACCTCGTGGCACAGCTCGTGCGTGGAGACGCTGCCCAGGGTGGTGACGAACTTGCCGCTCTCCAGCCGCGACGCCGTCAGCAGCCGTTCCACCAGGCTCAGCAGCCGCTTGGCCTGGCGTTCGATGATGTCGAGGAACTCGTGGCGCTTGTCCGGCTCGGTGCCGCCCGGCAGCCGGCGCAGGGCGCCCGCGTAGCCGATGATCGACGTCAGCGGCGTGCGCACCTCGTGGGAGGCCATGGCCACGAGCTGGCTCTTGAGACGGCTGAGCTCCTCCAGCTCCGCCACCGTGCGCCGCTCCCGGTACAGGTGCACGGCCAGCTCCCTGGCCTGCGCGTCCAGCAGCTCGTTGCGCTCCTGGAGCCTGGCCTTGAGCGTCCACGCCTTGATGCAGACCCAGCGCCCGTAGGCGGTCAGGCCGAAGATCATCACCGCGGGCCAGAGCCCCTCGGTCTGCACCAGCCGCGCCGCCGGCAGGCTGAACCAGCCGATCCCCGGAAAGGTCATCGGGAAGCGGTACGGCGAGACCCTGTCCATTTCGTGGAGGAGCTCGCGCGCCGCCCGGCCCGACTCCAGGATGCGGTCGACCAGCTCGGCACCGAGGAACGCGAAGTACATGAGGGCGACCGTCACGGCGTAGGCCGGCACCAGGGGCGCCAGCCCAACCTCGATACCGCCGGCCAGGCTGTGGAAGCTGGCGCTGCCGATGGCCACGACGGTGAGCGCCAGGGAGCGGTGCGACAGGTCGTGCAACGGCCGCATCTGGCCGCGCAGCTCGCGCGGGTCGAAGGCGCCCGCGAAGGCGACCAGCCCGGCCGCCACCGGGTCGTACAGCATGGCGACGGTGACCTGCACCCCGAACGCGACGCTGAGGCCCGGACCGCCCTACGCCTCGGTGGCCACCAGCTCGATCACCGCCAGCAGCAGGACCCATTGCAGCATCGAGGGGCGCAGCTCGGCTGGAGTGCGGGCCAGCTCGAGCCCGAGCCAGATGGCCGCCGGCGCCGTGAGCGCCAGACGATAGCGCGTGAGCGCATGCGAACGCCGCTCGCCGCGGGCCCCCTCGGCCACCGCCCTCCCTCCAATCCCCGCCATCCGGGAACCGGCCCGTCCGGCTGGCGTGGATGCCCCCCTCGTCTCTCATGGGTGCGTCGTGCCTCGACGCGGCCCATGGAGTGATGTCTCCTGGCAGCAGCCAAAGAATGACAGAGTGTTGCGAATAAGGAAACTCGGGCAGCTCGTTTTGGTTTGAGACCAGATGGCCCTGGGGAGGGGTCTACGACCCTCGCCGGATGGGCACCATCGGTCACGGCGGGGTGTTGGTATCCGCTGTGGTGTGTTTCCATGGAAGTGACCGGCCCCTACCGGAGTTCCAGATGCCGCATCCGCCACGTCTGAAGATCCGCGCCCCGAGGCTGAAGATCCGCCGACCCCACCTCAAACTTCGCCTGCCCCGTCTGACCTCCCGCCCCTATCGGGCCGGGGCCCTCTGGGCGCTGGTGGCGCTGGCGGCTCTGGCCACGTTGCCGACCCTGGTTCCCGGCGCCAGCACCGGCCGGGCGCTCGGCGACGAGTCCGGCATGAGCGCGCAGGACGAGGCGGCCGCCCGCTACCAGGCGTGGCTGCGTGGCCGTGCCGCCGGCGGGGACACCTCGGCCGCCGCGGCCGCCGCCCAGCAGGCCGCCGCCGGTCCCGGAGCCGCGGCTCCCACGCCGACGGTCACCACGCCCAACGCGTCGGACAACAACATCCCCGCGATGGCTCTGCGGGCCTACCGCGACGCGGAGAGCTGGGCCTCGGGCTTCGACCCCAACTGCAAGCTCTCGTGGGGCGTGCTGGCCGGCATCGGCAGGATCGAGTCCAACCACGGGCGGTATCTCGGTGCGGCGGCCCGCTTCAGCCCGGCCGGCGACGTCACCCCGACCATCCTCGGGCCGGTGCTCAACGGCGGGCCGAACACCGGCACGATCCACGACTCCGACCGCGGCCGCCTGGACGGCGACGCGGTCTGGGACCGCGCCGTCGGGCCGATGCAGTTCATCCCCTCGACCTGGCAGTCGCTGGGGCGGGACGGCAACGGCGACGGCATCGCCAATCCGAACAACCTCTTCGACGCGGCCGTGAGCGCCGCCGGCTATCTCTGCCTGAGCGGCGGCGGCACGCTGGCGGACCAGGCCAACCTGCGGAATGCCATCTACGCGTACAACCACTCGTGGGACTACGTCGCCGCGGTGCTCACCTGGGCCAACTTCTACACGCAGCACCTGGGGCACGGCTCGCTGGTCCAGGTGCAGGTGCAGTCCGGCCCGAGCTCCTCGATCCAGCCGGGCGTCGCGCCGGGCGGGACCGGAGTCGCCCCGACCCGCGGGAGCCCGGCGACCACGCCAGGCACTCCAGGGACGCCAGGGACCCCGGGCACGCCGGCCGCGCCGGGCACGCAGCCCGGCACCTCGTCGTCGTCCAGCTCCACGAGCACGACGAGCCAGCCGCCGACCACCGCCCCGCCGACCACGGCCCCGCCGACCACGGCCCCGCCGACGACCGCGCCACCGA
>Ga0137372_10005083_pt1 | contig 12826 bp, 12 predicted proteins | sample SagtaG_6_FD_104911 | JGI IMG/M metagenome (GOLD analysis project Ga0137372, IMG submission 104911) | Vadose zone soil microbial communities from Sagehorn Ranch, Mendocino, California, USA - Sage1_R_60_16 metaG | ecosystem: Environmental > Terrestrial > Soil > Vadose zone | place: USA...
CTCTTTTACTTCTTCTACTGATAAATGTGGCGCTGCTCTTGTTATCCTTGCCATCGCTCTTTCCTTCCGATCTTGGTTTCCTCTTTTCAGAATTCTACCACAGACCGCAAGTTGGTATAAGGTTCCTCCTAGCACCTTCACCCGTTCCCGCAGACCAGGCAGTCCATTGCCCTGGCTTGCGCGTTTTGCTGATGCGTCTACGGCTCGTACCCCATCATTGAGCACCTCTATCTCCATCATTCCCTGCTTCTCTTCGATCCGGAGGAGACAGTGCCGCGCTCGGCTGTGACGGATCACGTTGGTGACTCCTTCCCGCAAGGTCCATCCCAGGACCGCATCAAGCGCCGGAGGAAGCTCCCCGGTGTGTTGTTCGATGGAATACGCGATCCCCGCTGCTTCCAGGAGTTGGCGTGCCCCATCTAATTCATTGGTCAGGGTCGGTTGTCGGTAGCCCGCGACGGTCTTGCGGACTTCGCGCAGCGTCTTTCGCGAGAGCTGTTCAATCTCGGCGAGTTCCTGGGCGCAACGTGTGGGATCACAGGCTACCAGGCTTCGGGCTAACTCGCTCTTGAGCGTCATCACCGAAAGGGTTTGTCCCAGCAGATCATGCAAATCCCGCGACAGACGAAGACGCTCTTCTTCCACTTTCGTCCAGGCGAGGGTCTGACGTGCGGCATGCAGTTCTCGGATGGCGCTACCCATGCGGGCCACGCCGATCATATCCAGGCCCAGCCCGCGCACCAGCAGCATCAGCGCGATGAGCCACCAATCGACTCCCGTAATCCCTCCATGCATGCCGACAGTGATGAAGAGAGGGAGAAGCGTCAAGAGGACAATCGCGGCAAACGCGCTACGCATGGGAAGCAGCACCCCGGCAAGAGCACTCACTCCGATGAAGAGCCAGAGAAAGGACAGATCATACACCAGGCTCAACACGAGCACCAGCGTGGAAAGCGCGACAAAGAGGAGGATCGAGAGCCGGGAACGTGCGCGTGCTCGCGCTCCCTGGCTCACGGGATGCGGCCACATCAGCCAGGTGTAGCTGCCCGCAAAAAAGAGCAGTGCGAGGAGTCCCAGAACAAGACGCCACGCGGCAAGAGGCTCGCGCACCAAAGCAACCAGAGGAAAGAAGAGACACACAAGCCAGGCGTGCTGGTAGAGCCGCCAAAGATGGAAGGTGACTCCACTGGAAGCAATCACGTCATCTGAAAGAACGCTGCCACCCGCATTCGGGCCTGTCCTCTTGCTTGCTGGCGTTGGCTGATCTGCATGTGTCTCTCCTGTTTGCCTCCTCTCGCCCAAACCTTTTTCGTAATCTCATTGTACCATCACTTCGTGAAAGCTGATCTTGCTCACTCCCTGGACTCGATCACGACCGTCCCAGCGGTGCCATCAAGCGTCACGCGGCTGCCGGTCGCAATCCGCTCGGTTGCACCAGCTACTCCGACGACGGCAGGAATACCATACTCGCGAGCCACAATCGCTCCATGTGCCATCACTCCCCCCACTTCCATCACCAGTCCTGCTGCTTTGAGAAACAGGGGGGTCCAGCCGGGGTCCGTCGAAGGTGCCACCAGGATTTCGCCTGGGGAGAGATGGGCGTCATGGGGATCGAGGATCACCCGCGCAGGCGCTCTCACGCGACCAGCAGAGGCAGGTGTTCCCTGCAACGTTCCTTCGGTTTGTGCAAGGTCCTGGGTTCTCTGTGACTGCGTGGTAGCTTCGGTGCCATCGGAGAGCAGGACCAGGGGCACATGACGACGCCCAAGCTCCCGGTCAAAGGTCGCTCGTCGCTCGCTCACGCGCGCACGTTGGTCCGCTCCGGCCAATGCTGCGTGGACTTCAGGAAAGGAGAGGAAGAAGACATCTTCAGGCTCTTTGAGCATGCTCGCCCGAACCAATGCCTCTCCGACCGGCCAGAGGAATGTGCGTACCTGGGCCAGGCGCAACCCCACGACAAAACGTGTCATCTCGCGGAAGCCAGCGAGAGCATGGGCGCGTTGCAGGCACAAGCGCACGAGCCACCCACGGAGCCAGTGCTGGTGTCTGGCTCTCTGCGCAAGCTGCGTGATCATCATCCGTGCGGTATCTCCAGCACGTTGGAGTTGACGATCTGGTGTGAGAACCTGGTCCTCCACCTCCAGGTAGCCGGTGAGCACATCAAATACATAGGTTGGATCCTCCGACCAGCGCGGCGTCCCCAGGTCGAGTTCACCCACTCCCTGATGGCCGTACTCCTGGAGGAAGCGGGCGACATCCTGTTGGAGGGGAGCGGAGAGCCGCCCGTGTTGATAGGCTTGTGCAAGCTGCCTGGCAGGTGTATTGGTAAGCAGGTGCAAGCTTGTCACATCTGCCCGGATCTTCTGGGAAAGCCTCCAGAGCGCCAGGTTCATCTGGGTGGTGGGATTGGTTGGTGAGCTACCCAGAACGGTCTGACACTCCTCCTCCGATGCCAGTTCACCAAGCAGTCGCCGGGCCAGCGCAAAGCTCTGCATGCCTGCAAGCATGACAGGTGAGACATGAAAGGCCAGGCGCAGGCAGGACAGCAAGAGGCGCTCCGCCTGGGCAAGATGGGTAACGGTGGAGGTATCCTCCTCAATCTGTAAGCCATTGCGCAGCTGTTCCACGAAACGCTGCACACGCCTCGTGGCGGCATTGGGCGCGATGAGTGCCTGGAGCAGATACCAGGGCAAGCGGGTGCGCACAAGCAGCAGCACAAGCGCACACCCAAACGAGTACCTCGGTGTTGGGCGTAGCGAGAGCCGTGGATCAGTCACCAGATGCTCGAAACTGGTGGCTGCGTGGACCTCCGCCTCGCGCATGGCTTCGATGAGGAGGCGACGCCCAAAGGGGTTGCGAAGCGCCTCGGTGACCTCGAAGAACGGACGACTGGCGGCTTCCTGGACAAAGCTGGGACCGGTCAGCGGATCGGGAGGCGCATGACCGATGAGCAGAAGAAACCCGGATGCGAGAAGCCTCAAGGCAGAAAGGCCCAGAGGGGTGAAAGGGCGGTAGGTGCCTTGTTGGACACCAAAGGCCAGGTAGACGCTGAGGGTCTCATCACTGGACGGAGCGCCAGCCGGGAGGGGAAACAGGGTCGTAATGGGTCGTGCCTGGAGAAGCTCGATCTGGCCGGATGGGTCACAGGCCCACTCGATATCCTGTGGGGTCTCATACAGCGCCTCAACACGCGCCCCAAGCGCTGCCAACGCGTGGACCTGCGAATCCGAGAGACAGGCATAAGCGGGAGAGGTGCCAGCTTCGATCTTCTGGGTCCCCCCTTCGGAAACAGCCTGGATCACCACCTGTTTGTCGCCCAGGCGGCGCTCGATAATCTCACCCGTCATGGTCTGTACGACAAAATGATCCGGGTTGGTCGCGCCGGAGACAACGGCCTCTCCCAGGCCAGGATTGGCATTGATTACGACTTCTCGCCGTTTCCCGGTGAGCGGATTGGCGGTGAAGAGGACACCAGCCACCTCTGCCTCAACCATCCGTTGCACCACGACGGCCAGACGCACGCTTCGCGGATCAATGCCCAGGCTGCTGCGGTACTGGATGGCGCGATCCGTCCATAGCGAAGCAAAACACCACTGGACGGCAACGAGCACCGCCTCAATGTCTATCACGTTGAGAAAACTCTCTTGCTGTCCGGCAAAGGAAGCCTCTGGCAGATCTTCCGTGGTCGCGGAAGAACGGACCGAGACCGCAATGGGTTCTCCGGCAGAGAGGGTCTGGTACGCTCTGGTGACAGCCTCGATCACCTCGCCTGGCAGAGGGGTCTGACACAAGGCGGTGCGAATGGCGGTTGCCACTTCGATCTGGCGGGCGCTGTCCTCATGGGACATGGCCACAAGGGCCGAAAGAGCGGTGTCAAGGTGAGCTTGAGCCGCCACGCGTTCATAGGCAGTGGTGGTGATGCAAAAGCCTGCTGGCACGGTGAAGCCAGCATGGATCAATTCGCCCAGGTTCGCGGCTTTTCCTCCAGCGACCAGGAGCCATGTTCGGTCGAGCGTCTCCAGAGGGACAACGAGAGCGCCGTCATCAGATGGGCTCTCATCGTTCGACGGGAATGCCTGGCTCTGCCTGCTCATATCATTTCCTTCTTTCTTTCCATGTTTGACCTCCTGGATGATGCAACCAGTTTCGGAGCAAAGCGGAGATGGACAGCACCATGAATGGGAGGCCGATCAGGCTGGGAAGAGCGTGTTCCCCACCGATCATGACTCCCTCGGCAAATGCTCGCACGGAACGTCACGATGCCAACGACCCCGTCGCCAATCCCTGTACTGGCTACTTGGGACATCCGTTCTCACATTTGGCGTTTCGCGCCTCATTAAACGAGCCTTCTTGTCAAAGGGTACAACCGAAAGTCCAATCACTACGGTTCAGAATGCATTGACTTTCTGCCGTCCTATCAATTCAACCCCGGCTCGAGTATACACCGTCTTTAACTTTGCGGCCAGAAATCCCTCCAGCAGCCTCTTTTTCTGAGGTGGAGGGGCGTTGTGATACTGCGGTGCGATCTGTTGGAGGAGTGCGCGTCTGGCGACGCTCTTTACCCCTTGTCCCACGTGTCTCTTTCCTCTTTCCGATGTATGGGAAAAGCCTCTGCGACAGATGTGGCCCCGCTGGAAGCGCCAGGTCTGAGAACAAGCCCAGGGCCGAGAGCCTGCTTGTGGTATACTAACGATCATTCAACACATCTTCATGAGGAGGGGACCATGAACTGTCCCCATTGTGCGTCGACCGCAACCAAGAAAACCTCACTGAGCTATCGAACATTCTGCTGCTCAGCATGCAAACGAACCTTCAACGAGCGTACAGGAACCCCCTTCAACTACCTGGAATACCCTACCGATCTCGTCCTGCTCGTCGTGCTCTGGCGTCTGCGCTACAAGTTGAGCTTGCGCGATCTCGCCGAGATGTTCCTGGAGCGGGGCTTTGAATTCACCCATGAGGCGGTCCGAGATTGGGAAGCGCGCTTTGCCCCGCTCATGGCAGATCAACTGCGGGCCAAGCGACGCGGACAAGCAGGACGATCCTGGTATGTTGATGAGACCTACCTCAACGTCAAGGGAAAATGGTGTTATCTGTACCGTGCCATCGATCGTGATGGCAACCTGGTGGACTCGAGGTTTCGCGAGAAGCGAGATCTGGAGGCGGCCAAGCGCTTTTTTAAGCAAGCTGTCGATGTCGTGGGCCATGCTCCAGAACGGGTGACGACTGATGGACATGATTCCTCCCCCCGTGCGATCCGCGAGACGCTCGGCAGTAAGGTCGTTCACCGATGCAACCGGTATCTCAACAATCGACTCGAACAAGATCATCGTGGCATCAAACAACGCTACTACCCGATGCGTGGGTTCGGCATCACGCTTTTGCCGCACCTTCGATGCGCGTACGCCAGTTCTTTCGGGTCCGGACCACCATCAAGCAACGGGTTTCTCTTGTCCAGCAACGTGAGGCGTTCTACCACCGATTGAACGCGTTTGTTGGCCATGGTGCTGGTGGCCTAATACAGAAGGATGTCGGGCGAGAAGTGCCCAAATACGTTGTATTGATTCCTGTGGTCTCAGTTCTGACATATCCTATCCTGACTGCCATCGACCCCAAACAGTTCGGCGGAGGATATGCGTTGATGCAAGAGGGAAAGTAGCACTCCGGTCCCACATGCCACATTCAGCATGCGTGGTGCGCGTTCGTGTTCCTGTGCACGATACTGAATGGCTCGACATCGATCTGTACAAGGGTTTCTTCTAGCGTGCGTTGCGTAAAGTGGCGCCAGCGCTGATCATAGGACCGGGCTCGTCTTCCTTGATAATACGCGCTCATGATTGCTCTTACTCCTCTGGGCGAAGCGCATGGAGCACGATGATGGGCTGTATCCCTGTTCCCAATCGGCGTACAGAGCGAATTGCAAAGCCGCTCTCGATCACCATGTGTTCAGTATCACGGTTCCAATGACAATTGCCAGCCAGTCGTGTCGTGAGTGGCACCAGCAGATCTTGAAGCCGGGCGGCGCGCCGATGGCACGCACGCACATGCTCGACGAGCAAAAGGTTACCTCCTGGCGAGAGCACGCGCAGGAGTTCGCGCAACGCTTGCTGTGGGTCGAACACCGAGCAGAAAACCAGTGTTGCTACGGCACCCTCAAAGGAGGCTTCGGCAAACGGCAAGGCTTCGGCGGACGCTTGCACCAGCGTAATTGGGACGTGTGCCTGCGCGAGGCGTTTACGTGCATAGCGGAGCATTGCGGCATCCGGTTCGACCGCCTCGACCCGTTCTACCCGCTCAGGCGAGTAGTAGGGGAAGTTGCGTCCTGACCCTGCCCCGACTTCGAGCACGCGTCTAGATGCCCGCCCAGCGACTTCCTCGCGTAAGGGGTTCATCATCCGTTGCATCGATCGCTGACCAGCAAGCCACTCATAGACGGCAGAGGCATAGGGATGATGAATCGGGGGAAAACCTGAATCGGTTAGCGGAGAACTCATCGATCTGTTCACTCACTTTCTCTTTGTCCCTGGGCCATGATGATGGGTCCTTGCTCGCACTACATTCGTTGATAGGCTGTTGACCACACGCCCACTGGACAGACGCTCCTTTTCCGAGTATAGTATACGCACTATCTGTAGTACGATATATTATCGTAGCACGTTGCGTGAAAGAGGACAACTGATCGGCGCACTTGCAGCATGACCACGCCACGACAGGACAAAAGGAGCAGCAGAAGCCATGACCCAGGAAGCATTTCTACGTACTTTTCGTCCAGACCGCCCCGGTATCCGCAAGATTCTCGGTGATCTGGAAGCAGAAATTATGGAGTATGTCTGGAGCCACCCGGCAGAGCAGGGCGTCACGGTGCGGGAGGTGTATGAGGCCATCTCAGCACAACGGCATATTGCCTATACGACGGTGATGAGTACGATGACGCGACTCGCCAAGAAGCACGTTCTACGCGTCACCACTGAGCAAACGGCCTATCTGTACTTTCCCACCATGACGCAGGAGGCTTTGCTTTCCCACGTAGCCGGACGCATGATGGAAGATGTGCTGCTGCATTTCTCGGATGCCCTCCAGGGACCTTACGCCCAGCAAGACACCCTGGAGCGAGCCCGTTCTCTGCTTGAAGAGATCACCGAGCGCCGCAAGCAGGGAGGTGGAGCCTGATGCATACGCTGCTGGTCTTTTCCACGCTCTTGCTCCTGATCGCTGGCTGTTTTCTCCTCTTCAGTCAACAGAGCGAGATCAGAGCGAGCAGGCTTCGACGACCCTTCCATCTGCTCCTGCTTGCCTTGCCCCTGGTGGGAGTGGGACTCGGTGCCTTAAGCATCCTGCATTTTGCCCAGGTCGCGTGTTTCACCAGCGCGCCACGTTGGGACCAGGTGGTCAGCGTGCTGGTCCCCGGTGGGCTGATTGGTGGCCTCCTGGTTGGGCTGGTGCTCTCCCTGGTGCGCCTTCTGCTTGTGTGGATCACAACAGCAAGAGGCACCTTCGCCGCTTCTCGACGGTTGCATCGCCGTGCACGAAGAATCGCACGTCAGTTGGGCGTGTGTACACCACACGTGCGCCTCTGCCCATCTCTTGCACCGGTCGCCTTTACCTATGGCTTCTTCCGACCGACCATTGTGCTCTCACGCTGGATGGTCAATACTCTGGATAAGCAGGAATTGGAGACGGTCTTGGCGCATGAACTGGCCCACCATGCCAGACGCGACCACCTGATCACCTGGTGGGCGCTGCTCTTGCGCGATGCCTTTTGTTATCTGCCCACCAGTCGTCTTACCTACCAACAGTTGCGCTATCAACAAGAACTGGCCTGTGATGATCTGGCAACCCTGGTGACCCGGCAGCCATTGGAACTGGCGAGTGCTCTCACGAAGGTCTGGCTGCATGCTCTGGGCGATCCTGCTCAGTACCAATCGGTTCCTGCCCTCACCGGAACTGGCACGCAGATGGAAGGGCGGATTCGACGCCTGTTCACTCCAGCCATTCCCGCCCAACAGAATGCCTCGACCTGGATGCCCCTGCTGTCTCGTTGCAGCATCCTGCTCTGCCTCTTCCTGCCTGGTCTCTTCAATACCCTGATGATCCTGCGTCTGATGGGATGTGGACCATTGCGTTAATCACGAGGATCTGGTGTCCCCACACGTGTCTCTTTCACATTCCTACTATTTTCGTGTAGTACTATTGACTTTCGTAGAGAATTGCCGTAGAATCCACCAGAGATTATCCTCCTGACATCACTAAAAAGAGAGTGCAGGCGGTGAGATACGACAACGAGAAAGAAGGAGACAGGCGGATGAAATCAGCCGCACGAGGTACCCGACAACACACCAGCAAAACGAAACCCTCTGAAAGACGTGCAGCCAAACGAGTGACCAGGCAGGAACAGCAACAGAAGCAACGACGAACGGTTCGTCGCTCATTCTGGCAACAGTGGGGATGGGGCGTCGCTGCACTGGTGGTTGTGCTGATTGTTGGCGTCATCGTCTGGGCGGTGCGCTCGCAAACGGGAGATATTGCCGGAATCGTCACCTACAGCAATCTGAGTCGAGATCACGTCACCGGGAAGGTCACTTATCCACAAAACCCACCAGTTGGCGGACCGCATAATGCTGTGTGGCAGAACTGTGGCATCTATAGCATCCCGGTGGCCAATGAAAACGCAGTCCATGATCTGGAACATGGCGCGGTCTGGATTACGTATCAGCCACAGCTCAGCGCGCAGGATATCGCACAGTTGCAGACCCTGGTGCGTGGACATGATCATGCGTTGCTTTCTCCCTATCCAGGGCTGCCTACACCCGTGGTGGCCTCAGCCTGGGGAATCCAACTCCGGGTCACGAGCGCTTCTGATCCACGGCTTGCCCAGTTCCTCAAGAAATATGAACAGGGACCCCAGACCCCCGAACCCGGAGCACCCTGTAGCAGCGGTGGGACTGGCTCCCCTGATCAACAGTAATCGCACTCTGGTTGCCACCATCGGTCCAGCAAGAGCAGCAGGAACGGCTCCTTGTTCGTGGTGGACCCGGTAGCATCCGTATGGAGAAAGGAATAGATGAGATGCAGAATATTCTTTCACTACTTCCCATCCTCGCCTGCCCAGTCGGCATGGGCCTGATGATGTGGCTGCTGATGCGCATGGGCAAAGAACAGACACCCTCCAACGCTACGGTGCAGCAGGAGGGCAGACCACGAGAGGTCGCTTCAAGGGAAACACCACAGACCTCACCGTCCCCTTCTCCCCTCAAAGCGATCTGGGATTGCATGCAGATGTGCCTGAATTGGAAAGTACTGATAGGATTGGCTGTTGTGGCAGTGCTGGTTGGCGTCGTCGTCCCACAGGTCTTCTGGCGAGCCATTCCGCTCTTGCTGGTGCTCGCCTGTCCCCTTTCTATGGTCGTCATGATGCTCTCCATGAGCCGCATGCGGGGAACCGCCAGGAGCGGCGCAACCAGCAGCTCTGGATGTCCGCCAACTCCAGCAGAGCCGGCTCAGGTTCCGGAACACCCAGATGGTGAGCACTCCTCGGCATCACCGGTGAAATGGTAGGCCGTTATGACCAGTAGTCTCTTCTTTGGTGGGTCGGTGATCGCAGCGATGATCGCGGGAGCGATTGCTCTGTTCGCGCCATGCTGCATCTCCGTGATGTTACCGGCCTACTTTGCCAGTTCGTTTCAGAATCGGCGCGTCCTGATTGCGATGACCTTCGTCTTCGCGGGAGGAATTGCCACGATTGTCTTGCCTATTGCTCTGGGTGCCTCGCTCATCCGCCAGCTTATGACAGCGCAACATCTGCTCATCTATACGATAGGAGGGCTGCTCATGCTCGCCCTGGCCATCTACGTGTTGTTGGGTGGGATGCTTCATCTCCCGATGCCGACTCGTCGAGGGCACACCAGCACCGGGGTGCTCAGTGTGTATACGCTCGGTCTGTTTTCCGGGATCACCAGTTCCTGTTGTGCCCCGGTCCTGGCGGGCGTGGTCGCGTTGTCGAGTGTCGCCTCCTCATTTGTCCTGGCGCTCTTGCTTGGCATCGCCTACGTCTCAGGCATGGTGGCTCCCCTGTTTGTCATTGCGTTCTTGTGGGAACGCTATACATGGCGGGGAACACGCCTGTTCCGCCCTCGTACGTTCACCTGGCGCGTAGGACCGATAGAGCGCCAGCTTTCCACCACGAATCTCGCGAGCGGGATCTTGCTGCTGCTCATTGGTGGAGGCATGATCTGGGCGGGAGTGATCGAGGGCGCAATGCCACAACTTTCGGGCTGGCAGACCACCCTGGTCGTGACGCTCCAACATGTCGGACAGGTGCTCACCCATGCGCTGGCCTGGATACCCAATTGGCTTGGAGCCCTGCTCGTACTCCTGGTACTCGGGCTGCTGGCCTGGTATGCATTCAAACAAACAGGCGTTCTGGCACCCTCCCATGAGCAGGACGACGAGGAGCCGCTTGAGGAACCGGGTCCGCACCCCGCATCTTCCGTGCGACGAGAGGAGGAAACGATTGAGCCGTAAAGGAACATTCACAAGCAACAACACGAGAACCACAACGACCGAAAGGAAGAAGTCTCAACCCCAACCAGGAAAACGGGCCAGAAGGCGTCAATCCCATCGCCGGTCTCCTGTCCCCCTGATCCTTCTGCTGGTCGGAGGCGCGGTCATCATCCTGGGGGCCGTCTTCGTCCTCAACCAGCAAGGAAGTTCGTCATCCAGCGCCACTCAAGCAGCAAGCACGAATCAAGCAGGGCAATATGCCTTTCAGGTTGGTCAGCCAGGACCTGACACACAAGCCCCTGCGATCCGGCTCGCCAGTACCGATGGGAAGCTGTTCGATCTGGCAGCGATGCGTGGCAAAACGGTCTTGCTCTACTTTCAGGAGGGCATTGACTGCCAGCCGTGCTGGGATCAGATGAATGATATTCAATCCCACTGGAGTGCGTTTCAGGCGCTTCATATCGATCAGATGGTGAGCATTACCTCCGATCCGTTGAGCGCCTTGCAGCAGAAAGTGCATGATGAAGGATTCACCATTCCTGTGCTCTCCGACCCGGATCTGGCCGTCTCCCAGGCCTATACCGCAAATCAGTATGGGATGATGGGAACCAGTCGGGATGGGCACACGTTTATCCTGGTGGGTCCTGACGGCACGATCAAATGGCGTGCCGACTACGGAGGAGCCCCCAAGTACACCATGGATGTGCCTGTGCCCAACCTGCTCGCGGATATAGGTGCAGGGATGACTGGAAAGTAAGGAGGACGTGATGCACGTGCTTGTCTTGACACAGCACCAATGCGCGTTTTGTGCACAGGCCCAGGTGATACTGGATCGGCTCTCAGCTGACTATGGATTCACTGTTGCGACGCTTGATGTGCGTACCCCTGAAGGAGAAGCCTTAGCGCTCGCGAACGGCATGCTGTTTCCTCCAGGAATCTTCGTCGATGGGGAAGCCCTCTGTTATGGTCGCCCTTCTGAGCGGAAACTTCGCAAGGAGTTCGAGCGACGATCTCAGTCCATCAGAGAGCATCTGGCCTCCTCGTGAAGAAGCCAGGAGATGATGAAGAGGGAGCCTCAACTAGAGCGCGTGCCCGACCTTATGAATTGAGGCTCCCTCTGATGGGTGGGCTTGTGCTGAATGAAAGGAAAAGAAAGAAATGCAGAGCAGGAGGAGTTCGTTGCGTAGACACAGCATCAGAACTGACCAGAGAAACAAGCATCGGAGCTGGTCAAAACCGCCTTCTTCCCCAGGAGCCATGCGGAGGAGACGACGGAGTCGTGCGTTTTTCCTCCTTGCCATCCCCGCTGCAGGAGTGCTCCTCCTATTTGCAAGCTTCTTGTTCTTGCATACGGCTAATGGAGCCCCCATCGCTACGAAGCAGGCAAGCACCGGGCAAGGAAACAGGAGCCAGACAGCCGTAAAACTGGCAGGCATGTACGCCTTTCAAGTAGGGCAACCAGGTCCCAGTACACAGGCTCCAGATTTCAGGTTGTCATCGACAACTGATGGGGTATTTAAGCTCTCAGCGATACGCGGCAAGACGGCCCTCGTGTACTTTCTGGAGGGCATCTCCTATCAGCCCTGTTGGGACCAGATGCAGGCTATCCAGGCTAATTGGGGTGTATTTCGGGCGTTGGGGATCACGACGATGGTCGCCATTACAACCGATCCTCTGGCTGCCCTCAAACAAAAGGTGGTGGATGAAGAACTCATCATTCCTGTGCTCTCCGACCCAGACCTTGCCGTCTCCAAAGCCTACACTGCCAATCTCTATGGGATGATGGGACCCGGTTGTGACGGACATAGCTTTCTGGTCATCAGCCCATCAGGGCTGATCAGGTGGCGTGCCGACTATGGCGGAGCGCCAGACTACACGATGGATCTGCCTGTGCCCAATTTGCTTGCTGACATTCAGGTCGGACTCACAGAAAAGAAAGGGAATGAAGAGAGAATGAATCATGAACATTGAACTGGTCCGTACCTGTTTCGCTCGATTGAGAGAGCAACAGAGAAGAAAGGACAAACGAAATGAGTGCTTCCTGCGTCACGATGATGACGTCTCCTGGTGTTTCTGAGAGCAGTCTTGGCATGTGGACGGTCATCTCCTGGCTCCCTCTCGACCTTCTCCTGAGTATCATTGTGCTCGGAGGGGTGATCTGGGGTCTCTTCTCCTGGCGGGTGACGAGAAAGACCGTTGAGCTTTGGAGTGAACCCATTTTACCGGACACCTGAGGAGGTGATTTCTTATGTGGGTAGTTTTGAGGAAAAATCCTTTTTATATAACTAATGACAGTATACCATAGAAATTACAGTATGTCAAGTGA
>Ga0137372_10005087_pt1 | contig 12821 bp, 9 predicted proteins | sample SagtaG_6_FD_104911 | JGI IMG/M metagenome (GOLD analysis project Ga0137372, IMG submission 104911) | Vadose zone soil microbial communities from Sagehorn Ranch, Mendocino, California, USA - Sage1_R_60_16 metaG | ecosystem: Environmental > Terrestrial > Soil > Vadose zone | place: USA: California...
CCCTGGCGCATCCAGAAGTTCCTGGACGGCCTCGACTACGACGTTGCCGGCGCGGGTTGCCGCTCGCCCAGAAGGGTCCTGCGCGAACGCACGGTGCAGTGCATGGACGGCGCTCTCTTTGCCGCCGCGGCCCTGCGCGTGCAGGGGCATCCCCCGCTTCTCCTGGATCTCGAGGCGGTTTATGACGACGATCACGTTCTCGCGATCTTCCGGCAGAACGGTTGCTTGGGCGCGATCGCGCGTTCGAATTACTCGGGCCTTCGCTTTCGCGAGCCGATCCACCCGACAATCCGCTCGCTCGTCCTCTCCTACTTCGAGTCGTACTTCAACCTGCGCCGGCAGAAGACGCTGCGCCGCTACTCGAGGCCCGTCAATCTCTCGCGCTTCGACGCCATCGACTGGATGACTTGCGAGGAAGACCTCTGGGAGATTCCCGACTACCTGGCCGGCATCCCTCATGTCCGCCTTCTGCCGGCGCGCATCGAGAAACGCCTCTCGCCCGTGGACCGCAGGATGTTCGAGGCCGGCCTCGTCGGGAGACGCGTCTCCGATATCAAGCCAGGCCGCGCCCGTCGGCGAGGCGTGCTGGTATGACGCCGACGGCTCCGGGCGACCCGATAAGCCAAGGGACTTGCGGGACGCCACTGTAGATCCATGCGGCTGCTGAATAATGCGCTCCTACGGTGCGCTTCTGACACCAGGTAGAGAAAAGCCAGTGCAAGTCTCCGGCGAGCGGACGGCCGGACGCGCCATGGCAGCCATCGCGATTCTCTTCTTCGTGAAGGCCGTCGTGCTCGCGTTCTGGATCACGCCGCTCTGGGATGTCCCGGATGAGACAGGTCACTGGGCAATCGTGGACGACCTCGCGCGGGGCCGGGGGTTTCCGCTGCCGGGAAGAAGCGTCGTGCCCTCCGATGTCGTCTCGGACTGGATGCGCGGCAAGCCGGCGGAGTCCCCGATGGGCAACTGGGTCGCCCAGCATCCTCCGCTCTATCACCTGCTTGCGGCGCCGTTGCTCTCGGCGGCCCGCGGCCTGACGAGCGACCATCAGTGGCTCTATCGCACGCCCCGGCTCCTCTCGGTGATCTGCGGCGCGGCAGCGCTCCTGCTTTTCTTCCGCGCGTTCCTCGAAGCGAGCGGCGATCCGCTTCTCTCCTTCGCCGCCGCCGCGGGCGTGGGCTCTACTCCGATGTATAGCCACATGTCCTCGGGGACCAACCACGACATCTTTCTCGCATTCTGCGGCGGCCTGGTGGCTCTCTGCTGGGTGCGATTCGAGCGGTCCGGCCTCTTTTCCGACGGTTTGAAGACGGCCGCCGCACTGTCCCTGGCCGGCACCGTCAAGCTCTCGGCGGTGGTCCTCGCGGCGGCGCTCTGGCTGCTTTCTCTCTCGCGGCTCGCGACCCGGGGATCGCGGCGGCTGGCGCAGTGGATCGTGATCGGCGCGACGTCCGTCTCCCTTCCGGCGCTCTGGACGCTGCGCCACTGGTGGCTCACCGGCAACACGCGGGTCCATCCCATATCTCGCGAGCCATTTCACTTCACAAGCTTTCTCGCCTACCTGCGCGAGGAGCCCGTCGTGGACCACACGTTCAAGAATTTCTTCGGCCTGATGGGATGGACGGGAACGGGGGGCGGAAGCGTGCGATGGTTTCAGATTTCCGGTCTCTTTCTCGCTCCCTATCTCCTGCTCGCTCTGGCCGGCTCGCTTGGCGCTGCGGTCTGGCTGTGGGACCGGCAAAGCGGCCACAGGCGGTCCCGTCTCCTGGCGGGCGCCGCGGCGGCGGCCGTTTTCGGATTCTGCTTTCTCTGGCTCTACGCGCGAGCGGAAGGGAGTGAGCCCGTCAAGCGCCTTCTCTACAGCGCTCTGACCGCGGTGCCCTTTCTCGCTCTGCCGCTCTTATTCGGAAAACGGAAGGCGAGCGAAGCGATCCTTTCCGGCTCCCACTTCGTCTTTCTCGTCTTTTCGTTAGCCTATCTCGCCAACAGCTTCGAGGCGTACGAGATCTACGGCCAGATGCGTGCGACCAACGGGCGGTATTTCTTCGCCGTATTGCCCTTCCTGATCTTCGCCTTCGTCTTTCCGGCCGCGAGCGTCGTCCGGAAAGGCCGGTGGCGAGACATCAGCCTGCTCCTCATGCTCGCGGTGCTCTTCGTCAACGAGGCGGCGTTCTTTCTCGTCAAGGTGATTCCGTTTTACCGCGGAGGCACACCATGACGCCGGCTTGTTCGGGCCTTGCCGGGGAAGTAATCTGCTCGCGATGACCGGAATGCAGAAGTTTTCGGTGGGGCTCGTCCAGATGGCCTGCTCGGCTAATCCGAGAGAGAACCTGGAGAAAGCGGAGGCGAAGGTCGAGGAGGCGGCTCAAGCGGGCGCGCGAGTCGTGTGCCTGCCCGAGCTCTTCAAGTCGCGTTACTTCTGCCAGCGGGAGGATACGGCGGTGTTCGATCTCTCCGAACCGGTGCCGGGGCCAACGACGGAAGCTCTCGCGCGAGCGGCACGGCGGCACGGCGTGGCGGTCGTCGCGCCCGTCTTCGAGCGGCGCGCGCCCGGCCTGTATCACAACAGCGCGGCGGTGATTGACGCCGACGGAAGGGTCGCGGGGCTCTATCGCAAGATGCACATCCCCGACGACCCCGCCTATTACGAGAAGTTCTACTTCACGCCGGGCGACCTGGGCTTCCCTGCCTTCGATACCGTCGCGGGACGCATTGCGACACTCATCTGCTGGGACCAGTGGTACCCGGAGGGCGCGCGCCTGGCGGCGCTCGCGGGAGCGAGTGTGCTCTTCTACCCGACGGCGATCGGCTGGCATCCGCACGAGAAGGCCGAGCACGGAGCCGCGCAGCGCGACGCCTGGCAGACGGTCCAGCGCGGCCACGCGATTGCCAACGGCCTCTACGTCGCCGCGGTCAACCGCGTGGGCTACGAACAGCCCGAAGGCGGCGGCGCGGGCATCGAGTTCTGGGGAACCTCCTTCCTTGCAGACCCGCAGGGCATCATCGTCGCCGAGGCCTCGCCCGATCGCGAGGAAGTCCTCGTCGCCGCGATCGATCCGGAACGCATCGAGGACGTGCGCCGCAACTGGCCCTTCCTGCGCGACCGGCGAATTGACGCCTACTCCGGCATCACCCGCCGGTTTCTCGACGAGGACCCCTCGGGGAAACGGCGAAACGGCAACTAAATGACTCTCACCCTCCTTCGCCAAGGCTTCGGAGGGCAAGCCCCCACTCTCTCCCGCACTCGTCCTCCGAAGCTCGGAGAGCGAAGGAGGAGGGACAGGGAGAAGAGGCCGGCCGCGCTGGGCTTTCGCCTGCCGGCCGAGTGGGAGCCCCACGAGGCCACGTGGATCGGATGGCCTCACAACAGGAGCGACTGGCCCGGCAAGTTCGCTCCGATTCCATGGGTCTACGGAGAGATCGTGCGCAGGCTCGCGCCGGGAGAAATCGTGCGCGTGCTCGTCGAGTCGAAGACCCACGAACAGGCGGCGCGCCGGATTCTCGAACGAATCGGCTGCGACACGGCACACGTCGAATTCTTTCGCCTGCCGACTGACCGCGGATGGACTCGCGATTCGGGCCCGACTTTTCTGTATCGGGAGGAAAAGCGTTCCCAAGTTGCGGTCTGCCGGTTCCGGTTCAACGGCTGGGCGCGCTACGACGACTGGAAGAAAGACGACGCCGTGCCGCCGAAGATCGGCCGGAGGCTCGGCTTGCGTCTCTTCGAGAGTCGGCTGGACGGCCGCGAAATCGTGCTCGAGGGCGGCGCGATCGACGCCAACGGTTCCGGCACGATCCTCACGACCGAGGAGTGCCTTCTCGATCCGAAGGTTCAGGTGCGAAATCCTGGAATGACGCGCCGGCAATACGAGCAGGTCTTTCGGGACTTCCTCGGCGCCGGCAACGTCCTGTGGTTGAACCGCGGCATCGCCGGCGACGACACGCACGGCCACGTGGACGACATCGCGCGATTCGTCAATCACCGCACGGTCGTACTCTGCCGCGAGGAGAATTCGGCCGACGAGAACTACGGGGTGCTCGAAGAGAACCGCGAGCGGCTGGAAGGAATGCGCGTCGAGGACGGCTCCAAGATCGAGGTCGTGTTTCTACCGATGCCCTCCTCGCTCTTCTTCGACGGACGGAGGCTCCCGGCTTCCTACGCAAATCTCTATATCGGCAACGCCGCCGTGCTCGTCCCGACCTTCAACGACCCGAGGGACCGCGCGGCGCTGGGAGTGCTGTCGGAACTTTTCACCGACCGGCCGGTCGTGGGAATCCACGCGGTGGATCTGGTCTGGGGGCTCGGAACCATCCACTGCTTGACGCGGCAGCAGCCGGCGATCACATCTTCATGAACCGTCCGATCGAAGACCTGCCGACGCCGGCGGTGCTCGTGGACCTGGACGTCCTCGAACGCAACATCGCCCGCCAGGCCGAGCGGGCTCGGACCGCGGGAGTTCGCCTGCGCCCGCACGCCAAGACGCACAAGTGCCCCGAGATCGCGCGCCTGCAGCTCGCGGCGGGCGCGGCCGGCATCTCTCTCGCCAAGACCTCGGAGGCCGAGGTCTTCGCCGCGGCGGGCTTCGACGACATCTTCATCGCGTATCCCATCGTCGGAGCCGGCAAGGCGGACCGACTCCTCGCGATGTCGGACGACCTGCGCCTCGCCGTCGGCGCAGACAGCATCGAAGGGGCGGGCGCACTGGGCCAGGTCTTCTTCGCCGCGGGGAGAAAGCTCGACGTGCTGCTCAAGATCGACGTCGGCTATCACCGCGTCGGCGTTCTGCCGGAATCCGCCCCGGACATCGCCCGAAGGATCGCGGAGCTTCCCGGAATCTCGCTCAAGGGAATCTTCACGCACGCGGGTCAGGTCTATCACGCGGAGACGCCGCAAGCCGTCGCACAGATCGGGAGACACGAAGGAGAGACGCTCGTCGAGACGGCGACCGCACTGAAGCAATCCGGCGTCGCGCTCGAGGAAGTCTCCGTCGGATCAACTCCCTCCGCGCGTCACGCGATGCAGATCGCCGGCGTCACCGAGTGCCGCCCCGGTAATTACATCTTCCACGACGGCTCTCAGGTCGCCCTGGGAACCTGTGCCCTCGAAGACTGCGCAATGACCGTTCTCGCGACCGTTGTCAGCGTTCCCGCGTCGGATCGGGCGGTGATGGACGCCGGCTCTAAGACCCTTTCCCAGGACTCTCTGCGTCCGCGTCCCAACGGGCATGGCCTGATCCTCGGCACCCAAACCCGCCTCCAGAGCCTCTCCGAAGAACACGGTGTCGCCCGCATCGAAGGCGGAGACTCCTTCCACGTCGGCCAGCGCGTCCGCATCCTTCCCAACCACGCCTGCGTCGTCTCCAACCTCCACGACCGTCTCTACGCCATCCGTGCCGGCCGAGTTGAAACGGAGTTCCGCGTCGCCGCCCGCGGCAGAGTCGAGTAGTCCGACGGCGACTATCGGCGTCTCTATGGTGAGGGACACGCCCGGCCTCAGCAGCTCGTCAACTTCCGTGTAGCCCGGCAGGACGAGCACGTTCCCGGCGCGGAAGGCAGGAGCGAGAGCCGCTCCAACCTGCGCGTCGTCACGACGATGTTGGCGCCGGTGAAGATCAGGAAGAGGTCGAAGGGAGACTGCGAGCGCTCTACCGCGCAGACGGGCCCGACCTCGACCGCTTGCACGAGAAAGCCTCCGATTCTCCAGATGAAAAAAGCTAGTATTCATCAACTTCTTTTCTTCGGACCGAAGTCGGCCGCGGTAACGGCTCGTTCTTTTCTTACGGAGGTGGGGCGATGACGAAGTCAGTCGTTCTGATCGTGCTCGGAGTGTCTTTGCTGGGGCTCCCGGCCGCGCCGCTTCCGGCCGCGGAGGGAGACGCGGTCGTGAGCGGGCGCATCACCTCCGCGGAGGATGGCTCGGGCATTGCCGGCGCCACCGTTTCGATTCCGCAATTGAACATCAGCGCGACGACCGACAAGACCGGCCACTACACGCTGACCGTGCCGGCCCCTTCCGTACAGGGCCAGATGGTGGAGCTTCGGGTCGTTTCGCCGGGCCTGCAATCGAAAACCGCGAAGGTCACGCTTGCGGCCGGTGCGATCACCCGGGATTTCGCGCTCGCCCTCTCTTTCCAGCAGGAGGTCACCGTCGGTTCCCGGGCAATCGGCACCGCCGCCGAGAAGGCCGTGCCGGTGGACATCATCACGGAAAAAGAGATCGAGAGCGCCGCTGGAAGCGCCGAAACGGCCCAGATCATCGAGTCGCTGGCCCCTTCCTTCAATTTTCCGCGCCCCACGATTTCCGACGGGACCGACTCGGTCCGCCCCGCCACTCTGAGGAGCCTGGGCCCGGACCAGATGCTCGTTCTCATCAACGGCAAGCGGCGGCACACGAGCGCGCTCGTCAATGTCAACGGAACGATCGGCCGGGGGTCGACGGGTGTCGATCTGAACGCCATTCCGGCTTCGGCGATCGAGAAGATCGAGGTCCTGCGGGACGGGGCGGCGGCTCAGTACGGCTCCGACGCCATCGCCGGGGTGCTCAACATCGTCCTGAAGTCCGGCGTCTCTCCCCTGCAGGTCGAGCTCCTGGGCGGGACAACGACGCACTCCGACGGCGAGCTCTTCGACGCGGACGCCAACTACGGGGTCGCTGTGGGACGCGGCGCGTTCCACTTCAGCGGCGAGTACCGCAAACGCAACCCGACCAACCGGGCGGGCAACGACCCGCGTGACCAGATCAAAGCGGGAGACGCCGGGAACAACCCCGTCGAGCAGCCGAGCTACCACTGGGGCGATGCCGAAGAGCGCGACATCCTGGGATTCGTGAACGGGTCCGTCCCGTTGAACGACGAGGGCTCGACGAACTTCTATCTCTTCGGGGGCGCCAGCCGCCGCGACGGCGTCCACGGGGGCAACTACCGCCGCGCGCTCCAGGTCCAGAACTGGCCGAGTATCTATCCGCTCGGTTTCCTCCCGCTCATCGAGCCGAAGATCGTTGACTATTCGGGCACTGCCGGCGTTCGGGGAGTCCTGGGAGAGAAGTGGTTCTGGGACCTGAGCGCACAGTACGGGCACGACCGATTCGATTTCAACATCACTCACAGCCTGAACACGTCGCTCGGGCCGACGATCCCGCCTAACCAGACGGAGTTCTACGCGGGTTCTCTCGTTTTCAACCAGTTCATCGCCAACCTCGACCTGACGCGGGAGATCGACGCCGGCCTGGCCGGCCCGCTGAACGTGGCCTTCGGAGCGGAGTTCCGGCGCGAGAACTACCAGGAGCTCGCCGGAGAGACCAATTCTTACATCGCCGGCCCCTCCAAGGACCAGTTCGGCGGGACGGCCTCGGCCGGGGCCCAGGTCTTCCCCGGATTTCGCCCATCCAACGCCGTGGATGCCTCGCGCAACAACGTGGCCGCCTACGTCGATGTGGAAGGAAACGTCACGTCCTTCCTCAGGCTGGGCGTGGCCGGCCGCTATGAGCACTACACGGATTTCGGCAACACGACGGACATCAAGGGGACCGTGCGCGTCGAGGCGACCAAGCAGCTCGTCTTCCGCGCCGCGGCCTCGACGGGCTTTCGCGCGCCGTCGCTCGGCCAGACGTACTTTTCGGCAATCAGCACGAATTTCCTGCCCGTTAGCGGCGGCGGCGTGGCGCCCTTCGACGTCGGACACTTCCGCGTCAACAGCGATCTGGCGCGCGCGCTCGGCGCGACGGACCTGAAGCCGGAAGACTCCGTCAACTACAGCGGCGGCTTCGTACTCTCCCCTTCCAGAGCGTTTGACTTCACCGCCGACTACTTTCACATCAAGATCAAGAACCGGATCATCCTGTCGGGCAACTTTACGGGCGCCCCCCTGACGCCCCTCCTCGCCCCCTTCAACGCGACCGGCGCCCGTTTCTTCACCAACGCGATCGACACGCGCACGGAAGGGGTGGAGCTGACGGCCAACTTCAAGACAGACCTGCGGTCCGCCGGGATCCTCCGTTTCCAGGCCGCCTACGCGCACTCGCAGAACACGATCACGAGGATCGCGGCGACCCCGCCGCAGCTGGCCGGTTTTCAGGAGACGCTCTTCGACCGGCTGGAAAGGCGGCGGCTGGAATGCGCGCAGCCCAGAGACAACGCCCGGCTGACCGGCGACTGGAGACTCGGCGATTTCGGCGCGGTCGCGCGGGCCAGCCGGTACGGCACCTATTGCGGGATCGACAACACGCTCGAATTAGCCGACCAGACCTTCTCCGCCAAATGGCTCTTCGATGTGGACCTCTCCTACCAGCTGGGGCATGTCGGCTTCGGGGCCGGAGTGGCCAACATCTTCGACACGTTTCCCGACAGGATTACTGCGGTCAACAACACCAACAACTTCGGGATTTTCACCTACCCGAGGAACTCGCCCTTCGGTTTCAACGGCCGGTACGCCTACTTCCGGACCTCCTACGTGTTCTAGCAGGGGTGCCGCGGGCGGACGTCTGACTGCATGACGGTCACGCTGCCGATATGGCTGGCTCTTCTCCTGGGACTTCTGCTGTTCTGGGCGCTGCTCGATCGGCTGCTTCTCCCCGGCGCGCGGTGGTTTCTCCGGCGTCGGGTCAACCGGGTCCTGGAAGAGATCAATACGAGACTCAAGATCCGTATCCCTCCCTTCAAGCTGACCAAGCGGGAGGTCTTGATCGACCGGCTGCTCTACGATCCACAGGTCCAGGAGGCCGCGGAGGCGGAGGCCCGCGATTCCGGAATGCCCCGGGAAGCCGTGCAAGGGCGCCTGCGGGGATACGCGCAGGAGATCGTCCCGGCCTTCAATGCGTACATCTACTTCCGCTTCGGTTACTGGCTCGCCAGGAACCTTGCGAGGTCGCTCTATCGCGTTCGGCTGGGTTACTCCGACGAAGAAGGTCTGGCGAGGATCGCAGGGAACGCGACGGTGGTCTTCCTCATCAATCACAGAAGCAACATGGACTACATCCTTGTTTCCTACCTCGCCGCGGAGAAGAGCGCCCTCTCCTATGCCGTCGGCGAGTGGGCGAGGATCTGGCCGCTCCAGACTCTCATCCGGGCCATGGGGGCTTACTTCGTCCGGCGAAACTCCAAAGACCCGCTCTATCGCCGGGTCCTCGAGCGCTACGTCGCGATGGCGACCGCGGCGGGGGTCACGCAGGCGGTCTTTCCGGAAGGGGGACTCTCGCGCGACGGGAGGCTGCGCCCGCCCAAGCTCGGCCTGCTCGACTACATGGTCCGCTCCTTCGATCCGGCCGCAGAGCGGGACATCGCTTTCGTGCCGGTCGGAATTAACTACGACCGGACCTTCGAGGACCGGAGCTTCCTCGTCGAGCTCGACCCGATGGCGAAGAAGGCGTTAACCGGCGCGGCCGTTACCAACACTCTGCGGTTTCTCCTGCACAACTTCTGGCTCATGGCCCGCAACCGCTGGCACCGCTTCGGCTACGTCTGCGTGAACTTCGGATCGCCGGTCTCGCTCAGGGACTACATGCGGGTGCATGGCGCGGACTTCCGAGCGCTCTCACGCGAAGATCGGTTCGCGCGCGTCGAGGAGCTGGCGAGGGACCTGATGAACGAGATCGCCCGGGTGATCCCGGCGGTGCCGGTCTCGCTCGTGGCGACGGCGTTTCTGCGCCACCCGGCCCGTGCCTGGAGCGAGCTGGAGCTCAAGGGCGCGGCGCTCGATCTCATGCGGGAACTGGAGGCCGTCGGCGCCCACGTCTATGTGCCGCGCGGCGATCAGGACTATGCGATCACCGTGGGACTGCGGATGCTGACGCTACGCCATCTCGTCACCGAATCCAACGGACTCTACAACGCCGATCCGGCGGAGCTGCCGCTGCTCGCCTACTACGCCAACTCGATCGCACACCTTTTCCCGGGGCCGAGTGGGGTTTTGGCATCCTGAGCGTAGCGAAGGATCCGCTCATCCGACGAGGGCAGATCCTTCGTCGCGCCGCTCGCGCTGTCGACATAGCGGTTTTCCGCCTTCGCTGGAGCGCCGTAGCCGCTTCGGCGGAGGCGCTGGCGCGTCGGCGACCTCAGGAGCGATTACAGGGACACGCTCCTATCGGTGCTCTTGCGATACGTCGCGGACGAAGATGGAGAGCAGGATGCTCACGATCGAGACCACGAGCGCTCCCAGGAAGGCCGCCCAGAAACCGTCCACGTGGAACCCGATGCCGAGCGACGCCGACAAGGCGCTCGTCAGCCAGAGAATGAAGGCGTTGATCACGAGCGTGAAGAGCCCAAGCGTCAGAATCAAGAGAGGGCAGGAAAGGAGCGTCAGGAGCGGACGCAGGAGCGCGTTCAGGAGTCCGAAGACGAGAGCCACGGCGAAGAGACTCGCCTCGCTTCCCGAATGCGTGACGCCCGGCACGATTCGCGTCGCCACCCAGAGCGCCGCGGCGTTGATCAGCAGACGAAGAAGGAACCTCATCACGGCCTCCCTATGACAATTGACAGATCCTGGCTCGCCGGATCATCTCCGAGATCCGCGAGAACAACAACACGCTCTCCCGCTCGATTACGATCCAGTCGCTATGCTCGCCGGACGGCGAGCAGAGTGATGTCGTCGGCCTGCTCCTCGCCGGCGGCGTGGATGCTGACGCTCGCCTCGATGGAGTCGAGAAGCGACGAGGCGCTGGTGTAGGGCTCGCGCAGCAGAGTGAGAAGCCGCTCTTCACCGTAGCGGCCCGAAGCGCCTCGCGCGTCGGTCACGCCGTCGGTGAAGGCGAGCAGTCCCTCCCCGGCTTCGAGCCGCGCCTGCCTGACTTCGAAGGCCATCTCCGGCATCATGCCGACGGCCGGCCCGGTGGGCAGGAGCCGGGCCCTCGCGCCGCCGCTCCCGAAGACGACCGGGGCGTCGTGTCCGCCGTTGACGTAGAGGAGCGAGCCCGTCGAGGGCTCGAGCACGCCGAAGAAGAGGGTGGCGAACATGTTGGAGCGGCCGTGGGTGCGGGCGATGTAGTCGTTGGTCAGGCGGACGGCGCGCAGAAGCTCCGCGGCCGGATCGGAGGCCTGCCGCGCCGAGTCTCCCGTCGCGGTCGCACGCAGGAGACTCCGAAAGAGCGCCATGAAGAGCGCGGCGCCGACTCCCTTGTCGCAGACGTCGGCCACGACGAGGCCGATCCTTCCGGCCTCGGGCAGCGCGAAGGCGTCGTAGAAGTCCCCGGCCACCTGGCGGGCCGGCCGGCAGCTCGCGGCGAGCTCCCAGCCGGGAATGCGCGGCAATTCCTCCGGCAGGAAGCTCTTCTGGATCTCGCGTCCGATCTCCAGCTCCCGCTCGAGGCTCCTGGCCCAGAGACGCTCCTTGTCCCGCAGCCTCTTCTTTTCGAGCGTCGCGCCGACGCGCGCCTTGAGCAATACCGGGTTGAAAGGCTTGGGCAGGTAGTCGGTCGCACCCATCTCGATGCACTTGACGACACTGTCCATCTCGGTCACGGCCGAGATCATCACGACGGGAATGTGTTTCAGAACAGGGTCGTCCATCATCTCCTTCAAGACCTGGTACCCGTCCACCTCCGGCATCATGATGTCCAGAAGCACGAGGTCGAACTCTCCGGCGCGAACCATCTCCAGCGCCCGGCGCCCGTTCTCCGCGAGCGCGACGGAGTGTCCCTGCTGCTCCAGGCGCCGCGAGAGCAGGTCGCGATTCATCTCGACATCGTCCACCACGAGGAGCCGCCCGGTCTCCGTTCCCATCGTCTAGCCCGCGAGAAGGCGGCGCAGGAAAGGGAGCTGTTTGGCCGCGGCTTCTTCTCCGCGTTCGATCATGTAGGGGTGGAGCGAGGTGTCGCGCAGGCCGATGTGCCGATCGAACGTCGGAATGATCGGAACGATCTCGGCGTGATGCGCCGCGTTGTAGAACGAATAAGTTGATTTCAAGAGGTTGTTCATCGTGATGCACGTCGTCTGGGCGACGAGGCTCATCAGCGACCCGACCCGCTCGTTCAAAGGGTTCTCGAAGCCCATCGCGAGGATGATGTCGCACGCTTCCTGGATGGCGACGCTGACGGGAAGAGGATCCGAGGCGCCGCCGTCAAAGAGCAGCCGCCCGCCCACCGCCCACGGGGAGAGGAGGACCGGCATCGCGACCGAGGCGCGGACGGCGTCCCGCAGGCGGCCCTGCGACAGGATGACGCTGTCGCCGGTCTTCATGTCCGTCGCGACGATATAGAGCGGGATCCGCGCATCCCGGAAGGTCAACTCGCCGTAAAGACTCTCGAGGACGGAATTCAAGCGGCGTTCATCCAGGAGTCCTGCCGGCTCGCGGCCGGGAAAGAGACGGGGAAAGAGTCCCCGAAAGATCGCGCCGTAATCGACCCGGGCAAAGAGCCCTTGCCACATCTCGTGGCTGCGCCGCTCCGTCGCCTCCAGTTCCCAGCCCAGGGCCAGAGCCGAGGCGTAAAGGCCGCCCGCGCTGCAGCCGACCGCAAGATCCACCGGGATCCGTTCTCTCTCGAGCACGCGCAGGAGACCCAGAGCCGAGGCGCACTTGATGGAACCCGAGCCGATCACGAGGCCGATCCTCGGACGGCGCGAGGCGGTCTGCGCGGGGGCGCCTTGCGTATCCACCGTCGTGTGCGCTGCGTCGCCCGCCATCGGTGTCTACACGCCCGCCAGCAGCCGGCGCAGGTACGGGATCTGCCGCTCGGCGGCCCGCTCCCCCTCTTCGATGACGTAGGGGATCTTGGCGGTGTCAAAGAGGTGAATGCGGTCCTTGGACTCCGGAATGATCGGCAGGATCTCGGCGTGGTGGGCGAGGTTGTAAAACGCGAAGTTGGATTTCAAGAGATTGTTCGACGTGATCGA
>Ga0137372_10005091_pt1 | contig 12818 bp, 8 predicted proteins | sample SagtaG_6_FD_104911 | JGI IMG/M metagenome (GOLD analysis project Ga0137372, IMG submission 104911) | Vadose zone soil microbial communities from Sagehorn Ranch, Mendocino, California, USA - Sage1_R_60_16 metaG | ecosystem: Environmental > Terrestrial > Soil > Vadose zone | place: USA: California...
AGCCGATGTGGCGGAGCTCCGCCAGCGACTCCTCGCGCAGGTCCTCGAACATGCCACCTTGCACAATCCCGAACAACGCGTTGGCGCTGTCTTCGTGCGCGGTCTTCGACCGCGCCGCCCAGCGCAACGACAGCTGCATCGACGAGGCGACCTTGTCGCGCGAGCCCGGATACGGCGTGCACTCGTCGAAGACCATCGCAATGTCGGCATCGAGGGTGCGCTGGATCTGCATCGACAGCTCCGGCGTCAAGTGCAGGCGGTCGCCATTGACCGGTGAGGCGAAGGTGACGCCCTCCTCGTGCACCTTGCGCAAGGGGCCGAGGCTGAATACTTGAAATCCTCCCGAATCGGTGAGGATTGGGTGCGACCAGCCCATGAAGCGGTGCAGCCCGGCGTGAGCGGCGATGACCTCAAGGCCGGGACGCAGCCAGAGGTGGAAGGTGTTGCCGAGCACGATCTCGGCGCCGAGCGCTTCGAGCTCGTTGGGCGCCATCGCCTTGACGGTGCCGTAGGTGCCGACCGGCATGAAGACCGGCGTCTCGACAGTGCCGTGGGTCAGCGTGAGCCTTCCGCGCCGCGCGGCGCCGCATCGGGCGGTAATCTCGAACTCCATCGCGGGGATTTTAGCAGCGGTGACACAGCGGCCGAATGAATTCGGCCCTACATGTAGTTCGTAGGTGCGGATTCATCCGCACGCGGCGTTTCGAGCGGCATAGCAGATGGGGATTCACCCGCATGCGGCGTCCGCGTCGCGCTCGAGCAGCATCGCGTCGCCGTAGCTGAAGAAGCGGTAGCGCTCGCGGATCGCGTGCGCGTAGGCGGCGCGAATCGGCGCGTAGCCGGCAAAGGCGGAAACGAGCATCAACAACGTCGATCGCGGCAGGTGGAAATTGCTCAGCAGGCGATCGACGATGCGAAAGCGGAAGCCGGAGGTGACGAAGAGCTCGGTTTCCGCAGTGCCCTCCTGCAAACCGCCCGGCGTCGCCGCCGATTCCAGCGCGCGTAAGCTGGTCGTCCCGACCGCGATCACGCTGCGTCGCGCTGCGCGCGCGGCAGCGACCGCGGCGACCGTCGCGGCGGGAATGTCGAAGCGCTCGCTATGCATGCGATGCAGCGCGAGATCCTCAACTTCGACCGGCTGGAAGGTAGCCGCGCCGACGTGCAGCGTAAGGTACGCGAACGCGATGCCGCGCTCGCGCAGGCGCTCGAGCATCGGCTCGTCGAAATGCAAGCCTGCCGTGGGCGCCGCGACCGCGCCGGGGTGCCGCGCGTAGACGGTCTGGTAGCGCTCGCTGTCCTCGGGCTGCGGTGCGCGCGCAATATACGGCGGCAAAGGGACCTTGCCGTGGCGATCGAGATAGGCGGCGAACGGGACATCCGCCGCGATCCGCAAGCGAAAGAACCGTCCTTCACGCTCGATGACCGTCGCCTTCGCACCTCCGTCGAGCGTGAAGCTGGCGCCGGGCTTTGGCGCATGGCTGGCGGAAAGCTGCATCCACGCTTCGTCGCCGGCGACGATACGCTCGAGCAAGAGCTCGACCTTGCCGCCGCTGTCCTTGCGGCCGTGAAGGCGCGAGCGAATGACCTTGGTGTCGTTGAAGACGAGCAGATCGCCGGGCGCGAGCAACTCGGGCAGGTCTGCGAACGCGCGATCGCAGAGCTTCGCGCCGGCGACGTGCAGCAGGCGGCTCGCGCTGCGTGAAACCGCCGGCGTCTGCGCGATCAGCTCGGGCGGCAGTTCGTAATCGAAATCGGAAAGGCGGTAGGGCGGGCTATCGGACATCGTACGCATCGGCCCCATTTGTCGTGTGTGGCCGTTTCCGCGATAATGCCTTCTCCACCTCGCGCGGGCAACGTCCGCGCCTACCGCCGCGCCTCGCGCGCGAAGAGCCGGGATGGCGGAATTGGTAGACGCGCTGGACTCAAAATCCAGTTCTGGCAACAGAGTGAGGGTTCGATTCCCTCTCCCGGCACCACAATGCACGTTTCCTGTTTTGACGCCTGTGCACGCGGCTGTCGGGTAAACTCTTGCCGCGACTCTAGTGCCATACACGGCACAGGCCGCACCGGCGCGAGAGGGCCCATTTTCGAGGAGTCCACATGGCAAAGTGCGAGTTATGCGGCAACGACTACGATAAGGCATTCACGATCAGTCAAAGCGGCAAGAACCACGTTTTTGACAGCTTCGAATGCGCAATCCAGGTTCTCGCACCGACTTGCGCGCATTGCCGCTGCCGGATCATCGGCCACGGGCTCGAAGACAACGGAGTCTTCTATTGCTGTGCGCACTGCGCTAAGTCCGCGGGCGTCGCCAGCTTCCGCGACCGCGTCGCGTAGGCGCTGCGCCGACGCGAGCGCGTACGCTGCTTACGCGAGAATCAGAAAACGGCTTATATCCAAGTGACGCGACGCAGTAGAGCATTGACTTGGCGCCGGTGCAGAGCCTGCCAGCTAAATAGCCGCCGCGAGCAAACCCAAGGGAGTCGAGATGCAGGAAGAATCGATCCTATCTACCAGTGATAACGTTTCCGGTCTGTGCGCGCACCGCGGCTGCGCCTGTTCTGTTGCCGCGGGCGAAACTTATTGTTCCGACTATTGCGCCGCGGCGGAAGCTGGTGAAGACAGCCAGCGCGAGGGCTGTGGCTGCGGTCATCCGGAGTGTGACGCCGCCTGATCCGCAGCATTGCTTGCCTGACCCGCTTAGTTCGCGGCGCTTTCCCCGCGTTCCGTCCAATCAAGTCTTGGGTCCCCTAGCGACGCAACCCGCGTCGTTGCATCCGTAGCTCCCCTCACCTCTTTTGCGGGACAATAGCGATCAACGGCTGCCGAAGGCGCACGCCGCGCTCATTGTCGTACGATGGGCAATGTTTGCATCCAGCGCGCATTGAGGAGACCAGGATGAGAGCGGATGGTGACATCGGCGGGGCGCAACGCATCGACGAGGTATTGAAGCTCGTCCGCGCCAAGGTCGCTCCGGCGCAGCGCGCTTTGGTCGAAGAATTCACCGCGCGCTACTTCCAGGACGTCGAGGCCGAGGACCTCGCGGAGCGCCAGCCGGCCGATCTCTACGGCGCGGCGTTATCGCACTGGAACTTCGCGCGCAAACGCGATCCCGGCAGCGTTCGCATCCGCGTCTTCAATCCGACGCTGGAGGAACACGGCTGGCAGTCGACGCATACGATCATCGAGATCGTCAACGACGACATGCCGTTTCTCGTCGATTCGGTGACGATGGAAGTGAACCGCCACGGCCTCACCATGCATCTGATCATCCATCCGATCGTGGCGGTCGAACGGCGCGCGGATGGGACGCTCGCCAGCCTCCCGGCAGAGGATGCGAAAGGCGCGCGGCGCGAGTCGTTCATTCACGTCGAGGTCGACCGCATCACCGAGCCGTCCCGGCTGGAAGCGCTCGCGGCGGACATCGCGCGCGTGCTCGACGACGTGCGTGCTGCGGTCGACGATTGGCAGGCGATGCGCGACCGTTTGCATGCGATCGTGGGCGAGGTCGAGAAAAAGCCGCCGCCGCTGCCTGCAGACGAGCTCGCCGAAGGCAAGGATTTTCTGCGTTGGCTCGCCGAGAACCACTTCACTTACCTCGGCTACCGCTGCCACGAGCTCGCGGTCGTCAACGGCGAGGACGTGCTGAAGATCGTTCCGGGATCGAGCCTCGGCATCCTGCGCGAAGGGCAGAACAAGGAAGTGGCGACGAGTTTTTCGGCGCTTCCGCCCGAAGTCCGCGCCTACGCGCGCCGGCCGGAGCTGCTGGTCGTGACCAAGGCGACGTCGCGCTCGACGGTGCACCGGTCCGGTTATCTCGACTACATTGCGGTCAAGCGCTTCAACGCCAAGGGCGAGGTCGCCGGCGAGGACCGCTTTCTCGGGCTGTTCACGTCGACCGCCTACAGCGCCAATCCCGCGGATATTCCGCTGCTTCGCCGCAAGGTCGCCAACATCGTCAAGCGCGCGGGCCTGCCTGCCGGCGGCCATGCCGGGAAGACGCTGGTGAACATACTCGACAGCTATCCGCGCGACGAGCTGTTCCAGACCACCGAAGAGGATTTGCTACGCATCGCCAAGGCGATCCTTCACCTCGAGGAGCGGCAGCGGCTGCGGCTGTTCGTGCGGCGCGACGCGTTCGAGCGTTTCCTTTCGTGTCTGATCTACGCGCCGCGCGAGAATTACACGACCGAGCTGCGGCAGAAGTGGCAGTCGATCCTGATGCAGGCCTTCAGCGGCACCAGCTCGGAATTCAATGTTCATCTTTCAGAGTCGGCGCTGGCGCGGGTCATGATCATCGTGCGCACGACGCCGGGCCACATTCCCGACGTCGACGTGCACGCGCTGGAAGCGCGGCTGGCCATCGCGTCGCGGCGTTGGGAAGACGACCTCAAGGATGCACTGATCGACGCCGTCGGCGAAGCGCGCGGCAATCACCTCTACCGTCAGTTCGGCGTTGCCTTTGCCGCGGGCTATCGCGAAGAGTTCGCGGCGCGCGCGGCCGTGCCCGACATCGAGATGATGGCGAAGCTCACCGATGCCGAGCCGCTCGGCATGTCGCTGTATCGCCCGCGCGAGGCAGCGGCCGGAACGTTGCGCTTCAAGCTTTTCCATCGCGGCGCGCCGGTCACACTGTCCGACAGCCTGCCGATGCTCGAGCACATGGGCCTCAAGGTGCTCGACGAGCATCCGTACCGCATCGCGCCGGAGGGTTCTCCGCCGGTGTGGATGCACGACCTGGGGCTGTTTTTGTCGGTCGGCGACACCGAGGTTGACGTCGACGCGTTGCACGCCGTATTCGCCGACGCGTTCGGACGCGTGTTCCGCGGCGAGGTCGAGAACGACGACTTCAACCGGCTGGTGGTCGCGGCGCGCCTGCCGGCCGAGGAGATCGTCGTGCTGCGGGCGTACGCAAAATACCTGCGGCAGATCGGGTTCCCGTTGTCGCAAGGATTCGTCGAGGCGACGCTGACGATCCACGCCGACATCGCGCGTCAGCTCATCGACTTGTTCAAGCTGCGCTTCGACCCCACCGAGGGCGCGGCCGTCGGCGCCCGCACCGCGGAGCAGGTCCGCGCCATCGAGGCGGCTCTAGAGGCCGTCGAGAACCTCTCCGAAGACCGCATCCTGCGGCAGTACCTCGCGCTGATTCAGGCGACCACGCGCACGAACTTCTGGCGGCGTGATGCGGCCGGGCGCCGCAAGAGCTTCCTGTCGTTCAAGTTCGATCCCTCCAAGGTGCCGGGTCTGCCTGAGCCCAAGCCGATGTTCGAAATCTTCGTCTACTCGACGCGTTTCGAGGGCGTGCATTTGCGCGGCGGCAAGGTCGCGCGCGGAGGGTTGCGCTGGTCGGACCGGCCGGAGGATTTCCGCACCGAGGTCCTGGGCCTCGTCAAGGCGCAGATGGTCAAGAATACGGTCATCGTTCCGGTCGGTTCCAAGGGCGGCTTCGTGCTCAAGCGCGCGCCTTCGCCTGCCGACCGCGAGGCCTACCTCAAGGAGGGCGTGGCCTGTTACCAGAACTATCTGCGCGGCCTGCTCGATCTCACCGACAACCGCGTCGGCGACCAGATCGTTCCACCGCCCGACGTGAAGCGCCACGACCCCGATGACCCGTATCTCGTCGTCGCTGCCGACAAGGGGACGGCGACCTTCTCCGATTACGCCAACGCGATCAGCAACGAGTACGGCTTCTGGCTGGGCGACGCCTTCGCCTCGGGCGGCTCCGCCGGCTACGATCACAAGGTGATGGGCATCACCGCACGCGGCGCCTGGGAATCGGTCAAGCGGCATTTTCGCGAAATGGGCGTCGATACGCAGACGACCGACTTCACCGTCGCCGGCATCGGCGACATGTCGGGTGATGTTTTCGGCAACGGCATGCTGCTTTCGCACCACATCAAGCTCGTCGCTGCGTTCGACCATCGCCATATTTTCCTCGATCCGCACCCGGACCCGGAATCGAGCTTCAAGGAGCGCGAGCGCGTCTTCAGGCTGCCGCGCTCGTCATGGGCGGATTACGATGCCAAGCTGATCTCCGCAGGCGGCGGCATCCATCCGCGCAGTGCCAAGTCGATCGCGATCACGCCGGAGGTCAAGGCAGCGCTGGGCATTTTGGCCGACGTGCTCACACCGACGGAGCTCGTCAATGCCATCCTCAAGGCACCGATCGACTTGATCTACAACGGCGGCATCGGAACCTACGTCAAGGCGCAGTCCGAGACGCACGCACAGGTCGGCGACCGCGCCAACGACGCGCTGCGCGTCAACGGACGCGAGCTACGCTGCAGGGCGTTCGCCGAAGGCGGCAACCTCGGCTGCACGCAGCTTGGCCGCATCGAATATGCCCTGTCCGGCGGCCGCATCAATACGGACGCCATCGACAACTCGGCAGGCGTCGACACGTCGGATCATGAGGTCAACATCAAGATCCTGCTCGGGCTGCCGATCGCCGAGGGCGAGCTGACCGAAAAACAGCGCAATGCCTTGCTCGCTCAGATGACCGACGACGTAGCGGCGCTGGTCCTGCGCGACAACGTCTTCCAGACGCAATCGCTGTCGGTTGCCGGCCGGATAGCGCCGCAGCTCCTCGACGCGCATCAGCGGTTCATCCAGTTCCTGGAGAAGACGGGGCGGCTCAATCGAGCGTTGGAGTTCCTGCCGAGCGACGAAGAGATCGCCGAGCGACGTGCAAAGGGTGTCGGCCTCACCAGCCCCGAACGGGCGGTGCTGCTCGCGTACAGCAAGATCTGGCTGTACGACGAGCTCCTCGCCTCGACGTTGCCCGACGACGCGTGGGTCGCGACGGCGCTTGCGCGCTACTTCCCGAAAGCGCTGCGCGAGCGCCATGCGACTTACATGCCGCGCCACCCGCTGAAGCGCGAGATCATCGCCACCTACGTCGACAACAGCATGGTGAACCGCGTCGGCAGCACCTTCGTGCATCAGCTGCTCGAGACGACCGGCGCCAAACCGTACGAAATCGTTCGCGCGTATCTGCTCAATCGCGAAATATTCGGCTTCGTCGACCTGTGGAAGGCGATCGAGGCGTTGGACAACGAGGTCGACGATGCCGTGCAGTCGGCGATGCTGCTCGACACAAGCCGCCTGATCGGCCGCGGCACGACGTGGTTCCTGCGCTCGCGCCGGCTCGTCGAGGACATGGCGGCGACGATCGCGCACTTCACGCCGCAGGTTGCTGCCCTGGCGACGCGGTTGCCGCAACTGCTCGACCCCGGCGAACGCGTGCGGATCGACACTGCGGTTGCCGCGTACGTTGCCAAGGGCGTGCCGCAGCCCCTGGCGACGCGTGTGGTTGCGTTCGACACGCTCTACGCGGCGCTCGATATCGTCGAGGTCGCGGGCACTGCCAAGCGGCCGGTGGAAACGATCGCGGAGCTCTACTTCGCGCTTGCGACCCGGTTCGGGCTGCCGTGGCTGCGCGAAAAGATCGCGGCGCTGCCGGGCGACGCGCACTGGCAGATGCTGGCGAAAGGGGCGATGCAGGACGACCTGTCCAGCCTCCAGCGCACGATCACCGGCGAAGTGCTGCGCGGCGCGGACAGCGGTGCGCCGGCAAAGCTCGTCGCCGCGTGGGAGGATCGCAACCGGCGCAGCGTCGAACGCGCCGTACAGCTCTTCGGCGAGCTTCGCGCGACGTCGGCGGTCGATGCGGCGATGCTCTCGGTCGCTTTGCGCGAGCTGCGCAACCTTGCCTAGCCCGGGTTGCGGAGAAGCCGAAACCCGGGAACGATGCGACTCAAGCGCACATCCCGGGCTTCGCGGCGCTCAGTCCAGGCTACACGTGCGCTAGCGCGAGCCCGCCGATGGCGATCGACACGGCGGCCGCGCCGTAGGCCACGTATTGGAGACCCTTGTTGCGGGTGAGAATCGTGATCGCCGCAAGGGCGATCGAGATCTGGATCAGCGTCAAGGCCTGCGCCCAGCGATGATGGACGTGCATTGAGGCTTCGCTCTTTTCCTCCGCATCTTTGGACTGCTGCTCGAGCTTCTTCGCCTCGGGCATGATCTCCTCTTTTTCCTTCTTGTAGCGCTCGACTTCCTTCACATATCGCGCCTGCTGGTCGCCGGTGGCCAGCGTCGCGCCGAGCTCGGCGAGGTTCTGCTTGCTGCTCTTCGCCTGATAGAAATTCCACTGGTCCGAGGCTTCGGTCTTGCGGATCGCGGCTTCGTTCTTGAACAGTAAGGCTTCGTTCTGCGTTGCGCCAGCCATGTAGCCGAAGAGCGCGCCGATCGTCGCGAAGATCGCCGTCATGACCGCGATGCGGCCGGCGAAGGGGTCGTGTTGCGCCCGATGCTCGACTTCGTGCTCGTGCGGACTAGGCACTTCAAATTCTTCGGACATGCCAGAGCTCCCTCGATGTAAAAGCGGCGGAGACGTTTCGATGGTGTCAGCGGTCGGTCCGCTCATACACGACGAAATGGTAGGTGAAGGCGTCGGGCTCGTCCAGGGCTGTGCGGTCATCGCGCGCCGATTCGCGCCAGCGCGCGCGATCGAAGTCGGGAAATCGTGCATCGCCGCCGAAGTCGCGATCGATCTCGGTCAAATACAGCAGATCCGCGCGCGGCAGCGCCTCGCGGTAGAGCGTCTCGCCACCGATGACGAACACGGGATCGGGAAGCCTTACCCGCGCGAGCGCTTCGTCGAGTGATACGGCGAACTCGACGTCCGGCGTTGAGCGCGGCATCCGGTGCGTGACGACGATGTTCTGCCGTCCCGGCAGCGGCTTGCCGATCGATTCCCAGGTGCGCCGTCCCATGACGACGGCGTGCCCGGTCGTCAGTGCGCGAAAGCGTCGCATGTCTTCGGCCAGTCGCCACGGCAGCCGATTCTTGACGCCGATAATGCCGTTTCGCGCGACCGCGGCGATCACCGCAATACGATGTGCGCGGAAAGGCTCCCGCGCGCTTGGCGAGGCGGCGGGGGGTGGTGTATCGTGCACGCGTCGCTCTCAAGCCCGGGCATCGTTTGACCGGAATGATTATAGCGGTCGCCCGAAATCACTCGTGTACTACCCCCGTTCCTTCCTCAAGTTCATCCTGCTCGGCTTCCTGCTCGTCAGCCTCCCGCTGCTCTACGCGCTGGTCGAGTTGATCGTCAGCCTCGATCGGCTCGGGACGCAGAGCCAGCAGGCGGTCCTGCAGGCAGCGCAGGCGGGGCGCGCGAGCCGGCAGCTCTACGAGCAGGCAACGACGCTGGAGCGGCTCGTCCGCCAGCATCTCATTCTCGACGATCCGCAACTGGTCGACGATTACGCACGTCTGCGCCAGGATTTTCACCAGACCACGCAGCAGTTGCAGCAGCTGCCGCTGGAAGGCGCGCAACTGACCCAACTCGGCAAACTGACCGACACCGAGAGCAGGCTCTTTGTGCTGCTCAAGCGGCCGCATCGGCAGCCGAGCACGAGCACCGCCCTGGCCGAAGGCTACGCGGATCTGTCTGCGAGCGCGCAGGCGATGCTGACCGCCAGCAACGGCCTGACCGAGCGCGAGATCGAAAGGCTGCAGGAAACCGCGGCAGAGGGGCGTAAGACCTGGGGTTATCTCGCGCTGGCGGCGGGGGCGATCGCGCTGGTGCTCGCGATCGGGTTCGCCGTGTTGATCGCGCGACCGATCCGTCAACTCGACTTGGCGATCCGGCAAATGGGCAGCGCGGATTTTACCCATGCCATCGAAGTCAACGGCCCGCAGGACATGCGCTATCTCGGCCAGCGGCTCGAGTGGCTCCGCGCGCGGCTGCACGAGCTCGAGGAGCAGCAAACGCGCTTCCTGCGGCACGTGTCGCATGAGCTCAAGACGCCGCTCACGGCGGTGCGCGAAGGCGCGGAGCTGCTGCGCGATCGTGTCGGCGGCGAGCTGTCGCCGGCACAACAGGAAATCGTGCGCATCGTGCGCGAGAACACGCTGCAGTTGCAGAAACTGATCGAGGACCTGCTGACGTATCACCAGACGCGCAACATCGAGCCGCAGACCTTGGGGCCGGTAGCGCTAGCCGACGTGATCCGCCGCGTGGTCCGGGAGCACAAGCTCGCGGCGCTCGCGCGCGTGATCACCTTCGACACCAAAGTCAAACCGGCGGTGGTCGTCGGCGACGCCGAGAAAATCCGCGCCATCGTGGACAATCTGCTGTCCAACGCGATCAAGTATTCGCCGCGCTCCGGGCTGATCTCGCTCGAGCTCGACACCGATGGCAGCCATGCGGTTCTCGACGTCATTGATCAGGGACCGGGCGTCGACGCGGAGGATCGGCCACGAATCTTCGAGTCTTTCTATCAGGGTAAGCCCGCGGCGGAAGGGCGCATTAAGGGCTCGGGGCTGGGGCTCGCGATCGCCAGCGAGTACGCGCTCGCCCACGGTGGAAGGATCGACGTGCTGGACCGCGCCGACGGCAAGCGGGGCGCGCACTTTCGTCTCTGGCTCCCGCTCGCGGTCATGGATCAGCCCGCGGCGGCGCGAATGGCCGCGCAGATTTCGATACAGGAGGAAAGTTGAGCCTTCGGCGCGGTTGCAGCGTCGGTGCCCTTTCCGGACTCGCCTTGCTCGCCGCATGCGCGGCGCCGCCACCGGCGCCGGCCCCCGCGCCCGCCCTGGCGCCCGCCGCAGCGGCACCCGTCGTCCAGATCAAGCCGGACCCGCTGCCGGTGACGCCCGTGCCCGTGCCGCAGGTCGTGATCGTCCAGTCGCCTCCACAGCCGACGCCGCAGCAGCTCTCCCTTCCGGCTGCGCCGCCGGTCAACGAGGAAGAACAACAGGCACTCGCGCTCCTCGTCGATCTGCAACGCTACGCGGTGGAAGCGGGCGAGGATCTCAGGCGCGAGCTCGCTGCAGCCAACTTGGCGCTGAGCCGCAGCCGTAGCGACGCGAACCGAATGCGCCTCGCCATGCTCCTTACGCTACCCACCGCCGGTCCGCCGGACGACGCCCGCGCCCTGTCGCTGCTCGAGCCGATTGTCGGCAGGAGCGGGAACGCGTCGCCGATGAAACAGATCGCTTCTTTGCTCTACGCGCAAATCACCGAGCGTGCGCGCAGCGTACGCGAGGAGCAAAGGAAGACCGCCGTGGCGCAGGAGAAGCTCGACGCGTTGCGCGCGGTCGAACGCAGCCTCTTGCTCGAGCGCAGCCGCAACGCCGGTGGTGGTGGCGGCGGCGGCGGCGGCGGCACGGGTCGATAGAGAGAACCATGGCACAATCCGCCGACATCCTGCTGGTCGACGACGATCCTGACCTGCTCAAGCTGATCAGCCTGCGGCTGACCTCGGCGGGGTATCGTGTGCGCACCGCCGACAGCGGCGAGACAGCGCTCGCGGCGCTCGCAATCGCGAGACCTGCGGCGGTCATCACCGATATGCGGATGCCCGGGATCGACGGGCTGCAGCTGTTCGACGCGATCCATCGCCAGCATCCTGCGTTGCCGGTCATCATCCTGACCGCGCACGGGACGATTCCCGACGCCGTGTCGGCAACGCAGCGCGGCGTATTCGCCTTTCTGACCAAGCCATTCGACAGCCAGGAGCTGCTGCAGAAAGTCGCGAATGCGGTGCGACTGACCGGTGACGCTGCCGAGCCGACGCGCCAAGCGAGCGGCGAATGGCGCGCGGGCATCATCACCCGCAGCCCGCGGATGGAGGACCTGTTGCGACAGGCAAGGCTCGTTGCCGACTCCGACGCGAGCGTGCTCATCTTCGGCGAGTCGGGAACCGGCAAAGAGCTCCTGGCGCACGCGATTCACCGTGCCAGCCGCCGCGGTACGCGGGCCTTCGTGGGCGTCAATTGCAGCGCCATTCCCGAACCTCTGCTCGAGTCGGAACTCTTCGGCCACGCGCGCGGCGCGTTCAGCGGCGCGGTGCAGGCGCACAAAGGGCTCTTCCTCGCCGCGGATGGCGGCACGATATTCTTAGACGAGATCGGCGACATGCCGCTCGCGTTGCAGGTCAAGTTGCTGCGTGTTCTCCAGGAGGACGAAGTGCGGCCGGTGGGCGCGACGCAGTCGGTGCCCATCGACGTTCGCGTGATCTCGGCGACGCATCGCGACCTCGACGCGCAAAAGGCGGCAGGGCATTTCCGCGAGGATCTTTATTACCGCCTCAATGTCGTGTCGCTGAAGCTGCCGCCGCTGTCCGAGAGGCGTGAAGACATTCCGCTGCTGGCGACGCACTTTCTGCGCAAGCTCGCTGAAAGGTACAAGAAGCCGGTGCCTTCGCTCGCTCCCGACGCAATGGCGGTCCTGATCGCAGCACCCTGGCCCGGCAATGTCCGGCAACTGCTCAATTTGCTCGAGCAGGCGTTGGCGCTTACGACCACCAGCGTTATCCCGGCGACGCTGGTGCAGGGCGCGCTGCGCGAGGACACCGGGGTGCTCGCGCCATTCGAGGAAGCGCGCAAGCAGTTCGAGCGCGACTACCTCGTACGGTTGCTCAAAATCACCGGCGGCAACGTAACCCAGGCGGCGACGTTGGCCAAGCGCAACCGGACCGAGTTCTACAAACTGCTGCAACGGCACCGCCTCGAACCGGCGATGTTCAAGGACGCCAAGCCTTAGCCTCACGCGGACACTCGCCCACGCCAGCTCACGAAGCTAGCACCCGCTATCGCGCCTGCGCTGGCCGGTTTGTTGCGTTTACGTCAATGCTGTCGTCATTCAACGACAAATTTACTTCATAGAAATCAATGCGTTGAGCCTTGACGCGATACTAGTGTCGTTAAAATACGACAGAGTCAAGGCTTGCGCGGCAATTTCTGCCAACCATCGGCAATGTTCGCGCGTTATCGGGCGTGCAAACTGTTGATTGCGATCGTTA
>Ga0137372_10005095_pt1 | contig 12815 bp, 8 predicted proteins | sample SagtaG_6_FD_104911 | JGI IMG/M metagenome (GOLD analysis project Ga0137372, IMG submission 104911) | Vadose zone soil microbial communities from Sagehorn Ranch, Mendocino, California, USA - Sage1_R_60_16 metaG | ecosystem: Environmental > Terrestrial > Soil > Vadose zone | place: USA: California...
CTCGGGATGCTCGCGGGAGAGCGACTCTACGGCCTCCGACCACGATCGGCCGACGTCCTGGCGGGCGTTCCACTCCTGGGTGCCGATCTCGGCCAGAAACGATTCCACGGCCGCGTTGTCATCCAGCAGCTTGCGGTAGAGGTAGCGCGGGTTCCAGTCGACGAGGACACCGCCGAGGTCGAACACGGCCGCTCGCACGGTGGCGGTCAGGGGATGGGTCGAGCCGACTGGCTGCTCGGGCACGAGGGGAGTCTGCAAGGCCTCTACGGCAGGCCGGCGCCGACCTCGACCAGCTCGGCACCCTCGCGCTCGCCCGCGTTGATGTCGTCCTGGCCGGCTCGGCGGCGGGCGAGCTCCGCCAGGAGCGTCCTGACCTGGTCGGGCCCGGCAAGCCGGAAGCGGGCCAGCGTCCGGCCAGACCCGACCCGGACCGTGATCGCGTCTCGGGGGGCCGCCGCGAACATGTCCTCGTCCGTCGTATCGTCGCCGGCGATCAGCATGCGCGATCCAGGCTGCGCGTCCGCCAGCTCGCTCACCGGCAGCCCCTTGTGCAGGCTGGCCTCGCGAACCTCGATCACCTTGTTGCCATCCACGACCTTGGCGTCGCCGGGCCGAAGCGCACCGGCCAGCTCGCGGCGCAGCTCACGGGCAGCCCGGTTGCCGATCGGCGGCTCCGCGTTGCGGTAATGCCAGGCCAGCGATGCGTCCTTCTCCTCGACGAACGATCCGGCGACGTCGCGCGCTCGCGCCTCGAGCCTGGGCCGCACGCCATCGAGCCACGTCGGGCGCTCGCTGAGGCGCCGCTGCCATTGAGGCTGGCCGGGTGCTCGCGACCAGAGGCCGTGCTCCGCATGGAGGCCGAGCGGGAGGTGGCCCAGCCATCGCTCGAGATCGTCGCGGCGCCGGCCACTCGTGACGTGCACCGTCACCTCGGGCAGGCCGGCCAGCGTTGCCAGCAGGCGCAGGATCTCGTCGTCGGGCCAGGCCTCTTCGGGCCGGGGCTTGAGCGGAACCAGCGTCCCGTCGTAGTCGAGGATCAGGCTCAACGGACCGCGCCGGCCGGGGTCGAGCTCGGCGAGGACGTCGAGCGGGCGGACCGCGTCGGCAAGGCCGCTGCCGGCGGCCGCCGAGCGCGCTGCGCGGCGCGATTCCTTGTGGAGCGCAGTGACGAACTCTCGTGACCATCGGTGCACGTCGTATTCGGCCACGCGCGCCCGCAGGCCGCGCATCCGGTCGCGCCGCTCGGCCGGCGGCATGGACAGGGCGTGGCGGAGGGCGGTCGCCACCCCGTCGAGGTCGTACGGGTTGACCAGCAGGGCGCCCGACAGCTCGGCCGCGGCGCCCGCGAACTCGCTCAGGATCAGGACGCCGTCCTCGTCGACGCGACTCGCGACGAATTCCTTGGACACGAGGTTCATGCCGTCCCGGAGGGGCGTCACCAGTGCCACCGACGCGGCCCGGAACAGGGCCACGAGCCGCTCCCGCGGCAGCGATCGAGAGATGTACTGGATGGGATCGTGGCCCAGGGTCGCGAACCGGCCGTTGATCCGGCCCACCAGCTCGTCGACGGAACGGCGGTACTCGCGATACTCGGTCACGGCCTCGCGCGACGGGGCGGCCACCTGGACCATCCGGATGTGGCCGCGCAGGCTGGGGTAGCGCTCCAGCAACCGTTCGAAGGACAGCAGCCGGCGAGGGATGCCCTTCGTGTAGTCGAGCCGGTCGACGGACACGATCAGCTGCGCGTCGCCGGAGGCACGCCGGACGCGGGCCATCTCGCCGATCACGGCCTCCTCCCGGGCGAGGCGGTCGTAGGCCGCCGCGTCGATGCCCATCGGGAAGTCGGCGATGCGGACCTGGCGGCCGTCGATTCGGACTCGCTCGTTGCGCGTTTCGCAGCCCAGGATCTTGGATGCCGAGCTGATGAAATGGCCGGCGTACGAGGCCGTGTGGAAGCCCACCAGCGTCGCCCCCAGGACGCCCTCCAGCAGCTCGCGCCGCCACGGCAGGATCCGGAATAGCTCGGAGGACGGGAACGGGACGTGGAAGAAGAAGCCGATGGCGGCGCCGGGCAGCCGCCGCCGGACCAGATCCGGGACGAGCATGAGCTGGTAGTCGTGGACCCAGACCACGTCGCCGGGCCGGTAGGAGTCGACGATCGTGTCGGCGAACCGCTCATTGACTCGCCGATACGCGTCCCAGCCGCGGGGATGCATCGGCAGGCGATCCACCTCGTAGTGGAGCAGCGGCCACAGGACGCCGTTGGCGAAGGACTCGTAGTAGCGCTGGACCTCGCCGGCGGTCAGCTCGACGGGCACGCAGCGCATGTCGATCAGGCGCTGGCGGAGCGCCTCGCGCTGGGTGGGGGCGAGCCGCCACGTCTCGCCGGGCCAGCCCACCCACAATCCGTCGCCGGTCTCCTGGAGGCCACTCAGGCCCGAGGCCAGGCCGCCCGGACTGACGGCGACGACCAGCTCACCGCGCTCGGTGCGAGCGGCGATGGGCAACCGGTTCGAGACGAGGATCAGCCGCGCCATCCGGTTTCCCCGCTGCTCGGGCGCATGCTGGACCTCCTCCCCGCCCTCGCGCGACGGCGACCACGGCGCCGAGTGACCGGGGCCTGGTTAGCCTAGCCCGCGTCTCGAACGAGCGTCAAACACCGCCCCGAGCACGCGGGCGCCCAACCGTGGAGATGGAACGGCTCCGACGCAGACTCAAGCCGCGCAGAGGAGACGAGCCCTCGCCAGCGGCACGCACTCCCGTAGACTCGCCGGCGTGGATCCACTCGGTGCGGTCCTGGTGAGCCTGCTCGGCCTGCTGGCGGGCGGCGCAATGGTCGTCGCCCTCGACCGCGGCCGGACCCTCGCGCGCCTGCGCGCGACCCTCGACGCCGGGCCCGAAGGCAACGTCGAAGCGGCTGCCCGGGCGGCCGTCGAGGGTCGCGAGATTCGCGCGTGGGAGGTCCGCCAATCGCGGGACGAGCTGTCCCACGTGGTCAATCTGATCGGCTCCGGAATCGTTCGGCTGGACGACCGCATGGTCGTCGCGCTCGCCAACGGCGCGGCCCACGCGTTCCTGGGGCGGCCACCGGGAAGGCTCGTCGGGCTGTCGGCCATCGAGGCGTTCGGCGACCATCGCATCGAATCGATCGCGCGCAAGGCCCAGGAGGTTGGCTGGGCGAGCGGCGAGGTGAGCCGGACGGGAGGCCAGACCCTGATCGTGCGTGCTCGCCGATCGCCGACCGAGGGCTACTGGCTGATCATCGAGGACGTCTCCGAGCTCAGGCGGCTGCAGCGGATCCGGGCCGAGTTCATCGACAACCTCTCGCACGAGCTGCGCACCCCGTTGACGAACGTCCGGCTGCTGACCGAGACGCTGGCCCGGGACCTCGAGGGCCTGGACGTGCCGGCCCGCATCCGGGACGGCATCCTCAAGATCGACGTTGAGAGCGGGCACCTGGTCCAGATGGTCAATGAGCTCCTGGACCTGTCGGCGATCGAGCAGGGAACGGTCCCGCTCCACCTCGGCGAGGTGGACGTCGGCGAGCTCGTCCGGGCGTCGCTCGAGCGGGTCCGCCTCTTCGCCGACCGCCAGGGTGTGCCTCTCGAGAGCGACATCTCCGCCGATCTGCCGGCGGCTCGCGGCGACGAGGAGCGGCTTGGCCAGCTGCTCGTCAACCTCCTCCACAACGCGATCAAGTTCTCCGAATCCGCCGCCGTCGTCATCGTCCGTGCCCACCAGGACCAGGACAGGATCGTCATGTCCGTGGAAGACCACGGCGTCGGGATACCCCGGCCCGACCTGGCCCGCGTGTTCGAGCGCTTCTACAAGGTCGATAAGGCGCGGGTTCGCGGCAAGGGCGGGACCGGACTGGGCCTGGCCATCGTCCGCCACGTCGCGGAGAGTCACGGCGGCCGGGCCTGGGTCGAGAGCGAGGAGGGCCGGGGCTCCACCTTCTACGTCGAGCTCCCGACATCCAGATCGATCTGACGGGCCGCGGCCGCTCTACGCGGCCGGCTTGGCAGCCTTGACGATCGCATTGACGATCCCGTCTTCCACGACGTGAGTCGGCGTGATCTCGATCCGATCCAACCCGGCCGCTGCCAGGCCGGAGCGATACTCGGCGAAGGACAGGGCCCCGGCGATGCAACCGGCGTACGAGCCTCGTTCGGCGCGCTCCCGGGGAGTCAACCGATCCTCGGCGAGGACGTCGGTGATGCCCAGCCGGCCGCCCGGCTTGAGGACCCGGGCGATCTCCCGAAAGACCGCCGGCTTGTCCGCGGCCAGGTTGATGACGCAGTTGCTGATGACGACATCAACGGTGCCGGCCGGCAGCGGGATCGCCTCGATGTAGCCCTTGAGGAACTCGACGTTGCCGGAGCCGGCCTCGGCGGCGTTCCTTCTCGCCAGCGCGAGCATCTCGTCCGTCATGTCCAGCCCATAGGCCTTGCCGGCCGGCCCCACACGCCGCGCCGACAGGAGGACATCGATGCCTCCACCCGAGCCCAGGTCCAGGACGACCTCCCCAGGGCGGAGATCGGCGACCGCGACGGGGTTGCCGCAACCGAGCGAGGCGAGGACCGCGGCGCCGGGCAGCTCGGACCGATCGAGGACGGAGTACAGCTCCGACCCGAATGTCGCGCCGTCGGCCTGGCCGCAGCCGCAGCTCCCCTCACAGCAGGACGCTTCGGTCGGCTTCGTCGATTGCAGAACGCTGAGGGCCGTTGCAGCGTACGCGGCGCGCACGGACTCGTGGATCTGGTCGGTCATCGGGTCATCCTCCTGGGGCCTTTTCGGGTCTCCTCGGCGGTCGTTCCGCCGTTGGTGATATTGATACTTGTCGAAATCGATATTTGTCAATACCATGCGGCGATGAAACGCGCGACCGATCCGGACGTCCAGCTCCTCCAGGGTGCGGCCGACCCGACGCGGCTGGCGATCCTCCGTCAGTTGAGCCAGCAGGGGACCGTCTGCGCCTGTGACTTCACCGCCTGCTGCGACGTTGCCCAGCCGACCATCTCCCACCACCTCAAGGTGCTGCGCCGATCAGGCTGGGTTCGTGCCGAGCGGCACGCGTCGTGGGTCTACTACTCGCTGGAGCCGCATGCGGCCGCCAGGTTCCGCGAGATCGCCGGCGGAATCGACGTGGACGCCGGGTTGATGATGCCGGCCATCACTGCCGCGACCAGGCGCCTGCCGGTGATACAGCCGGCCTGATCGGTGGGGCGCCCGGCTAACACCGGCGTCAGCCGCCGGTCACGCCTCGACGAGCTCGACCCGCTCCCTGCTGAGTGGCAGTGAGACCGTGAAGGTCGTCGTCTCCCCGAGAACGCTCTCGACCATGATCGCGCCGCCATGCTGCTCGACGATGTGGCGCGTGCCGGCGAGTCCCACTCCGGTGCCGCTCGTCTTGGCCACCGCGTTCGTGCCGCGGTAGTACGGGTCGAAGACGCGACCGAGCTCTTCCGGCGGGATGCCGATGCCCTGATCCTGGACCTTCAGCACGGCCCATTCCTGGCCGTCACGCTCCTCGCTGGACGTGCCGACGACGATCTGGCCGCCCCTGGGGCTGTACTTGACGGCATTCGAGAGGAGGTTCGCCATGACGCGCTCGATGCGGGCCTCGTCCCAGTCGCCGACGAGCCGGTTCAGGTCCGTATCCACCTGGATGACGTGTCGCGGGCTCATCTTCTGGTACTCGGCCGCCAGTCGTCGCGCGATCCTGACGATGTCGGCCGGCCCGAGGTCCAGCTCGACCGGCTGTCCCATCCGTAGACGAGTCACGTCGAGGAGCTCGTCGACCAGGCGGACCAGCTGGGCCGTGCTCTCGTCGATCGACTGGAGGCCTTCCTCGAACTCGGCGAGGCCGGCCGGATCGCCGGACCCATTGCCGGATCCCTCGCCTCTCGACAGGGCGCGCTGGAGCAGGTTGGCCCGACCCATGATGATGGTCGCTGGCGTCTTGAGGTCATGAGAGACGGCGGCCAGGAACTCGTCCTTCTGCCGCTCCAGGTCTCGCAGCGGGCTGATGTCCTGGAAGACGGCCACCCCGCCCGCCGGGACGCCGAGGGCGTCGCTCAACGGCGCACTGTTCACCAGGATGGGCACCTCGCGGCTGGTCTGGGTGTTCGTGACGACGAGCTGCTCACCGAGTACGACCTGCCGGCCGAATACCGCCCGGGCCAGAGGCATGTCTTCCGGATCGCAATAGGACCCATCCAGTCGGTGGACCGTCGGCAGGCTGTCGATCGACGGGATCACCGTGGCCGGTACGGTGCCCATGATCTGCTCCGCGGCGGCGTTGCTCAGGTAGACCTCCCCGAGCGCATCGGCGATGAGGATCCCCTCGGGCATGACGTCGACGACCTGCCGAAGCCGCGCCAGGCCGGCTTCGGCCTCGGCACGGGCGGCCTGCTCCCGCAGGAGCTGCTCGGTCCGGATGCCGGCGGCCATCGAATTCAGTACGATCCCGATGCTCTCGCTCAGCTGATCGAGGAACGAGAGGTGGACCTGGCTGAACTCGCCGAACGAGGCGAGCTCGATGACGGCCTTCGTCTCACCCTCCGTGACGACGGGCAGGATGACGATCGAGTGGGGCGCCGCCTGGCCGAGGCCGGACTTGATGGCGATGTAATCGGGCGGCACGTCCGTCAGCAGAATCCGGCGGCGATCGCGTGCACTCTGGCCGATCAGTCCCTCGCCGATCCCAAGTCGCCTGCGTGCCTCGGGTGCGGCGTAATTGGCAAGCAGGGTGAGGAACCTCTCGTCGCCCTTCGTCTCGACTAGGTAGAAGACGCCGCGCTGGGTCCCCACCAGCGGAGCCAGTTCCGACAGGATGAGCCGGCCCACGGCTCGCAGGTCGCGCTGGCCCTGGAGCAGCCCGCCGAACCGGGCCAGGTTCGTCTTGAGCCAGTACTGCTCGTCGTTCTTGCGGGTCGTGTCGCGCAGGTTGCGGATCATCTCGTTGATGTTGTCCTTGAGGAGCTCGAGCTCGCCCTCCACCTCCACCTGGATCGTTCGCGAGAGGTCGCCCCGGGCGACCGCCGTGGCCACCTCGCTGATGGCCCGGACCTGCGTGGTCAGGTTGGCGGCCAGCTGATTGACGTTGTCGGTCAGGTCGCGCCAGGTGCCGGCGGCGCCCGGGACGTTGGCCTGGCCACCGAGCTTGCCCTCGATCCCCACCTCGCGGGCGACCGTCGTGACCTGGTCGGCAAACGTCGCCAGCGTGTCCGTCATGGCGTTGATCGTGTCGGCCAGCTCGGCGATCTCACCCTTTGCCTCCAGGGTGAGCTTGCCGGTCAGATCGCCATGGGCCACGGCCGTCGTGACCTGGGCGATCCTGCGGACCTGCGCGGTCAGGTTGCCGGCCATCGAGTTGACGTTGTCGGTCAGGTCCTTCCATGTGCCCGCGACGCCGCGAACGTCGGCCTGGCCGCCGAGCTTGCCCTCGGTGCCCACCTCGCGGGCCACTCGGGTAACCTCCGACGCGAAGGCGTTCAGCTGGTCCACCATCGTGTTGATGGTGTTCTTGAGCTCGAGAATCTCGCCTTCCACGTCGACCGTGATCTTCTTGGACAGGTCTCCCCTGGCGACCGCCGTGACGACGCGGGCGATGCCGCGCACCTGATCGGTCAGGTTGCCGGCCATCGTGTTGACGTTGTCGGTCAGGTCCTTCCACGTGCCGTCCACGCCCTGGACATTGGCCTGGCCACCGAGCTTGCCCTCCGTGCCCACCTCGCGGGCCACCCGCGTCACCTCGCTGGCGAAGGCGTTCAGCTGGTCGACCATCGTGTTGATCGTGTTCTTGAGCTCGAGGATCTCGCCCCGCACGTCGACCGTGATCTTCTTGGACAGGTCGCCGGTGGCGACGGCGGTGGTCACCTCGGCGATGTTGCGGACCTGGCTCGTCAGGTTGGCGGCCATCGAGTTGACGTTGTCGGTCAGGTCCTTCCACGTGCCGCCGACGCCGCGAACGTCGGCCTGGCCACCGAGGATGCCCTCCGTGCCCACCTCGCGCGCCACCCGCGTCACCTCGCTGGCGAGCGCGCTGAGCTGGTCGACCATCGTGTTGATCGTGTTCTTGAGCTCGAGGATCTCGCCCCGCACATCGACCGTGATCTTCTTGGACAGGTCGCCCCTGGCCACCGCGGTGGTCACCTCGGCAATGTTGCGGACCTGGGAGGTGAGGTTGGCGGCCATCGAGTTGACGTTGTCGGTCAGGTCCTTCCACGTGCCGCCGACGCCCTTGACGTCGGCCTGGCCGCCGAGCTTGCCCTCGGTGCCCACCTCGCGGGCCACCCGCGTCACCTCCGACGCGAAGGCGTTCAGCTGGTCGACCATCGTGTTGATCGTGTTCTTGAGCTCGAGGATCTCGCCGCGAACGTCGACCGTGATCTTCTTGGACAGGTCGCCCCTGGCGACGGCGGTCGTGACTTCCGCAATGTTGCGGACCTGGCTCGTCAGGTTGGCGGCCATCGAGTTGACGTTGTCGGTCAGGTCCTTCCAGGTGCCCGCGACGCCGCGAACGTCGGCCTGGCCGCCGAGCTTGCCCTCGGTGCCCACCTCGCGGGCCACCCGCGTCACCTCCGACGCGAAGGCGTTCAGCTGGTCCACCATCGTGTTGACCGTCTGGCCCGTCCGCCGGAAGGCACCGCGCAAGGGTCGTCCGTCGATCTCGAGGGCCATGTGCTGCGTGAGGTCGCCGCGGGCGACGGCCTCCAGGACCCGGCTCACCTCGAATGTCGACTCGGTGAGATCGGCGATGAGGCCGTTGACCGATTCGATGTTTCGCTCCCAGGCGCCTCGCGCCGGGCCGATCGACGCGCGCTGGCCGGTCCGGCCGTCGCGACCGACGGTCCGGAAGATCCGGGCGAGCTCGATCGAGGTGCGCTCATTCAGATCGGCGACGTCGTTGATCGCGTCTGCGATCTCGCCCTGCTTCCCCGGTCGACCCGCCGGCAGCCGAACGCGAAAGTCTCCGCGCCGAAGCGACCGCAGGGCGCGTACGATGTCCTGCTCGTCCAGCCCGTCAGGACGCTGAGCCACTCCTCGGGTCACGAGCGATAGGTCTCCCGCGCAGTTCGTGGCCCCCGTCAGCCATGACTCTATCGAGTTGGACCCGGTATGCCCAAGGCGGAGAGATTGCAGTCTCGTACACGCCGAGCGTCCCGGCGTGCCAATTCCGAATCACTCGCATGACGCGGGCGGTCTCCGAAGATCCGTCAGTCGGCAGGCGGCTTGACGTGGTCGCGCCACGCGTGCTCCGGACGGTAGCCGAGCAGGGCTCGCGCCCGATCGATCGCGAGAAGCGTCTCGCGACCTTCGATCGGCCGTCGAATTGGGACGGTCGGATAGACCTCGGCCATGAGCTCGGCGCTGGGACGCGGCATGACGGTGTCCGCCGCGGCCACGATGCACACGTGGGCCCCGTCGAGGGGCGCCTCCAGGCCGGCCCTGACCGCGGCTGCCACGTCACGCACGTCCACGTAGCCCCACAGGTTCCACTTGCGGAGCCGGGCATCTGCCCAGTAGGAGGGGAAGGCCGCGTAGTCGTCCGGTTCCATGATGTTCGAGATGCGCAGGCCCACGAACGGAATCCGGTTGCGCCGGGCCGCCTGAGCGGCCATCTCCTCGCCGATCAGCTTGGACAGGGCGTACGACGATTCGGGGCGCGGCGGATGGCTCTCGTCGATCGGCGCGAAGGCCGGCGGGTCGGGATCGAAGGGCAGGCCCAGGACCGTCTCGCTGGAGGCCCAGACGACTCGTTGGACGTTGTGGTCGACGGCCGACGAGAAGACGTTGTAGGTCGACAGGGCGTTGATTCGGAACGTCTCGCCCTCCGGCCGGAGTCCTGGAGCGGGGATGGCGGCCAGGTGGACCACGGCGTCCGCGCCGCTCAGCGCGTCATGGCACTGGCCCAGGTCGGTGAGGTCGGTGACGAGGGACTGGCCGTGGCCGCCGTCATCCGGTCGCCAGTCGACATTGAGGACGTCGTGGCCACGCTCCCGGAGATGGGCGACGACCCAGCGGCCCGCCTTGCCGCTGCCGCCGGTCACGACGATGCGCATGGTGGCGCCTCCGACTCGGAAGATGGCTCGATCGGAGCGGGTCTGTGCCGCTCGGAATCGTCGCGGTGTCGTTCAGCCGGCGGAGGGGCTCCGCCAACCGCGACAATATGATTGGCTGTCAATACTTGCGATCCGCCGCTGGTGCGGACGAGTCGAAAGCGCCTGAAACGCACGGCGGTGAACCAGACATGACCCATGCGACGGCCTCCCGGCTGCCAATCCCGCGCCAGATTCGAGCTGTGGGGGTGATCGCGATCGGGCGGCGGCTCCAGCCGGCCGCGGTCGTGGACGTCGCCGAGGCGCTGGCCCGCGGCGGGGTCGGCGCGTTCGAGATCACGCTTGACGGCGAGGGCTCGCTGGAGGCCCTCCGTCGCCTGACGGAAAGGTTCGCGGAAGGTTCGGAGCTGCTGATCGGGGCGGGCACCGTCCTTGACCAGGAGGTGGCTCATGCGGCCGTCCAGGCAGGCGCCCGCTTCCTGGTAACGCCTCACCTGGACGAGGCACTGATCCGGGTCGCGGTGGACGCCGGCGTCCCCGTCTTTCCCGGTGCGTTCAGCCCCACCGAGATCCTCAGGGCGTGGCGGGCGGGTGCCACCGCCGTGAAGGTCTTCCCCGCCTCCGGGGTGGGCCCGGCGTTCGTGCGCGAGCTGCGCGGGCCGTTTCCCGACGTCGAGCTGATACCGACCGGCGGCGTGACGATCGAGTCCGCACCCGCCTTCGTCGCGGCGGGCGCGGTCGCCGTGGGCCTTGGCGGCTCGCTGGTGGCCGGCGGCCAGCCCGACGTCATCGAGCGCCGAGCGCATGAGCTCGTCGCCGCCATCGCGGCCGTCCGATCGGACAGCGGGTCATGAGGGACCGGAGACGATGAGGATCACGGACGTCACCACCTACCTCGTGGGCAATCCCTGGAAGAACTGGCTGTTCGTCAGGGTCGATACGGACGAGGGCATCCACGGGGTCGGCGAGGGCACCGTCAACGGCTTCTCGGCCACGGTCCAGACCGCCATCCATGAGCTCCGCGAGGCCTACATCGGGCTCGAGCCGAGCCAGGTCGACCTCCTCTTTCAGCGGATGGTTCGCGATGTCTATTCGGACGGTGGCCAGATCCACATGGCCGCCGTGGCCGCGATCGAGGTGGCCTGCTGGGACATCGTCGGCAAGGCCGCGGGCAAGCCGGTCCACGAGCTCCTCGGCGGCACCATTCGCGATCGGGTCCCGGTCTACGCCAATGGCTGGTACCGGACGGATCGCACGCCGGACTCGTTCGCGGAGAAGGCTCGGGACGTGGTCCGGCGCGGCTACCGTGCCATGAAGTTCGACCCGTTCGGCGCCGCCTATCGGATCATGGACCGGTCCGAGGAGGACCTGTCGATCGCGATCGTGGCCGCGGTCCGCGAGGCCGTCGGCCCGGCCGTGGACCTGATGATCGAGGCGCACAACCGGTTCAGCGCGGCCACGGCCCTGCGTGTCGCGGAGCGCCTCGCCGAATTCCGGCCGGCCTGGCTCGAGGAGCCAGTGCACTTCCAGCAGATGGGGGCGATGATCGAGGTGGCACGACGCTCGCCGGTCCCGGTGGCGACGGGCGAGAGCTACACCTCACTCGGCCAGTTCGCCGACCTGCTGAGCCACGACGTCGTCCACATCGTCCAGCCCGAGCCATTGTCCCTTGGTGGGCTGTGGCGAACGAGGCAGGTCGCGGGGATGGCCGACGCCCACTACGCGGTGGTGGCGCCGCACAACGCACAGGGACCCGTGTGTGGCGCCATGTCCCGGACGCTCGGCGCCTGCATCCCAAACTTCTACGTGCAGGAGTCATTCGACGAATTCAACGCCGACTGGACCCGCGAGATCGTCGACCGGCCGGTGATCCCGGTCGATGGCTTCGTCGAGGTGACGACCCAGCCCGGTCTGGGCATCGACCTCGACTGGGACCGGCTCGCCCGCCATCCGTACGAGCGGGCGCACCTGCTCAGGCTCTTCAGCCCGGGCTGGGAGCGCCGCGACCAGGCGCCCCCTCCGCATGGCTGACCGAACCGCCGAACCACCACCCGGGACGCCGGGCGGCTGGGAGGTCGTGACGATCGGCGAGTGCCTCGTCGCGCTCGTCGCCACCGAGCTGGGGCCGCTGGCCGAGGTAGCGACGTTCGGCCGCTACGTGGCTGGGGCGGAGGCGAACGTCGCGGTTGGCCTCGCCCGCCTGGGCCACCGGTCCGCGTTCATCGGTCGCGTCGGGGCGGACGGCTTCGGTACGGCCATCGTCCGCGCCCTGCGCGGCGCCGGGGTTGGGGTCGAATGGCTGTCGGTCGACGCCGGTGGTCCCACCGGCCTCCTGTTCCGCGAGCGCCGGGCGCTCGGGCCGGCCGAGGTCGCCTACGCGAGGATGGGATCTGCCGGATCCCGGCTCGGGCCGGAGGACGTGGAAGCCGCGGCGGCAGCCGGGGCGTTCGACCGCGCCCGCTGGCTGCACCTGACGGGCATCACGCCCGCCCTGTCGGCCGCGTGCCGGGCGGCCGTGGAGCAAGCGGTCGACCATGCTCGGCAGCGGTCCATCACGATCAGCCTCGACCTCAACCTGCGGCGCAAGCTCTGGTCGGAGGAGGAAGCCCGGCCGGCGCTGGCCGGGCTCGCCGCCCGCTGCGACGTCGTCCTGGGAGATCCTGACGAGGCCGCGATCGTCACCGGGCTCGGCGAGTCCAGCGGCCGCCGCGTGCCGAGCAGCAGGAGCGATCTCCTCGACGCGCTCCTGGC
>Ga0137372_10005100_pt1 | contig 12809 bp, 11 predicted proteins | sample SagtaG_6_FD_104911 | JGI IMG/M metagenome (GOLD analysis project Ga0137372, IMG submission 104911) | Vadose zone soil microbial communities from Sagehorn Ranch, Mendocino, California, USA - Sage1_R_60_16 metaG | ecosystem: Environmental > Terrestrial > Soil > Vadose zone | place: USA...
ACAAACCACTGACCTACAACGTCACTTGGAAGACCGTTATCTACCTGTCGATTTCTGCTCTTATTCACTATCTGGAGCGCCTGTTCGATTTCTGGCGGGAGACAGGCGGCTTTGTCGCGGGCAATCAAAACTTGCTCTCGGAAATCATCTGGCCGCATTTCTGGGCCATTCAAATCATTCTCTTCGTCCTCATCGCCATGTATTGCACGGTGCACGAACTGGTGCGCGTGATCGGAAAAGAAAAGGTCCTCCGGATATTCTTCGGACCGATGCCGGCTCCGGAAGTGTAGGAGATGAGCCGGAAAGACCTGACAGGCGCAAACAGAGCCACCGTCGTTACACTGTATCTTTTATCTCTCGGCGTCTGCCATTAGTGGTTGGGCCCGCAATTGTGGCCCGCTGTTGTCGTTCACGTCTTCTGACGACTCTTCTTATCCGGGCTTGGTTCAAGGAACGAAAAAAGATGCCAAATTGATCTCGTCGTAAATCGGCAAGCGGGTAACAATGCGATCCGACGAGGAACACCACTCTCACCGCAGGCATTGTGTTCGGATGCCTCATCGGAGCTGTGCTCGTCGGAAGGATTCTTCGTGGCATCCTACCTGAGAGTCACTTGAGTGCGGACAGCAGGGACGTTGTGAAGCTGGCCATGGGTTTGGTGGCGACGATGGCGGCCCTGGTCCTGGGATTGTTGGTGAGTTCGGCAAAGGGCTCCTATGACACTGAACGAAACGAAGTGATTCAGATGGCTTCGAAGGTCGCGTTCCTCGACCGGATACTGACCCTTTATGGATCCGAAGCGGCCAACGTTCGCGCGCAGGTTCGCGACACCGTCGCAGAAGCGGTCCAGCGAACGTGGCCCGGAGAGGCGGGCTTGCCTGCGCGCCTGGCTCCCAACACCCAAGCAGGCAATGTAGTATATGGCGCTATTCAGGGTCTTTCTCCGCACGACGACACGCAGCGAAGCCTCAAAGTACAGGCAGTGACTCTCATTACAGATCTTGGCCAGGTTCGGTCGCTACTCACCGCACAATCGGTCCCCTCAATCTCCACGCCGATGCTAATCATCCTTGTCTGCTGGCTTGCAATCATTTTCCTAGGCTTCAGCGTGCTCGCGCCGCCCAATGCTACAGCCATCCTGGCTTTGATGGTTTCGGCTCTCGCCGTCTCTGGCGCCATTTTCCTGATCCTTGAGCTAGACCAGCCCTTTGGCGGCCTGATCCGGATTTCCAGCCAACCGATGCTCAATGCCCTGCACGAGCTCGCGAAGTGAGGATCCAAGAGATAACCTCGGACTACCATGAAAACATGTCCAAGGTATCGTTAGGTTAACATAGCAGGTAAACAACCAAACAGCAAAGACGGGGATTGATCACGAAGAATGACGCTCCTGGGTGCTCCTTTTTTTGACTATTCATCACCCAGGTCACTTGGTTTGCTGTAGGCCTAAGGTCCAATTCCCAAGCCTATTGGTCGCTTCTACCTTATGATCGCAAAGGAGTCCAATATATGAAAAACCACAAAACAATAATCCAATTCCTCGGTCTGGTCTGCGCTTGCCTGATCTCCGTCGGGTGCGCAACAAACCAACCTAGTGCTGCTACTGCGCCGCCGCCGAATTCAGGTCATTTGCTCGTTTACCGGGTGGCAAATTTTGGGAGCGATCTCGGCCTTGTCTTGTCCGTCGATGGCAAGGACGTAGGCAGCTTTACCGAGGGCCGAAACTACGACGGTTATTTGTCGGCAGGCCAGCACCGTCTTACCGCCCGACCCGATCCCAACCGTACCGATGCCCGTCCGGGGCGAATAACCCTGACTGTAAAAGCTGGGCAGACCTACTCCTACACCGCAGCCTGGTCGGGATCGAATTTGGTTTTGGTAAAAAATCAGTAGAACGCCGCTTCTTTTAACCTGGAGTTGATCTGCTGGCCCGACGCGCTCTGCCGCCCGGCGGCTTCCGGTTTCGACATCAACAGATGGTCGGTGTCAGGTTAAGGCGAGACTCACGCTGAGCACGGTCGGCTACGGCGATATCACTCCGGTTTCGAAAGTCGCGCGCATGCTTGCAGCAACGGAAGCCATGACGGGACTGCTCTATGTCGGAGTCTTGATCGCGCGCCTGGTCGGACTGTATTCGACGCCGAAGTCTTCATGATTCCGACGCAAGCTGCTGTGATTGGCATCGGCAGAGCGAGAACGCCGCTTAAATCGCGCTGGGGTCGCCCTTGTGATGGATGCTGACGCCTGTTGGTCAAATGGGTGGCAAAAACTGTTGAAGGAAAAGTTATCCGTAGGCGAGAAGAGGAATTTCAGTTCTTTACCGTGGCCTCCAGTCGTTGGGCCCGCGAGCCGCTGCTGCATTTTCTACTGATCGGAGCGGCGCTGTTTGTCACCTATCATTGGCTTAAGCCAACTGCGACTAACTCGGATACCTCGCGAAGAATTTAGCTGACTAACGATGACGTTCGGCAGCTTGAGATAAGGTGGACCGCGCAATGGCAGCGTGCTCCGGCTCCGGACGAGATGCGCATCCGAGCTGGGAGGAGAAGGCTGTTTTGGTACGACCTAAGTGCAATTAGTCGAATCGAACGCCGAGCTAGCCGCCTTAGGGAGCAGCTACGACGCGGTAGTAAACTCCGTTGGCGCCGTAGGCCGGGCTAAACCAGTTATTACCACACAAGTAGTAGGTTGTGCCTTGGACGCTGGGTGTGATGCAACCTGCCGGGAGAGCTCCAACAATCTGTCCCACGGAATAGGTGGCTGTTGTCACGGTGGTAGTCGTGGCCGTGGCCGCGTGGCTGGTAGTTGCGCCGGCGTTGTAGGCGTTTGCAGATGCGGCCGCCGAATTTGCATTGGCAGCGTTCGCGTTGGCCGAGGCAACAGCCGCGCCGGTCACTGCGGCAGTTGTGACAGCGGCCGCAGCGGCCCAGCCGTTAACGTTATTGGACGATGATCCATAGTAGTTCACCGTGGCGGGCGGATGGTACCCATAGTAGGCGGTGGAAGGATGGTACGCAGAAGCGGCGGCTGTCGTGCCGTATGGGGTTGTGTGAACCGCCCCTTCCCCGTAAGCAGCCGAAGTGGTCCCGCCGTAGGTGTTCGTGTGGGTCGCCCCATGTCCGTATTGCGCCGAAGTGCTGCCGCCGTAAGTGTTCGTGTGAGTAGCGCCTTGCCCGTATTCACCCGAGGTTTTACCGCCGTAAGCGTTCGTATGAGTCGTACCCCCGCCTTCGTTGTGTGACGTGCTGGTCCCGTAGGCGCTCGAGTGGCTCGTGCCCTGTCCGGCGGTGTGCGAGGTGCTCCCGCCATAGGCGTTGCTGTGGCTGCTCGACCCATAGCTGTGCGAGCTGCTGCCGCCATAACGGTTAGCGTGCCCATAAGCGAAGGCAACCTCGCATGGGAGCAGCGTGATCATAAGACTAACGAAGGCAACGATAATTTTTTTCATAATCTCTTCTTCTTTCTCGTTCTCAATGGTGCGGTTTAGCTGGTTTGCCCTTCTCCGGAGGGGCGTCCGGAGGAGGCGTCGGGTGTGGGTGGGCGAACGGCATTGGATTCGCACTCGCCGCCTTCGAGGACGAAAATGTTTCTTCGGGGACGGCGACGTCCAATTGCCAGTCGGAGAGGATCAAGTTGTGGCGTAATTGCTCCGGATCGTTGAGGTAAATCGCATGGAGCAATCGAGGCAGCTTATCTTCAGCGCCGATCCAGATCTGCACGAACACTCCGTTGTCGACATATGCCACCATGTCAGTGGTCGTCTCGCCGACCACCTTGGACTGGCCGATGTAGTAGGCGAGCTGCAACCCTTCCGCCATGTCCTTGTAAGGATCGGCGACAATCAAATCGGTGAAGGGGAAGTAGATCGCCGCGGAGTGGTAGGCGGCCTCCAAGGCTGCCTCGATTGTGGCCGGAGCGTCGGCGACTGCGACCAGGTTCTCAGCTGGGGCATACGCCATCATTTTCTTACCGTCGTAGTAGAACTCGGAAGCGGGACCATCGGCGGACGTGATCACGCGCAGCTTGTCGGGCCGCTGGAGAGTAACCTCGGACTTTGTCGCGAAGGCGACGGGGTGACCGTGGCGGCTCGCGCCCTCGAAGAATTCCACCGCGTTGAATGTCAGCGTGTGCGCGGCAGCCAGACGGCTGCTCGCGGCTTTAAGAATTTCAATCGCCTTTGGCTCGAGTGCGGGCGTGGCCTCGGGTGCTGGGCTCGCTTCAGCCGCGACCGGCTTGGCCTTCTTCTTCGCTGCTTGCGGTTTGCCCTGTGCGTTCGGGATGGCTAGAAGCGCGCCTAGCGCGAGTAACAACACCCACCCGATGGACTTATTTCGGATCATTATGGAATCATGCCGCATTCGAACATTTTGTTGGCGATGGGAGCCGCTACTTTGTTGATGAATGCCGCGCGCATCTGCGGATCGGACTTCAACATCTGGAGAGCTTCCTGTTCCATCTGCGGTTTCGGAGCCTTGCCTTTTTGGCTTCTCTCCTGCCACAACTGCTCGCAGGTAGATGTCTGATACTTCTGGATGACCTTGTCGGCAATCCCGTCCAGGACCGGGTATTGTTGAGCGTTTACGGCTGCGCAAAGCAGAGCGATCGCGAGCGTAAACAGGGATGCAAATGCAACTTTTTTAACCATGACGCAATTTGGCCGCACCAAGATGTGACGGTCTATGGGACTTTAGGCCTATATGGAGGCCGAGCCGTCCGGTGACTTCATCGCGATTGCAGGAAGAATGATTCGCGGCCCAGGTTGATTCTCTTCTTCAGTTTCATCGGTGTTTTTGGTACGACCTAAGTCCAATAGTCGAATCGAACGCAGGGGCTGAAGATCTCGTAAAAGAATGGCGTGCTTTGTCCGCGTGGCACGAAAACACCCTAACGAGAAAGACGATCCCGCGCCGCCCGCAAATCAGCACCGGCATCGGTTGTTAAAGATTCAACTCAGTCAATCGCCTATGAAACCAAACAAATACATCCTCATGAGCGTGATGTTCATGGCCGCCGTGATGGCGGTCGCGACTTCCGCCTGGGCCCAGCAAATCAACGGCACACCCGGTGACCCCAGCGCCACCCTGACGATTGACGGGAAACAAATTCCCCCGCCACCGATGCCGTTCGGCGGCGTGATCAAACAGGCCGCCACGGATTCCAAATCCTATTGGCCACCGCGCGTGGTCCCGCCCAAAGGCGCGCCCAACATCCTCCTCATCATGACCGATGACCAGGGCTACGGCGTTTCGGGCACTTTTGGCGGCGTCATTCCGACGCCCGCATTGGATCGCGTCGCCAAGGCGGGATTGCGCTACACGCAGTTCCACTCCACTGCACTTTGTTCGCCCACGCGGGCGGCACTGATCACCGGCCGCAACCATCACTCGGTGGGCTCCGGCGTGATCGGCGAATTGTCCACGGGTTATCCCGGCTACGACTCGATCATCGGCCTGGAGAATGCCAGCATCGGCTCGATCCTTAAGGATAACGGTTACTCCACATCGTGGTTTGGCAAGAATCACAACACGCCCACCTATCAATACAGCGTCGCCGGCCCCTACGACCAATGGCCGTCGGGGATGGGCTTCGAGTACTTCTATGGCTTCATGGGTGGCGAGACCGACCAGTGGACGCCCTACCTGTTCCGCGATCATACGCAGATCTTCCCGTTTGTCGGAAAGCCGGGCTACAACCTCACCACCGATCTGGCCGACGAGGCCATCAAGCATATGCGCGATCTGAACGCGTCCGCACCCGACAAACCGTTCTTCCTCTACTATGTGCCCGGCGGCACCCACTCGCCGCACCAGCCGAAGCCGGAATGGATCGCGAAGTTCAAAGGCAAGTTCGACATGGGCTATGAAAAGTTACGCGACGAGATCTTCGCCAACCAGAAGCGGCTTGGCGTGATCCCGGCGGATGCCCAGCTCACCCCTTGGCCAGCGGAGATACCGAAGTGGGACTCGCTTTCACTGTTGGAGAAAAAACTCTTCGAGCGCCAGGCGGAAGTCTTTGCTGGCTACGCCGCTTATACGGACAATGAGATCAACCGCGTCATCCAGGAGGTCGAGGACATGGGCAAACTCGACAACACGCTGATCATCTATATCTGCGGCGACAACGGCACGAGCCCGGAAGGCACCCTGTATGGCGCGTTTAATCAACTCACCGCTTACAATGGCATTCTGAAAGCCCCGGAAGCTCTTCAGATGTTGCATTATGAAAACTGGGGCTCGGACAAGACCTATCCGCACATGGCGGTGGGATGGGCGTGGGCGTTTGATACGCCCTTCAAGTGGACCAAGCAGGTGGCGTCGCATTTCGGCGGCACCCGGCAGGGTCTGGTCATCTCGTGGCCCGGCCATATTAAGGATGTCGGTGCCATCCGCTCGCAGTTCCACCATGTCATCGACATCGTGCCGACGATCCTTGAAGTCACGGGCATCCAAGCCCCCGCCACGGTCAACGGCATTACGCAACGGACCATCGAAGGCGTGAGTATGGCTTACACGTTTGATCCGGCGGCTGCCGGACCAAACGCGCCGACGAAGCATGATACGCAGTATTTCGAGATGGCCGCCAACCGCGGGATTTACCACGACGGCTGGATGGCCAACACGACACCTTTCGCCCCTCCCTGGGACCTGGCAACGGGCAAGCTGCCCGATGTCGTCAACGGCTACAAGTGGGAGCTGTACCACATCACCGAAGACTACTCGCAATACAACGACCTCGCGGCCAAGAATCCCGATAAGCTCGAGGAGTTGCAGGCGTTGTTCCTGACCGAGGCGGCGAAATACAACGTCTTGCCTTTGGATAACACAGCCTTCTCACGCCTCCAGACGCCGCGACCGAGTGCGGTTGCCGGTAAAACGGTTTTCACCTACACGGGTGAGAATGCTGGCATTCCCCTCGGCAATGCTCCCGACATTTTGGACAAGGACTACACCATCACCGCCGAGATTACCGTTCCCAAAGGTGGCGCGGAAGGATTGATCGTGACGCTGGGCGGCCGGTTCGGCGGCTACGGCCTCTACCTGCTCAAAGGCAAGCCGGTCTTCGTTTACAACCTCCTCGATCTGGAACGATTCCGCTGGGAGGGCGGCTTGGGATTAGCGCGCGACGTACTCGGCTCCGCCCTCAAGCCAGGCCAGCACACGCTAGTGTTCGACTTCAAATACGACGGCCCCGGCCCCGGCAAGGGTGGTACCGGTGTGTTTACAGCGGATGGCAAGGAATTGGCGCGTAAGACACTCAAGCATACGATTCCGCTCATGATGACCATCGACGAGACGTTCGACGTCGGTGTGGATACCCGCACGGGGGTGGACGACAGCTACAAGCCGCCTTTCCGCTTCACCGGGACCATCAACAAGCTGACCTTCAAGCTCGGCCCGTCGCAGTTGTCCGAGTCGGATAAGAAGGCCGCCGCGGTAGCAGACGCCAGGGTCAACGACTAGGGAGGGACAAACGATGAGCCAAAACCATTTTACTCTCAGCTTTCCCTTAAAGGCACCCGCGGACGCAAAGGCGCTCGCGGAACTGCTTCGCCAAAAAGCGGCTTCAAGCAATATGCCTCATGGGACCAAGGTCCAATATCTCGGTCTTGCGGATTAGCGTAAGAATACAAACAAGCGCGCTGCCAGCCTCGACTGGCAACGTTTAACGAAGGAAATCACACTATGAGCCAAAGCCACTTTACTCTCAGCTTCCCATTGAAGTCGCCCGCGGACGCAAAGGCGCTAGCGGACCAGCTTCCACCACTGATGCCGCAACTATTCCAGGCCGCGGATACCATCGGCACGATTCATTACTCGCGCTTCACGATGCTAAGTGAGAAGACGCTGCTGTTTCTCGGCGACTTCGACGGCGAATTCGATCACCTCATGACCGATCTCGCTGCGCACGCCCGGCCGGTGTTCGATGCGATCTTCCAGCATGTAGTTAGTCCGCCCTCCACTCCGGTCGCCGATAACGCAGACGCCTTCGTCAAATGGACCGCAGCCCATCTTGTCCATGCGTTGAATCTCTACACCGCCTACCCGGACGTGACCGCCAAGGAGATTAAGGCTCTGGCGTCCGCCGCAGATGTTCACGACGCCAGCGAACAACGTCCATTCCTGGTGATCCTGCCCATCAAGTCAGCCATTGCATTCATCGAGGTCAAAACGCTCCTGCTCGCGAGAGGGAAAGGGACAACTAAAGACCTGGACAAGGTCGGCACACCGCACTTCGCCCAGTTCGTGCCGCTTGAGGATAACCAAATCGGTTTCTTTACTGTCTATGACGGCACCTTCAACGATTACATTGCCGATTTCACCAAGAACATCGGCCAGGTATTCGATCTCCTATTCAAGTTCACCAAGAACGCGCCGCCCACGCCTTGCAGAAAACACCTTCAGGAGTTCATTGACTTTGCGGCGGGGGCAAACCGCACTCCTATCGGGTTCTACTCGGCCTATCCAGGCCTGACGGTTCAGGACATCCATGCCCTGATTGCCGATAGCAAATCACAGGCAGGCTCGAAGCAATTCGCGATGGCTACGTAGGATACTAATGAGCCCGGGAATCAAAGTAGATGACCCGCCGGCCAGAAAAACCGCGGGCATTATGGGTCATCTCTTTGGGCGAAGCGAGCATAAGACTCCGGGGCTCGACTTGGATGATATTCAAGGGTTCATCCTCCGCGGCTACAGGATGCCGATGGTGCGGCATTTTTTACTCACGGTGGGCGTTCCCGCGGAGGCACGCAAGCTTCTCGGGCGGCTCGTTAGCCGCGACGAATCTGACGCGCCGCAAATCACCACGGCTGAAGAATGGCAGGTAGGCTTCGGGGCCGGACGGGGAGACGATGCCGCCGAAGTCTCGCGTCACAAGCCCGACTATTGCCTTAATGTAGGTATTACCTGGCCGGGAATGATCGCGCTCGAGATCAAGGATCGCGTCCCGACCCTGTCCTTCACGTCGTTCGGCGCGTTTACCGCTGGCGCGGCCGAGCGCGCGAAGTTGGTGGGCGATACCGGACCAAGTGCGCCGCAGAACTGGGTCGGCGACTTCGGGAAAGGAAGCGATCACGTCCTGCTGACGCTTCACGCACTCAGCCCGGAATGCCTGACGAGTTATAGCGATCGGCTGTCTGCTCTCTTCGCTGAGGGTATTGCCTTTCGCGAGATCTGGCGTCAGGACGGGATGGCCTTGATGGATATGGTGGACGGCAAGCCCGTCTTCACATCCAAGGTTCCATTTGGTTACACAGACGGTCTTAGCGTTACTACCATTCGCGGCGGGCCGGAACTATCGCGCGCCGATCACCAGCAGCCCTGCGAACCGTGGCTTTTTGTTCTACAGGACGACGCCGAGAACTACATCGTGCCGGAGCCGCGGGAACTTGGTCTGAATGGCAGCTTTGCCGTCTTCAAGATGATCATGACCGACGTGGTTGGTTTCGAAAACTTCTTGCAATCGAACAAGGACAAGATCGATCCCGAGCTACTAGCGGCGAAAATGTGTGGGCGCTGGCGCAATGGCGTCCCTCTCGCCCTGTCGCCCGAAACAGATAGCCCGCCCGGCGGAATTACACCCGAGCAGTTAAACAACTTCGAGTACGTTAACGCTGATGGATCAGGCGATCCCAAAGGATTGCGTTGCCCGGTCGGCGCGCACATGCGCCGCGCCAATCCACGCGGACAGCCGGTCACGGGCCAGGGCCAGGCGGGAGGCAGCAATGTGACGCATCGGTTGATCCGTCGCGGCATGCCTTATGGTCCGACCTATGACCCGACGCAACCTTACGACGGCATCGAGCGCGGACTACTCGGCTACTTCATCAACTCAAGCATCGAGAATCAGTATGAGTTCGTGCTTAGCCAGTGGGCCAATAACAGCGAATTCGCCGGTGCAGTCAGGCTGCATCCTAAATCGAAGGATCCTTTGATTGGCACGCAGGACCCGAGCGAAAGCATCTTCGTCATCCCGCAGGCGAATGATTCGCCTCCCATCAAGATCACGGGGTTCTCCACCTTTATCACGACCAAAGCAGCCGCCTACTGCTTTCTGCCAAGCATCACAGCAATGAAATTCATCTCCGAACTATAATGAGTGCGGCATGCTGTTCCTGACGCGTTTGTTCGGAGTAACTGGAAGCGACGCCGAGCGGAGTGTCGCGGGGGAGCAATCGATTATCGAACAAATCGTCGAACTAGTCCTGGTGGCGCAGTCCAAAGCGGCCACCGAGCAGAAGCGGCCACTCCGCCGCGGGACGCATGCGAAAGGGATATGCGTCCGAGGCCAGTTTGAGGTCCTGGATGTTAAGGCCGGACGCGATCCTGTCTTGGCGGCACGGCTCGCCAAAGGGATTTTTGCCACGCCCGGTATTTATCCCGCGGTGGTGCGTTTTGGGAACTCGGATTCCAAAGTGAATTCGGATTTCAAACCTGACGTTCGCTCGCTGTCTTTCTCCGTGGATCTCGCCCGGGAAGATACGCCCTTTTCTGATCCGAACGGCGCGCGCCAGGATTTCTCGCTGCAAAACGCAACGATTCTTCCCATCAATGATGCCACGGCATTTCTGGCCATCATGAAGGTCCTTACCGCCTCGAACCCACTCGCTGGGCTGTGGTCTTTGCCGGTAAAGGACAAGTTGAGAGCTCTGCGGACTCTCACGCTGGTGCAATTCCAAACCCACCAGAAAATGAAACCTTACCAACAACTACGCTATTGGAGCAACGTGCCGTTTCGTCATGGCCCGGTCGATGTAGTAAAGCAATCAGCCACGCCCTCGGCCGACAATTCGGCGCGTCCTCTGGAAAGCAATAACCCAAACGGTCTTCAGGACGAACTGGTCCGCCACCTCGGGGAAGATGGCAAGATGAGCAGCTTCGACTTCGGGCTTCAGTTCCTCGATGCTGGGAAGATGACCTATTGGGGCCAGCACATGGGCCCGAACTTCTGGACCGAAAACGCGAGTGTGCAGTGGAACGAAGCGGAAGCACCTTTTCATACGGTCGCGCGCCTTACTCTGCTGCCGAAATCCCAGCTATCGCCAGATGCCGGTGAAGCCGCCTATTTCGATGTCACCAAGCACGCGACTCCGGACAGCACGCCTATTGGGAGTATTAATCGCGCCCGCCAACATGGGGAGGCTGCGAGCCGAAAAGCGCGCTTGCAGGCTGACAGCATGGGTGAGACGCTGCGCAATAGCAGCGACCACAGTAAACCACTCTTAGCTCAAAAGCAGTAAACCACGGAACCCAATCAGCTATGAAAACAACACCTCCCAAGTCTCTGCTCATCCTCGGTTTACTGGCGGCGTCGCTGCTGCCGGTTGCTGCGGCTGCGCCAGACGCCGATCAAATCCTCCGCCAGATGTCCGCGAAACTCGCAGCCGCGCAGAGCTTCACCTTCAAGGCTACCCGAACGGTTGATCCAGCCTTGCTCCCTGGAGAAAAGGAACCCGAGAACGCACGTGTTGCCGTTACCGTGCAACGTCCGGACAAGATTGCCGCGCATGAAACGAGCAAACAAGGCGAACGTAAATTCTATGCCGATGGACAAAATCTGACGCTTTTCGATGTGCAGAAGAATCTGTATTCGATCGTGCCAATGCAGACCTCCATTGATGGTCTCGTGGAGAAAATCGAGCAAAAATACGGATTCACGCCTCCGCTGGCTGAGATCGCGATGAGCGATGTTTACAAAGACATTCACCAAAAGGCGCAAAGCGTCTCCTACCTGGGCCAGACCAGCGAAGGAGGCGAGGCCTGCCATCGTTTGGCGCTGTCGGGCAAGGTGGTGAACGCCGAGTTATGGATAGGGGTGAGCGATCAGCTCCCAAAGCGATTGGTGGCAACGGTTAACGGCCGCCCCGGCAAGCCGCAAGTCAAACTCGAATTTTCCGACTGGAACCTCGCAGCAAACCTGACTGATAAAGACTTCGCATTCGTGCCACCAGCTGAGGCATTGAAAATTTCGATGATTACAATCGAGGAGGCAGCGGCGGCGCAGAAAAAACACAAGGACACTAACTGAGGCTATTTCCATGAGATCGTTCCAAGCTGGCATTGATCAACTATCACGTCCTTACTTCCGTAAGGCCTTCACCGCCATTGTTCTCACTACGGCAATGTTTTTGACATGTCGCGAGGCCTACGGCTGGATCGCTGCGGGTGGGCGCGGCGTTGCAGTCGGCCGAGGCTATGGATACGGCTGCGGCGCGGTGGCGGTTCGCGGCGGATACTATGGTGGTGCGGCGCGACTTCCTTACGGCTACTACGGCGCTCTCCCAGGGGCCTATCGCGCGGTTGCCTACGGCGGTTACAATTGTTACTACTCCGGCGGCGTTTACTATCGCCCCGCCTTTTATCAAGGCAACACCGTCTATATCGTGGTGCGCTGATTCATCGCGCGGTTCTTGATACGACTTAGGTCCCATAGGCGAGTCGTGCACTGAACAGGCACATTGCGTCATGAGAAAACTCTTTACACTCCTTACGTCCGTCGCCTGTCTTCTTGCCTTTCTAATCCTCGCGCCCACCGCACCGGGCCAGTCTCCCGAAGCGGAGAAGAAGGTGATGGCTTTGGCGCAGCAGCTAAAGCTGACGCCGCAACAAGAAGTCGAGGTCCTGCCCATTCTGAAGGCAGAGGCTCCAAAATTCGAGGCGATCAAGAACGATCCTTCGCTTTCCGGAATGCAGAAGATGAAACAACTCCATGCCATCCATAGCGAAAACGCGCCGGAGTTGCAGAAAATTCTTAGCCCCGGGCAGTACCAACAGCTGCAGGCCATCCGGGAGCAGGACATCAAGAAAGCG
>Ga0137372_10005102_pt1 | contig 12808 bp, 13 predicted proteins | sample SagtaG_6_FD_104911 | JGI IMG/M metagenome (GOLD analysis project Ga0137372, IMG submission 104911) | Vadose zone soil microbial communities from Sagehorn Ranch, Mendocino, California, USA - Sage1_R_60_16 metaG | ecosystem: Environmental > Terrestrial > Soil > Vadose zone | place: USA...
AGACCCCGGACCGCTTCATCACGATGGCGAGCCGTGCCCGCGGCATCAGCCACCCCGGTCCCGCCCACGTCTACCTGGGTGGCCTGGGCCCCGTCTACGACGACTTCGTCGCCGATTCCGAGGCCGATCTCCGCAACGCCGAGCTGATCTCGGCGCCGATCGCGCTCGGGCTCCTGCTGCTGGTCTTCGGCGGCGTGGTGGCCGGCCTGCTGCCGGTGCTGACCGGGCTCGCCAGCGTGGCGGTGGCGGTCGCTCTTTTGGGCGCGGTGGCGCGCGTGCACACGGTGAGCGTGTTCGCGCTCAACGTCAGCTCTGTGGTCGGGCTGGGCCTCGGCATCGACTACTCGCTGCTGGTCGTCAACCGGTTTCGGGAGGAGCTGCAGGCGGGGGCTACCCGGGAGGCCGCGGTGGCGACCACCATGGCCACCGCCGGGGTGGCGACGGTGATCAGCGGGGCCGTGGTGGCGATCGGCTTCGGCGCCCTGCTCCTGACCCACCTCAACGTGCTGCAGTCGATCGGCCTCGGCGGCGGGCTGGTGGTCGCGATCTCGGTGCTGAGCTCGCTGACCCTGATCCCGGCGCTGCTGGCGCTCTTCGGCGGCCGCATCGACAGCCTGGCGCTGCCCTTCACGAAGGGCCGCGACACCCGCCGCTTCTGGCACCGGCTGGCCGCCGGGGTGATGGCCCGGCCGCTGCTCTTCATCGGGCTCGTGCTGGCGGTGGTGCTGGTGCTGGCCTGGCCCGCGCGCCACCTGACCCCGGGGGTGGTCGGTCCCGAGAGCCTGCCGCCCAACGAACCGGCGGTGACCGCCGAGCGGATCGTGCACCAGCAGCTCGGGTTCGACCGCCACGGGCCGGTGCTGGTGGTGGCCGAGGGCGTGCGCGACGGCGACCAGGCGGCGGCGCTGGAGACCAGGTTGAAGGCGGTCAGCCCGACGGCCGCCCTGGCCGCCCTGCGGCCGCCCTACGCCGTCTATCAGCTGCAGCAGCCGGCCGACGACAACACCGACGCCACCCACGCCTTCCTGGACCGGCTGCGGGCGCTCCGGGCGCCCGGGGTGGCGCTGCTGGTGGGCGGCGAGGCAGCCGCCTACCAGGACTTCCTGAACGTGCTCGGGCACGACTTCCCGGTCGCCTTCGGGACCGTGCTGGTGGCTACCCTGGTGGTGCTCGGGGTCGCCCTCCGCTCGGTCGTCCTGCCGCTGAAGGCGGTGCTCATGAACCTGCTCAGCGTGGGCGCCGCGATGGGCGTCCTGACCTGGGGCTTCCAGGAGGGGCGGCTCGCCGGGGTGCTCGACTTCCAGGCTGTCGGCTTCGTCGACGCCACCGTGCCGGTGATCATCTTCGCCGCCCTCTTCGGCCTCTCCATGGACTATGAGGTGTTCCTGCTGACCCGCATCCGCGAGGAGTATCGGGCCGGGCTGTCCAACCAGGCGGCGGTGGCGGCCGGCATGGAGCGGACCGGCCGCATCATCACCTCGGCGGCCCTGATCCTGGTGGCGGTGGTAAGCACGCTCGCCTTCAGCCACCTCACGATCAACAAGTCGATCGGGGTCACCTTCGCGGTCTCGATCCTGCTCGACGCCACCCTGATCCGCCTCCTGCTGGCGCCGGCGATGATGCGGGTGCTCGGCGACCTCAACTGGTGGCCGGCCACCCGCCAAGGCCCGAGCCCGGCCCCGTGAAGGTTCGGATCGGCCGGAAAGACTTCCTAGACCTTGCCGCCGGTGGCGCGAGAGTACTCGGCATCGCCGTCGCTCTGCATGTCGACCGAGGCCAGCCAGCGCGCCCGCCGCTCGGCCGCCCGCCAGACGGTCTCCAGCTGCTGCCGGACGGTGTAGTACAGCTCAAACTCGTTCATCTCAGGTAACCTCCATGAGTGCTAACCGTCTAACAAGGAACGCTGGTTATTGTACCACCGACAGCGTTTCGGTGGTTAGTTTTGGTGGTAAGTTGTCGCCATGAGCGACCGGTCACCGGCCGGATCCGAATTGATGCTGATCCAGCGCTTCATAAACACGCTCGACGTGGAAGCGGTTGCAGACGAGATCGGCACCCCCGCGCAGCTGGCCGCCTGGCTGCGGGCGGAGGGCCTGGGGGCGGCCGAGGCCGGCGCCGAGGGCCACGCGCGGGCGCTGGCACTGAGGGAGGCGCTGCGCGGGCTGGCCCTCGCCAACAACGGCGGGGCGCAGTACCCGCTCGACCTGGGGACGCTGAACCGGGTCGCCGCCGAGGCCCGGCTGCGGCCCCGATTCGGGCGCGCCGGCGTCCGTCTCGAGCCCGAGGCCGAGGGCCTCGACGCGGCACTCGGAAGGCTGCTGGCGACCGTCTACCAGGCGATGGGCGACGGCACCTGGGAGCGGTTGAAGGCGTGCGCCATGCACGACTGCCGCTTCGTTTTCTACGACGAATCCAAGAACAGCACCCGGACCTGGTGCTCGATGCGGGTCTGCGGCAACCGCGCCAAGGTCCGCCGGTTTCGCGAGAAGGCCGCCGCCTCCCCCAGACAGTGATGTTCGAAAAGGGGGCTTGCGTTCCGATTAAAACGTGATATCTTGACACTCAAGAAATCTGGGAGGACTGACCAAGACCATGATGCCCCACCTGCCCTACCCACGCCGGAGCTACGCTCCCACCGTACCCGCGCCGAGCGGCAGCCTCGACCTGCAGAGCCAGTTCGAGGCCATCCTCGACGCGGTCTGGAATGCCGAGGCCGACTGGCGCTTCAACGATCGCCTGGACATGGCGTTGAAGGCCAAGCGCGACCTGCCCGGGGCCGACCCCCGCTAGACCGACAACCAACCCACACCATCTCCCTCCGCCCACCCGCCCCGGTGGCTAGGCTCGGCGTCTGGGCGTGGGTGGCCACGAGTTGCGAGACTTACGACCGGTGAGCGAGCGCCTGCTGGACCGGCCCGACCTCTGGCCCAGGGAGGGGATGTGGCACAACCTGGGTGGCCGGGTGGTGTCCGCCGGAGAGGGCCGCGTCGTGCTCGAGGCCGACCTGACCGAGGAGGCGCACGGCTTCCCCACCCGCCAGGGTCCGATCGTGCATGGGGGCGCCCTGGCGGCCCTGGCCGACTGCGCGCTGGCGAGCGCCGCGGCGACGCTGGCAACGCTGGCGGAGGTGCCGACCACCGCCTCGCTGAGCTTCGACTTCTACCGGCCGGCCCGTCCCGGGCGGCTGGTGGCGCGCGCCGAGGCGCGCCACCGCACCAGCCGGCTGGCGTACTGCCACGCCACGGTCGAGCAGGAGGACGGCACCGTGGTCGGCGAGGGCCGGGCGGTCATGTACTTCGTGAAGGTGGTCCCACCCCCAGCTCAGCCCTGAGGGCGGAGGGTCAGAGGGCGAGCGCCGTCCAGTGGCGGCCGCCGTCGATGGTGCGCAGGAGCACCGCGCCGGCGTTGGCGTCGGGGCTCGCGTAGCCGGCCGACCAGGCGTCCCGGCCGTTGGCCGCCTGCAGCTCGCCGAGGACGGCCCGCCCGGGCAGGAACGCCGGGCGCCGGTCCCAATGGCCGCCCCCGTCGGTGGTGACCCAGAGCGCGCCGCCGTCCGCCATCCACCACTCGCCGAGGTTGATCAGCGCCACCGACCGGACCCGGAAGCCGGCCGCGTCCGGGAGCGCCCGGGCCTCCCAGTCCCGACGCCCGTCGGGGGACCGGTAGACCCAGCCCGAGACCTCGCTCTGGAGGTAGTCGACGCGCGGCGCGGCGAAGGCGGCGCTTTCGCCGAAGCCGCGGACGGCGCCCAGGCTCGCCGGCCCCGGCACCCCGGCGGTGGCCGGCAGCTCGAGCCGGCGCCAGGTCTGGCCGCCGTCCTCGGTGGCGTAGAGGTCGACGCCGAAGCTGATTGTCGTGTGGATCAGGAAGCCCCGCTCGGGAGTGACAAAGGAGATCGGCCCCCGCCCGCCCGACGCGGGGAGGCCGGCGCCCGCCAGGTCGGTCCAGGTCCGGCCGCCGTCCGCGGTCCGGGTCAGCGACTCCGGCGTCAGAAACCAGCCGTGGCGGCGGTCGAGGAACCAGGGCGTGCCGACGCGCGGCCGGCCGGGCAGCTGCAGCTCATGCCAGCTCCTGCCGCCGTCGTCGGTCGCCAGCAGCGAGGCCCGGCCATCGGACTGGTCGCGGGTCAGCTGGACGACGCCGTGGTCGCTGTCGAAGAGATCAAGCCAGGTCACGTAGGCGGAGACCCCCAGCAGCGAGAGCCGGGTCCAGCTGAGGCCGCCGTCCCGGGTCGCGTAGAGAGTGCTGTGGCCGCCGGCGGCGGCCGGGCCGCGGACCGCCACCCAACCGCTGCCGGTGGCGGTGAACCGCCAGGCCTCGACCGCGAACGGCGCCGGCGTCTGGTGCGCGGCGGGCGCGGGGGCCGGCGGCCGTAGGTAGGCGATGGCCGCCACGGCGAGCAGGGCCAGGGCCGCGCCGATCACGACCAGGGGCCTGGCTCTAGCCATCCTTCCAGGGTCCGGACACCAGCGCCCAGCTGGCGCCCCCATCGGCTGTCCGCAGGACTCGCGTCGGGTAGTGGGCTTCACCGGCTCCGCCCAGCGACCAACCTCGGTCGGCGTCGAGGAAGTCGGCGCTCCCCAGCCAGTGGCCGGGCGGGAGCCGGGGGGTCAGCGGCGCCCAGGTGTCGCCGCCGTCCTCCGTGCGCCAGACGGCGTAGTGGGCGATCGCCCGCCAGTGACGGGCGTCCACGAACGCGACCCCCAGGATGTCACTCCCGGGCACGGTCCGGACCGGTCCCCAGGTGTCGCCGCCGTCGCTGCTGGCGGCCGCGCTCCATACGATGGTGCCGGCGCCGCCGAGCCGGGTGCTGTATTCGACCAGGTCCTGCGCCGCCACGACCACGGCCGCGGGCGGGTCGAGGATCGGCGCCGGCACCGGGACCCAGCTCCGCCCGCCGTCGACGGTGCCCAGGATCGAGAGGTCGGCGGCCATCCAGCCGTGCAGCGGATCTCTGAAGAGCGGATACCGGGCGCTGCCCGAGGAGCCCTGCCAGACCGGTTCCCAGGTGCGGCCGCCGTCGGTGGTCCGGAACAGGTCGCGGGACACGGCGGTGCCGCTGACCACGCGCCGGTCGAGATACCAGCCGTGGTCGGGGTCCAGGAACCAGGACGCCAGCTGCCCGCGAGGTGCCGCCGGCGGCATCGCCCGCGGCTGCCAGCTGCGGCCGCCGTCGGCCGTCGACTCCAGCCGGGTGGGGCCGGCCGCGAACGCGTGGTCGCGGTCCACGAAGCGGACCCCGGCGTCCGGCGGCACCCGGAAGCGGCGCCAGCTCCCGCCGGCGTCGGTGGACTCGAAGCCTTCGGCGGCGACGGTTCCGCCGGCCATCGGCCGCGCGATCACCACCACCGTCGAAGCATCGATGGCCTGGATGTTGAGCACCTGGGCGGGATGCGTGCGCGGGGGCGGCGGCGCCGTCCGCGACCAGGGGTGCAGCCAAGCCAATGACGCGGCGGCGATGACCACCAGCGCGATCCCGAGCCGGGCCAGCGCCGACCTGCGGGCGCCCACCGGGCGATGCTATGGCGCGATGGTCCGCGACGCCACCGCCGAAGATGCCGAGGCGATCGCCAGTGTTCACGCGGCGGCCTGGCGAGACACCTACGTGGGGATGCTGCCGGAGGCGCTGATCGCCAACTTCGGCTACGAGCGGGTGCTGCCGCGCTGGCGGGAGCGGCTGCCGGCCACCCCGCCTCAAAGCATCCTGGTCTGGTCGGAGCCGGTCGCCGGCTATGCCTACTCGGGGCCGTCGCGTGACGGCGACCCGGCCCACGCGGGCGAGGTCTATGCCATCTACCTGACGGCGGAACGCCGTGGCCAGGGCGGCGGCCGCGCCCTGCTGGCGGCCTCGGCCGCACGGCTGGCCGCGGCCGGCTTGGCGTCGATGGTGGTCTGGGTGCTGCGCGACAACCACCCGGCGCGGGCCTTCTACGAGCGCCTGGGCGGCCGGTACGTGGGTGCCAGGCCCCTGCTGTGGGCGGGCGCCGAGGCGGCCGTCGAGGTCGCCTACGGCTGGGCGGACACCGCCGAGCTGCGGGCCCCGGCGCCGGGCTGAACCAGCCGGCTGCCCGCCACCGCCAGCACCGACGCCACCCCGATCGCCAGGAAGGCGAGCGCCGGGGACACCCCGAACAGGGCGCCGCCCAGGAGCGCGCCCAGCACCTGGGAGGCGGTGATGCCCATCCGGAACATCCCCTGCGCGCGGCCCTGCTCGCCGGCCGGGGCGCTGCGCGAGACCAGCGCCGTCAGGGCCGGGTTGCCGGCCACGATCAGGGCTCCCTCGACCACGCTCAGGACGATCAGCGCGGGCACGTTGGTGACGAACCCATAGACCGCGCCGAAGGCGCCGTAGAGCAGGGCCGTGACGGTGGCCACCCGCCAGTGGCCGGCCCGGTCGGCCCAGGCGCCGCCGGCGGTCCCCAGCAGCACCATCGGCAGGGCGAAGAGCGTGAAGCTGAGGCCGACCACGGCCGGGGTCGCCCCCTGGCGCGTCAGGTAGAGGCTCCAGGTGGTGTCGTAGGTGCCGATCGTGTAGCCCATCGAGGAGCCCAGGATCACGAAGGGCAGCAGGGAGCGCAGGATGGCCAGCGGCCGGCGGGGCGCGTCCGGGCCGGCGTGGACGCGGGCCTCGATCCGCGGCAGCAGGGTCAGGAGCGCGGTGGCGCCGATGCAGGCGCAGGCCCCCACCGCGAAGACCGCGTCCAGGCGCAATGACGCGACCAGCCCGCCGACCGCCGGGCCCAGGACCAGGCCGGCCATGTCCGAGCTGCGCAGCATGCCGAAGGCCCGGCCGCGCTGGGCGGGGTCGCTGAGGTCGGCGACCATGGCCGTCGCCGCCACCACATAGGCGCCGCCCAGGAGGGCCTGCACGAAGCGCACGCCGATCAGACCCCAGGCCGGCATCGGCACCAGGTAGAGGAGGAAGAAGACCGAGTAGAGGCCCATCGACCAGACCATCACCGGCCGCCGCCCGATGCGGTCGGCCAGCGCCCCCGCCGGGTACTGGGCGACAGCGGAGGCCAGGAGGCCGGCCGCGAAGACGGCGCCGACCAGGAGCGCGCTGCCGCTGCGGCTGCCCACGAAGAGGGGCAGGATGGGCAGGAAGAAGCCGACCCCGATCATGACCAGGGTGTTGGCGAGGAGGAGGGTCCAGGCGCCGCGTCTCAACGCTGCCGGAGCCCGGTCCAGGCCACCGACGCGCCCGCCAGCAGAAGCACCGCGCATCCGACGGCGGCCAGGTGGAACGCATCGGCGGATGCGGCCTGGATGGCTGCCGCCCGGGCGCCCGAGCTGCCGGCCGGCGGCGGGTTGAGGGGACTGGCCGCGAGGTTGCCGACGCGGGCCCGGAAGGCGGCGGTGACGCCGACGAAGAGCGCTGCCCCCGCCAGTTGGGGCCCGACCCGGGAGATGGCGTTGTTGACGGCGGAGGCGACGCCCGCGTTCTGCGGCGGTGCGCTGCTCATGAGGGCGGTGGTCAGCGGCGCCACCAGGAGGGTGAGACCGATCCCGAAGAGCAGGGTCGCGGGCAGGAGGTCGACGAAGTAATCGAGGGGCGGGAGCCAGGTCGCGGGGTGCGCGAGGTCGAGCTTCCAGGCGGCGCTGGTGGCGGGCGCCCGGGCCAGCCAGAGCACGCCAATCGCCATCACCGCCGCGCCCGCGGCCATGAAGCGGCGAACGCCAAGACGGACGGCGACGGCGCCGATCCGCCTCGAGAAGAGCGCCAGCATCAGGGAGGCGGGGATGCTCGAGAGGCCGGCCGCGGCCGCCGTGTAACCGAGCACGCCCTGCATGAACAGGACCTGGTAGTAGCCGCTGACGTAGAGGGCGCCGTAGACCAGGAAGGTGACCAGGTTGACGACGTTGAAGTCGCGGTTCCGGAGCAGGCTGGGCGGGACTAAGGGGGTGAGGCTGCGGCTCAGTTCGAACGGAAGGGCGGCCAGCGCGGCCACGCCCACCGCCAAGGCCACGTACTCGACGATGCCCTGCCACTCGCGCTGCTGGCCGTAGATGGCGCCGAAGCTGAGGCCGCCCACTGCGAGGCCGGCGAGGGCGGCGCCCAGCCAGTCCAGGTGCCCGGCCGCGCTCTCGTCGCGGCTCTCCGGGGTGTGCTTGAGTAGTGCCCAGGTGGCCACCGCCAGGATCGGCAGGTTGAGCAGGAAGGCGGCCCGCCAGGAGACGGTGTCGACCAGGACCCCGGCCACCAGCGGGCCGAGGAGGGTGGTGGCGCTGCTGGCGGCGGCCCAAGTCCCGATCGCCCGGCCCTGATCCTCGCCTTCGAAGTTGGCGCGGATCAGCGCCAGCGAGCCGGGGACTAGCAGCGCCCCGGCGGCGCCCTGGAGGACGCGGGCCACGACCAGCGACTCCAGGCTGGGCGCCACGCCGCAGAGCAGGCTGGTGGCGGCGAACGCGACCAGGCCGATCGCGAAGACCCGGCGCCGGCCGTAGCGGTCGCCCAGGGCGCCGGCCGGGATGAGGATGGTGGAGAGGGTCAGCAGGTAGGCGTTGTAGACATAGGACTGGCCCTCGAGGACGCCGACGTAGGTGTGGGGCAGGTCGCGACCGATCCGGGGCAGGGCCACGTTGACCACCGTGCTGTCGAGGAAGACGGCGCCCGACCCGAGGACGACGGCGATCAGGGTCCATCGCTTGGCGGTCACGGTCGGTGATGATTCTGGCGTGCCCGCGGACCTCGACCTCGTGGACTGGCGGCGGCGGGTGGGCGACATCTACCGGCTGCCCTCGTCCGCCGCCTGGCGCGCGGCGCGCGACCAGCTGTTTCGGGAGCACCCGCAGTCGCCGATACCGGTGGGGGAGCGGGCGACATGTTCCGGCCCGCGGTGGCTCCCCTACGACGCAGCGTTTCGGGTCGAGGGGGTGTGGGAGCCGGGGGATGGATCGCGGTTGGAGATCGACACCGGGGGCGAGGATGGGGTGGTCGTGTACCGGCGGTCGGGCCGGCTCCGGTTCCGGCTGGCAGGGGAGGACCGGGTCCTGACCGCGTTCCGGCAGGTCGGATATGGGGGCGGCCTGTTCGTGCCTTTCCGGGACCTGACCGCCGGCTGGGAGACCTATGGCGCGGGGCGGAACCTGGTCGACACGGCCAAGAACACCGACGGGCACTGCCTGGTGTTCGCGGTGGGGTCGGAGGCGGTGACCCTGGACTTCAACTTCGCCTACAACCCGTCCTGTGTCTATGACGCGCGCTGGGCGTGCCCGCTGGCGCCGCCCGAGAACCGGCTGCCGGTCGCGGTGCCGGCGGGTGAGATGGTGTGGGAGCACGAGTCCGAGACCTGAGTGATGCGCCGAGATGGCCCCGGAACCTCGTCCCCTGCCGCGGTGTAAGCAGAGATGGAGGTGCAGACCCCATGAAGCTGCTGAGAGCGCTGCTCGCCGTCGTCCTCGCCACCGGTGGTGGGGCGCTGGCCGGTCCGGCCGTCCTGGCCGGCGGCTGGGCCACAACGCTGCTGGATCCACTGCCCGACCGCATCGAGGCCAATCAGCCCTACACGGTCGGCTTCTGGGTGCTGCAGCACGGATCCCATGTCGCCAATCCGCCAATCGCCGACGCCGGGCTCAGGTTTACCGACGGGAAAGGTATGGCGGTGACGTTCAAGGGCGCCGCCCTGCCCGAGCCGGCGCATTACGCCGCGGCCATCGTCCTACCGCACGACGGTGCCTGGCAGGTGGAGGGCCTGCAGGGCTGGTTTGCTCCCTACAAGGTCGGGACGCTCAGTGTGCCGGGTGGGCTGGCCGTGCTGACGCCGCCGCCGGCGATGGACTTCGACGGCCACGGCGACCACGGCTGGGGCGCCATCCACCCGCCCACGATGGCGGGCGATACGGCCTCGGGAGCCGCGCACACCGGGCAGTCGCACGATGCGGCTCCTGCCCAGGCCGTCGGAGCGAAGGCGAACCCGCCGCCTGCACGGGCTGGGTCTTCGGGACCGCCTGTTCCTGACGGCAGCCTTGGGCTGCTGATCGCCGCCAGCGTGGGGCTGGTGGCGGGACTGGGGCTGGCCATGTCCGGCCGCCTGGTGGCGGCGAGGATGCGGTCGACGGCCTGACTCCACAACTGCTTCGCCCGCGGCGCGGCTGTTAAGAGGTATCGAACCTTTGTTCGAGACCTGGTATCATTCGAACACCTGGTGTTGCTCTGCCGGCGCCACCAGCGGCTGGTTCACGAAGAAGGCTGGACCCTCAGCTGGGAACCAGGTCGGGAACTGGTGGCATCGCCACCTGCGCTGCCGCGTCCGCCGTGACTTCGACAGCGATTACCTGATTCTGGATCAGGAGATCGGTGGCTCGAATCCAGCTTCCCAGCCAGAAACATGGTGGTCAGGCCCGCCGGGCCGCGCGGGCCAGGCCGGTCAGCTCCTGCAGCACCGCGCGCGCGTCGTCGGCGTCGCGGTCGCGCAGGGCGGAGTGGAGGTTGCGGCCCGCCGTGTCCAGGTGGATCGTCGCCAGGCGCAGCCGGCGCTGGACCGGACCCTGCACCAGGCGCAGGCTCTGCACCTTGGCGAGCGGGATCCAGGAGGTGACGCGGGCCAGCCGGCCCGTGGTCGTCACCGCGTAGCGCTGGTTCCGGCCCCACGCCAGGTTGTGATAGCGCAGTGGGCTCTTGAGCCGGGCCCGGGCCGGCGCCGGGCTGCGCTCGGACGGCGCCTTGGGCAGGAGGTGGCCCAGCAGCCGGTTGGCCTCTTCGCGGGTGCCGACCGGCAGCACGGCGCGCAGCTGGCGGCTCTCCTGCGGGTTCTCGCCCTCCCGCCGGTGGCGCCCCGCCACGTCGACCTCGAGGCGGACCCAGCCCAGTGGCCGCCAGAGCAGGGGCTCCACCATCTGCACAGCCTGGATGCGACCGGTGGGGATGGTTTCCGCGGAGGTGTCGAGCAGTCCCGACCAGAGCCGGAGACCGTCCCGGGTCTCCGCGGTGGTGAGCTTGTAGCCGCTGTTGAGGCGCCGCCAGACCGTGGTCAGCAGGCCGATTCCGATCGCGCCGCTGGAGCTGATGATGGCCACCGCGGCGGCCGGCGCCACCAGCTCGGCGACCAGCAGCGCAGCCAGCGCGACCACGACCACGACCGCGATCCCGCTCAGGAGGATGGAGCCGATCAGGCGCCCCACCGGCACCGAGGTCAGCACCCGCTCGAAAGCCGGGGCGGCGTCCGGCGCCGAAGTCGCCTCTGACCCTCGAGCGAGCGCCAGCAGCTGGAGGCGGACGCTCTCCGCTTCGCTCGCCGTCAGGTAGGCCAGCCGGCCGGCGCCGCCTTCCGAGCCGCCCGAGCGGACGCGCAGCTCAGACAGGCCGAACACCCGCGCCAGGGCCGGGCGCACGATGTCGATGGCCTGGATCTGCGTGAGCGGAAACCGCAGTGACTGGCGGCGGATGACGCCGGTCTCGATTCGCAGGTCGCCGTCCTCGATCCGCCAGCGTGTGACCAGCCACGAGATCACCCCGTACACGATCACGATGCCCAGGTAGGGCAGCCGGCCGAGGATCTCGCCGCGACCTCCCCGCCCGCCCGTGGACAGGGTGCCGGCGAGCACCACCCCGAGCCCGATCAGGAGGCGTCCCGCCCGGATCAGTGGCGAGAGCGGGTGCAGGCGGTGCCAGGTGCCGGCATCGAGCGGACTGGTGATCAAAGGCCGGCGGCCTTGGCCTCGCCGAGCTGGGCGAGGTGGTCGCGCAGACGGGCGGCCTCGTCCCGGCTGAGGCCGGGGATGCGCGCGTCGCTGGCCGCGGCCGCCGTGTGCATGCGGACGGTGGCCAGTCCGTACGCGCGCTCGATCGGGCCCGCGACCACGTCGATGAACTGCATGCGCCCGTAGGGGACGACCGAGAGCCGCGAGATCATCACGCCGCGCTGGACCAGGAGGTCGTCCTCGCGTTCGCAGTAGGCCCAGGCGCGCACCCGGCGCTGGGCGAACCGGTCGGCCAGGAACCCGGCCGCGAGCACTCCCAGCAGCAGCAGGAGTCCGGCCGGGATCGCGGCCCGGACCCCGGCCCGCGCGGCCAACGCGACGAAGGCGGCGACCGGCAGGGCAGTGACCGCCGTGCCCGCCGCCACCTCGGCCCGGCGCATCGCGGCCAGGCGGGGAGACGGGTGCAGCCAGGCCTCGCCCGGCGGCTCAGACATGTCGAGGGTCGGGCGCGGGCGGCATCGCCGCCTTGACGATCGCGGCCACGGTGAGCGTGCCCAGGCGAGTGCCGTTCGAGTCGACCACGCGCACGTGGTCGGTTTCGGCCAGCAGCATCGCCGAGAGCGCCTCGCTCAGGCTGGCGCTGGTGGGGACCTCGGGGCCAGGCCTCTCTTCCGTGACCAGCTCGGCGGTCTCGATCGGGAGCACGGCCAGCCGCTTGAGCGCGCGGTCGGGTCCCAGGAACTCCTGCACGAACGGGGTCGCCGGGCGGCCCAGGATGGCGGCCGGCGTGTCGTACTGCTCCAGGTGCCCGCCCTCGCTCAGGAGCGCGATCCGGTCCCCGAGCTTGATCGCCTCGTCGATGTCGTGGGTCACGAAGACGACCGTCTTCCGGGTTTCCTGCTGGATGCGCACGAACTCGTCCTGGAGGCGGTCGCGGGCGACCCGGTCGACGGCGCCGAAAGGCTCGTCCATCAGCAGCACCGGCGGGTCGGCGCCGAGCGCCCGGGCCACTCCCACGCGCTGGCGCTGGCCCCCCGAGAGCTGAGCCGGGTAGCGGCGGCGGAAGCGGGCGGGGTCGAGGCCGACCAGCGCCAGCAGCTCGTCCACCCGCTTCCTGATGCGCTGGCGGTCCCAGCCCAGGATCCGGGGCACGGTGGCCACGTTGTCG
>Ga0137372_10005104_pt1 | contig 12804 bp, 10 predicted proteins | sample SagtaG_6_FD_104911 | JGI IMG/M metagenome (GOLD analysis project Ga0137372, IMG submission 104911) | Vadose zone soil microbial communities from Sagehorn Ranch, Mendocino, California, USA - Sage1_R_60_16 metaG | ecosystem: Environmental > Terrestrial > Soil > Vadose zone | place: USA...
CGGTTTTTCTGCCAGCATCTCCATCGTCGAGCAGACCAGTGCGTTCGTCGATACCGAGTAGCACTACGTGAGGTAAGAGTTGGGCGAGTTGAGTGGCCCAGCCTTTGCCGAAGGTGTTATGGTGTGGCAGGACGCAGGTATTGGAGAGCAAGTTGAGTCCTGCAACGATCTGTCGTTTGCCGGGATCATAGTAATACTGGCAGAGGACCATAGCTCCGGCACTGCTCCCTGCTATAACAGTCCCGGCTTCGTAGGCGCTTACCATTGCATTCCAGCTAGCACTGTTGATGAGTGTCTCGCCGAGATAGCCTGTGAAGCCGCCGAGCAGGTAGATGAGGCGCGATTGACTGATACTGGCAACGATTGCAGGATCGTTTGCAGAGGTTTTATCTAGCAAGGGAAGTGCCTCAACGTGTGTGGCACCGAGGCTACGAAACCAGTTAACGCCATTGTTGCCAGCCCGGAGATGATTGTTATCTGGAGCAGCGGCAGTCGGGATGATACTGATGGGCGCATCTGGACCGCCTGCCAGAGCAATTGCGCGGCGATCAGGTTCCGAAATCTGTCCACCAAATTCAGCACCACCTTCCAGGAGAATATAGCCTGCCATTACTTTGTCCTTACTCACCAATGACTTTGACGATAACACGCTTGTTGCGTTGACCATCAAACTCGCAGTAGAAGACACGCTGCCACGGACCGGCATCAAAGCGACCACTCGTAATTGGAAGAATGACTTGATGATGAAGCAATAAATTTTTTAGATGAGCATCGCCATTATCCTCACCTGTACGGTGGTGACGATAATCAGGATTTTCAGGCGCAACCTGCTCAACCCACTCTAAAATATCCTGCCACAAGCCTGGTTCCTCATCATTTACGATTACCGATGCCGTGATGTGCATCGCGGATACAAGAGCGAAGCCTTCCTGCACACCGCTGTCGCGGATGATGCGCTCCACCTCGTTAGTAATGGGAACGATCTCCTTGCGCTTTTTGGTGTTGAAGGTGAGATAAACCGTATGTGATTTCATGGGCCAGCCTCCTCGAAGTTGTTAAATTTGGGTAAAGCACTTTCCGGCCTCTACTGATAGAAGTATAATACATATTTTATTCTTAAGTACTTCCGGTCACAAATGCGTGCCGAGCTTGTGCTCCAGCCTTTCGACGGTGTAGGACCACTGAAGCGGTTTGGTGGAGAGCATACTTCTGAGGTTGATGAGTCATGGAGAACCTCCCTGTGAGGCGAGGATTCGAGCAACAACGGTTCAGAGCCCAGAATGCAGCTTCACAAGACAACAGAAGCTATGACAGCAGAAGCAATCTCTGGTGTCAATCCGCACCTTCTGCGGGCGGAAATGGCCCCATGCAATGGGTCTGCTCGGCTTTCGTCCCCGGCCCAGATCTGAGGAGACACGAGCGCAGAAAAGAGCAAGCACATTCGGCTCACGGAGGTGTGTCATTTCCGTCCGTAGATTGAACGGCTATTTTACGACGCGGTAGGTCAGGTGCGCGACCTGGTCGCCTTCGCCAACCTCTGTCTGTTCGAGGCTGATGTGCTTGCTGCCGAGACGGTCGAAGAGACGGACCCCTTCGCATAAGAGCACTGGCACAACATCCACGTGGATTTCATCCAGAAGGCCAGCAACTAAAAATTGCTGTTGGACATTTGCACCCATAATAGCAATGTCTTTGTCGCCAGCCAGCGCCTTCGCTTTGGCCAGCGCACTTGCAATGCCGTCGCTCACGAAGGTAAAGACCGGGCCGATTTCTTCTTTGGGTGGCACATGGTCTGCGTGCGCAAGGACAAGACACGGTACGCTGCCCAGCGGGCCCTTCCCACCCCAAGCGTGTGAGTTTTCGTACGTGCGGCGGCCAATAATGACGGCACCGACGCTGGCCAGGTCTTCTTCAATTTCCTTGTTGTATGCTTCGGCGTTGTCTTTGAAGTACCATTCATGCAGCCGCTGGCCGTCTTCACCCAGCGGTTGATTGGGGTTGTCATTTTTGGCGGCGATGAAGCCGTCAAGCGACATGCTCATGTCCATGACGATTTTTCCCATCAGGTCATCCTCCTTGAGCGGCTATCCTTAGCCCATACTAGTTCAGCGCCCTACTCAGCTGGCTCTGAATGATGTTCGTGCACAATAATCCACTCGCCATTAACTTTCTTTAAACCAATGGTTAGCCGGACAGTAAGATCGTCCTTCCGACCGCTGGAACGAGGATTGCCACAGTGAATAATGGCATGACAAAAGGCAACGTCACTTCCTGTCGTGACGCTTATGTCACTCAGCTGGAAAGTGCCTCCCCTATCAAGCCAGAAGAAGAAACCACTCCACGATGCTTTGTATGCCTCGATTCCTTTCAATTGAAGCGGCGGGGGAACATCGAACATCAGCATATCAGGCACATGATGCGCAAGGATGGCTTCCATGTCTTTGTTACGAACAGCGGTCGCCCAGCTCTCGACTAGTTCACGGATTTGAGCTTCATTGGTTCTAGTTTGGTTCTGGTTCATGAACTCTCCTTTCTTCGTGGATGATATTCTCCTTGCAAGTGTGTAAATCGTTTGATTCAGTGAAACAATTTACCTCTATTACTCACGTGATTTCTAAGCATGAGCCAACCATGAGCCAAAGTGTGTCAATCCATTAAGCAGGGTGGTCGTCGGCGGGCTTGGGAGCGGCTGGCATCAAGCCTAGTTGCGTTATCATTTCAAGCTGATCAGAATACAGATGTTCTGAGGCAATCAAGCCATCCTTGATTTTCAGGATCGATGCCGAGTGGAGGGTAACACGGTTTCCGGTTGGCTGAATCGGGCCGTTGGGTGTTATCATCGGACCGGTATGCGTTCCCGTAAACACAAGCTCGGTGGCCGCTGCATCTTCGGCAAAAACCTGTTCTCCAAAGGCCAGCTTGCCATCTGGAAATGCCTTCCAAAGGGCTTCGATATATTGCCTTACTTGGTCGCGTCCATGCAGCGTGATACCCCCAGAAAGCACGAACTCAACGTCCGGCTGCTGGTTAGCGAGATATCCCTCAATATCCCTGGCGTTGAGAGTCGTTAGGTTGCGGTCAAGGACTTGTTGTGCGTTTGTTGTATCCTGATTTTTCATCCTATGCTCCTTTACTGACATGAAAGTGGATGGTTTTCTGGCAATTCTTGCCTTGAGTAATTTACAGTGCTCCTCCTTGTGGTTTTTCTGCTGCTGACTTCTCGGCAGAGATTGCTGTAGATGGTTCCTCAGCGAGCTCAGGTGATACTGCCACACTTGTGCGCAAGACGAGAGCTCCTACGAAGGAAGAACACGAATATTCCTTCAGTAAGGGCCCATCCCACAGATCAGTAAGCTGACACCAGGGCAGAGTAGCGGGCATTTCTCATTGGCCCTTCAGTCCTTGCTGCAACGCTTTCGTCTGTATCCATCCCGCTGTGGCGTCCTCACACGTCCACGACGGCCGGGATGACCTCTCGCCCAATCCGTTCAAGAGGTGTGATCGCAGCAATGTTGGGAACCACTCCTATCACCGTCTGAATCCCCATTGAGGCCAGCCAGCGCAGTTGCCCGATCAGTTCGTCCACCTTGGAGCCATCCTCACCCACGTCGAAAGCAAACATACAGGTTTTCTCAATCGTATCGTAATCGCGACCCTCCGCCTCACAATGCTTTTGCAGGATCGCCAATTTCTGCGGGATCTGCGGGCCGGGACGCAGATTGCAGGCATCAGCATAGCGTGCGACCAGGCGCAGCGTCTTTTGCTCGCCACCACCAGCAATCAGAATCGGTGGATGGGGGCGCGTGAGACTCTGTGGGAGGTTGAGCGGTCGCTCGATGCGGTAGTGCTTCCCCTCGAAAGGGCGCTCGTCTCCGCGTTCGCCCTGCCACATGCACAAGCAGATCTGGAGCATCTCCTCCAACCTCTCGTAGCGCTCTGGGAGGGGCGGAAAGGGCAGACCCGACCCGCGTGCCTCTTCTTCGTAGTCGCCAGCGCCGATGCCGAGCCAGGCACGACCACCAGAAAGCACATCCAGGGTGGTCACCGTCTTGGCCAGTAAGACGGGGTGCCAGTACGGGCTTGCCGTCGCCAGGGCGATCAGCTTGATCTGGCTGGTGTGGGCCGCCAGATACGTCAGGGTGGGATAGCACGAGGGGAGCTCGTGTTCGGGCCCGCCCAGATAGTGGCTTTGCCACACGTGATCCACTGTGCCGATACGATCAAAACCCCACTCCTCGGCCGCCTGCGCGATCTTGACCAGCGTTGGACCAAGCTGACTTGCCCCTCCCGGCCAGGTAAAATCATAGAGATCCAGTCCCAGTTTCATGAAGTCATACCTCCTTTGGAGCAGACGAAGAAGCGCTGTTCTTGTCGCCTCTAGCCAGCCGACCGGCTCTCGCTCCGCTCAGGCGAGGCGCTCATCCCCTCTCCTGGAGTGGGTCTCATCCGTGAAACGAGCACACCCGATGCCAGCCCGAGCGCCAGTGCGACCCCCATCACGACGAGGGAGATTACCAACCCTGGCCTGGTGGTCATCAGAAAGATCAGACCAAGCAGCAGAGCAGCCACCGTCTGCACCACGGTCAAGAGGACAGGGTCGTGGATGCGCTGCTTGAGGGTGGGAGAGAGCTCTCCGTCTGGCGCTTCACGAGCCAGACGGTCGAGGGCGCGCCTTTGTGGCACGATGAAGGCCGCACTGGTCGGGACCATCAGGATCAGGCTGATCAGCGCAACGAGAACCCAACTGGAAAGCTCGCTCCCCTCTGTGAACGCCATGTAGAGCCCGGCGGCGAGCAGCAACAGCACACTGATGCCAGAGAAGGGGCCTGACAGGTCGGTCAGATGAATGAGGGCCCGCACTTGCTCGACACGCTGCGCCCGCCGCAAGCCTATCAGGGCGAACAGCCAGATGCCAATGCCAAGACAGTAGCCGATAGCTCCGACGACATGCACAAACAGGACGATACTATAGATGCTCATGTCAATTCCTCCCTGTTGTCTGTCTTCTCACTGTAGCAAGGCGTTGGGACAGGTTGTGCCCTCCTACGGCTTCGTACGGTGTCGCTTCCTCTCTCCTGGGTGCAGACGGCGATCTGCCGATCAAGCCAGCAGAGTTCTGCATGCACCCGGTGCAGCCGGTAGCCGATGGATCGCATGACCCACACACGCTTCTCCCTCTGTGATCTGCGTGTTGTGGAGGACAGAAACGAAGCGTCTCTCTGGTGGTCAGATGAGAGCACGAGACGCTCTTCCTCCAATTACTATCAAAATGAGAGAAATAGTTCTCTCTGTCACGAACAGAAATGGTTAAAGGTTTCAGGTTTTATTGTTTTCCGGGCTCTCACAGGAACTAGAGCCATTTCGTGAAGAAGTCCAGGAGTAGAACCTGACAGGGTGCTTTAAAGAAGTGTAGCATCGGAGAACAAGAAACAGGGAGGCGCCTGGGAGGCTTTTGGGAGGCGATCTGCCCAGAGCCCCAAAAGCCTCCCAGGTGTGAAAAATGTCTGAGAACTATCGTAGTTTCTTAAAGGCGGACGGTCTCTGGTTTGCAGAAAGAAAGGAGCTATGTCTGGCTCATTTATGCGCTTCAAAGCCTTCCTCGTCCTCTCCATCCAGGGAGGCCAGGCAGATCGTGTTAGATGAAGGGAGTTGACTAACGAGAAAAAACCTTGCAAAGGGGGTAGGTATGCACAAGCAAAGCAAAGAGAGGCAGCCCAATGATCGGTTGAGGCAAGAGCGACTCTTACGAGGTTGGACTCAGCAGCAGGTGGCTGCTCAGGTGGGCACCGATGGCTATACGGTCGGGCGCTGGGAGCGTGGCAGAGCCATACCTAGCCCCTACTTTCGTAGACAACTCTGTGAGCTCTTTGGCAAGGACACACAGGCTCTTGGCCTGCTGAGAGAGCCCCAGCCGGGGAGGCAGCTTGTTGGAGCATCTTGCGGCCCAGAGCCAGGGGAAGAGGAAATCGCTTCCTCACAGAACAGGCTCACGCGTCCCCCTTCCTGGTCTGTTCCCTTCTCACGCAATCCCTTCTTTACAGGGCGTGAGCCGTTCCTGCAGCACCTGCACCAGCTCCTTTGTCCACAGAACCGCACGCCGCCCTTCTCTCCATCCTATGCGCTCATCGGCCTGGCAGGCAGTGGCAAGACGCAGACGGCGGTAGAATACGCCTATCGTTATGCTCACTCCTATTCAGCCATCTTCTGGATGAGCGCAGAGACTCCTGAGAGGATCAGCGCAAGCTTTCTCCGCCTGGCGGAGCTTGTCGGGCTGCCTGAGTCGGAGCAGTCTAAGCAGGCGGGCCTGGTGGCCGCTGTGCAGCGCTGGTTGCTGACTCAGCAGGACTGGTTGCTGATCTGGGATAACGTCGAAGACGTTCATCTGCTGGCACGGTTTTTGCCGCCGACCCGGCAAGGAGCAACGCTGCTGACAACCCGCTGCAGGGCGTTGGGTACGCTTGCCCAAGGGCTAGAACTGCCTCCGCTCACCCAGCAAGAGGCCCTGCTGTTTTTGCTCGGGCGTGCCGGCGTGCTCCCCCCAACTGCTTCACCAGAGGACCTGCTGGAGTGGAGACGGACAGCTCCCGATGCCTCTGCGTATGCACAGGAGGTCGTGGAGCTGATGGGGCGACTTCCCCTGGCACTTGATCAGGTGAGTGCGTACCTGAGCGAGACGCCGACTAGCCTGTCTGAGTATCTGCAGCTCTACCAATCCCGGCGCTCCGCGCTGCTCAATCGGCGGGGAGAGGGAGTGACCGATCACCCTCAAGCCGTCTCCACCACCTTGTCGCTTGCTTTTGACAAGGTGGTGCACAGCAATGCAGCCGCCGCAGAGCTGTTACGGCTGTGCGCCTTTCTGCACGCTGATGCCATCCCAGAAGCATTCTTGAGCACCGGATACCACTTCCTCGGAGAGCGCCTTGGGCCGGTGGTGGCGGACCCACTGCTCTTGCATGAGGCGATCAGGTGCCTCTATGGCTATTCGCTGCTCAGCCGCAATGTGCAGGAGCAGACCCTCTCCATTCATCGGCTCGTGCAGACGGTCATTCAAGAGGGGATGAGTGAGCACGAGCGAGCGCTCTGGCAGCGGCGCGTGATCCGACTGCTTGCTGCCCTGGTTCCTGAAGTCAGCTACGAAACCTGGAGGCAGTGCGAGCGCCTTCTGCCGCATGTGCTGTTCTGGACGAGTACCACCGCGGATCACGTCTGGAACCAGGAGGCGGGAGAGGTCTTGTGCAAAGCCGCCGACTATCTGCGCGAGCGTGCCCAGTATCAGGAGGCCGAACCGTTGTATCAACGAGCTCTGCGCATGTGCAAGCAGATCCAGAGACTGGATCGTTCCCAGGAAGCCCGTGCGCTTTCCGGGCTGGCATTGCTCTATGCCGAGCAGGGCAAGCATGAGCAGGCGGAGCCCTTGTATCAGCAAGCCCTCTTCATCCGTGAACAGAGCTTGGGACAAGAGCATCCAGAGGTGGCGCGCCTGCTGAACACGCTGGCCAATCTCTATCTCATGCAGGGCAAATACGGGCAGGCAGAACCGCTCTATCAACGAGCCCTCTGCATCTGGGAACAGAGCTTGGGCAAGACGCATCCTATGGTGGCTCGCCCGCTGCACAACCTGGCGCTGCTCTACGCCAAGCAGAGCAAGTACGAGCTGGCCGAACCCTTGTATCAACAGGCTCTAGCCATTGACGAGAAGGCGTATGGACCCCGGCATCCCGATGTTGCCTACCCTCTGCACAATCTGGCGAAGCTCTATGCTGAACAAGGAAAGCAAGATCAGGCGGAGCCACTCTATCGACGGGCCCTGTCTATCTGGGAACAGACCCTGGGATCGACGCATCCTCAGGTGGCTTATCCGCTTGCTGGGTTGGCGGACCTGTCGAGAGAACAAAGGCAATACGAGCAGGCGGAAGCGTTGTATCAGCGCTGCCTGCGCATCCGTGAGCAGACCCTGGGTGAGGTACATCCGGAGGTAGCTTCCTCCCTCAACGGACTGGCCACCCTCTACTGCGAGCAGGGCAGAGACCAGGAGGCAGAGCAACTCTCTCAACGGGCCCTGGCCATTGGGGAACAGCACCTGGGGAAGCTTCATCCCGAGACCGCGAACAGCCTCGTCCTTCTGGCAAGACTCTGCCAGAAGCGAGGCAACGCTGAGCAAGCCCTCTCGTTGCTGCAGTGCGCGTGCTCGATCTTTGAGCAGTGTCTCGGACAGACCCATCCTCAAACCAGCAAGGCCATGAGCGACTATCACGAGATGCTTGAGCAGAGGAAAGGAGTTCTGGGAGCTTCTCGGCGGCTAATCAAGCACGATCAATAAAAAGCTGGTTTACTCGCTCACGTTGGTTCTCTCGCTACTAAACGTCGAGATAAGTCTTGTGCTCTACATCGTTATTGCACTATTCTACGCATTGCCAGCAGGCGCCCTGGCATTTAGAAGACGTCCACAAAAGGCAGATAGTGCTGCAGATTAGCCTTCTTGATTGACGTGCCTCGGCAGAGGTCAGGAACTGCGGCATCAATCCACTTTATACAGAGAAAGGAAACTTAACATGAGGTGTATGGTTACTATTCACTTTCATCTACAGCAGCTCACAACACAACAACAGACCGAAATGGCCGCCCTCATTCCCAGGGAGCAGGCTCATATCAAAGAACTGCGTGAGAAAGGGTTAGTTGAAGCGGTCTACATCAGTGCAGACCGTTCGTCAGTCTGGGTTGTAATGCGAGGCGAATCGTTAGAGCAGATACAAGAAGAGTTGAAGTCGTTCCCGCTCTATCCTTACATGGAACCAACCTTTACTTCTCTGCTCGATTGACAAAGAAACAGGAGATGTGCCTGTTTGCAGGTAAGCACATCTCTTCTATCTGCTTAAATCTTCCTATTATCAATACCGCGCTTCAGTAAACCGATAAGAGCAATAGTGCCAAACCAGGCTGCAACAAGAACCCATGAGCGTTTGTTATTTTCCATTGTTTTGCACCTTTCTCAGGTTTTAAGATGTCGATAAGGATTTTAATGAGCGAATCAACACCAACAACTTCACCTATCATAGCACAAAATCGGCCTCAGCGTCTGAGACGTTTGCGCAAAATGCATCCCCACAGCGCGTATTGCTGGTGGCTGTTTATTAGACTGTTCCTTCATCACTTCGCTCTGGACGATCCACAAAACGCTCATTCTTGATATTGTTATGGGTAGGCGCGACCAGTTCCTGGTAGCCTTCTACCACGTGTTCGGCGTAAGGACTGAGCGGCTCTATGGGAGCGACGACACGCCAGGAGCGGTTGCCGGGCAGATCGGAGGGACGGAAGGTCACATTGACTCCAAGTTTGTTCATCACAGTCATATTGCGCTGTGCCAGAACCTGGTTGGGTACATAGGAGTAAAGTGGCGAGTTCATCCCTTCTAACTGCTGGTCAATCTGCTCGGGCCGGTGTCCATAGCGCTCACATGCAGCACGCACCTCCCTGAATAACTCTTCTTCGGGAAGCGCGAAGATGGCATCAAGCGCCAGCATCAAGTTGATGCCCCGATTCAGCAGGACCATGCGGCCATGAGCCAGACGTTGGGCCAGACCATCGTTGTGCTGCAAGGAACGAGCCTCGTGATATTGACGCGTAATTTCGGCCAGGGGCAACATATCCAATTTGTGGTGCAGGAAGTCTACTGCGCTGGCCGTGTCTTCACGCTGCCACAGGCGCAGGATCTCCAGACAGCGCTCTCCATCATATTCTTTCACCGTTTTAGCAACGCTCAATAGGCGACCTTTGCATTCGCATATCCAGCGAGCATGCAGATAACGTATAGCATCGACTACGGGAAACGAAGAAAAACGCTTCTGCCCATGCACATCCTGAACAAATTGAAAGCTAGCCTCAAATTCATCCTGCAAACGCTCAAATGCCTCTAACTTCAACTGGATCAACTCTGCTACATTCTGCTGTGTTGGCATCGTGCTCATAGTACTTTCACCTCATCAGGCTCTTCTGCTTATCTTCACGCTTATCGTACATCTTCTCTGCCCATCTATTGTAGATCACGACGCAGAGGTTCTAATAGTTGCGTGGCACGGGTCTATTCAGGACTCCTCGCCGCCTGCGGCGGCTCGCCCTGTTGTGGGTAGATGGTCAGGATGCCGGCCTCGGGCCGGCATCCTGACCATCTACCCCAAACGGTTTGCGAAGCACCGTAGGTGCTGAGGAATCAAGAAGAGGGGTACTGAAGAGTTACGCGTGGCACGGGTCCGTAAGTTTAGCAAGGAAGAGCAGATTTATGAATAGAATGTAACTGATTTTTAATTGATATTCATAGTAAAGATCTATATAATTATCATCACATATTTTATAACAATTTATACGGAATTTATCTGCGATGAGTGTCTCAGCGGGCGAGACCTGTAGTTCCCGCAGAAAGCATAGCATGCATATTGCCCCACAATTGTTGCAAGCCTATCCAGAGATAAACCAGGATCAACGCGCCATTGTAGCGCATGAGGGAGGACCATTACTCGTTATCGCGGGTCCAGGATCAGGCAAGACGCTCAGCATGATCTTGCGCGCACTGAATCTTTTGTTGCTTGAGAAAACCAGTCCGGCGGAACTGGTGTTGTGCACGTTTACGGAGAAAGCTGCTTATGAACTCCAGATGCGTATTATTGCATTGGCGAAGAAGATAGGCTATGACGCTGACCTCTCACAATTACGTATCGGTACCATTCATAGCATATGTAACCAACTTATCAGGCAATATCGACACTACACTACGCTTGGTAATGATCACTATACCCTCGATCAATTCTCGCAGTGGTTGTTTATTTTTCAGCATCTCAATGAGATATGTAATACACAAGCATCCAGAACGTTGCTGTCTCATTGGACTTCGCGTTGGGAAGTGGCTAAAGGCTTGCAGAGCTACTTCGATAAGATTATGGAAGAACTTGTCGATGTAAAGAGATTGCGTGTAGATAGAAGTATCCAGCCAGACAATTATTATTTCCGTGCTGCGTTGGCCGATGCTTATGATAAGTATTGTAAAGTACTTGTGCATGAGAACTGCGTAAGTTTTGCTGCTCAACAAAAGGTCGCTCACGCTCTTTTAAGCGACAAAACGGCCTCCGCAAAGATTGTACAGGGAGTACGCTATGTACTCGTCGACGAGTACCAGGACACAAACTGTATTCAGGAAGAACTCCTGCTCAAACTTGCTTCCCCGATCGGGAATATCTGCGTAGTCGGCGATGAAGACCAGGCGCTCTATCGTTTTCGAGGCGCAACCGTGCGCAATATCCTTGAATTTGCCACCAATCACCCTGAGGCCAGAGTAATACATCTAACCACAAATTATCGCTCACACCCAACCATCATTGACGCCTATGCGAGTTGGATGGCGTCGGTCGATTGGTCAAATCCAGGACCGCATAAAGCGCAATTTCGTACCGAGAAAACGATTAAGTCAGCCCCTGATAAAGTGCAACCAGAGTATCCCGCCATTTGCTGCATTGACGAAAAAGATGCCAGAGAAGAGGCTATACAATTTGCCGATCTTGTCCTATTTTTGAAACAGCAGGGCATCATTCACGATTATAATGAGGTAGCCCTACTTCTCTTCAGTGTACAACCCCAGTACAGCGATGAGTATGTAAAAGCTCTCCAGGAGAGAGAGATAGAGGTCTTTTGTCCACGTGCTCGCACTTACTTTGAGCAAGAGGAGATAAAGCTACTTGTTGCCTGTTTCGTATACCTGCTCGATTACTTCGACACAAAACAGAAGCTGCAATCAGTAGATGAAGGAGCCTTTTTACGCTACCTCCAGGGCTGCATTGCCCATCTCAACAAGAAGTATGACCGTTCACACTCGCTCTGGACCACACTGGACGATTTGCGAAAAGCTGCAGTTGATCAGCAGCAGGATAGTTCGCAACAAGAAGAACGCATCCAGCTAATGGACTATTTCTATCGTTTGCTTGCTACCGATCCGTTTACGACCCTTATCGAAGATGAGCGCAAGATGCGTAATCTAACGATCTTCTCCAGGCAACTACAAACGTTCCAGGTCACTTATGGACATACAACTATCACCCAGGACAATCGTGAGCAGATTACCACGAACTTCTTTACCAGATTCCTCTGTTTTCTTTATGATCACGGTTTGAATGAATATGAAAATCCTCAAGAGCCCTTTCCTGAAGGCGTGCTGCAGATTATGACGATTCACCAGGCGAAAGGATTAGAATTTCCTGTCGTGGCGGTTGGAAGCCTCTCAATTCCCTACACAGGAGCAGCAGAAGTTGATCGACAACTACAAGATTTCTACAAGCGTGGTCCCTTCGAGCCGGAGAAGCGCATCCCTTGCTTCGATCTGATGCGCCTTTATTACGTCGCCTTCTCGCGTCCAGAAAAACTCCTGATCCTGACCACGCACAAGAAACCACGTGCCCATCTTACTCCCATCTGGCAGGGATTACCGCGCTGGCCCTTGATACGCAACGCCCTGCTGGCGCCAGGATCATCAAAGAGACGAGAAGTCACGCCTGTGAAACAGCGCTATAGTTTCACCAATCACATCAAAATGTACGAGACCTGTCCACGTCAGTACCAGTTTTATCGTGAGTATGATTTTACGCCAGGGCACATAAAAGATGTCTCGCTCGGACTGTTAGTACACCAGACAATTGAAGAACTTCATCGCGACGTTCTCAACTATGGGAGTAAGCATTGCGATGAATATATGTTGCAGCAGATCTTCAAACGCACCTGGAACGCTCTTGAGCGCACACACAAACATCTTATTGATGGCGATAC
>Ga0137372_10005111_pt1 | contig 12793 bp, 13 predicted proteins | sample SagtaG_6_FD_104911 | JGI IMG/M metagenome (GOLD analysis project Ga0137372, IMG submission 104911) | Vadose zone soil microbial communities from Sagehorn Ranch, Mendocino, California, USA - Sage1_R_60_16 metaG | ecosystem: Environmental > Terrestrial > Soil > Vadose zone | place: USA...
ATGTGCGACGCCGCGCCCGGCATCATCGGTCTGCTCGACCGCATGGGCGTGCCGTTCAATCGCACTCCCGAGGGACTGCTGGATTTCCGTCGCTTCGGCGGAACACTGCATCATCGAACGGCATTTGCCGGAGCCACAACCGGCCAGCAGCTTCTATACGCGCTGGATGAGCAAGTACGGCGGTACGAGTCTGAAGGCAAGGTCACCAAGTTCGAGTCGTGGGAGTTTCTTTCCGCGGTGCTGGATTCGAATCGACTCTGCCGCGGCATCTGTGCGATGGATCTGCGGTCGATGGAAGTGCGCACCTTCCCTGCTGACGCGATCATCATCGCGACCGGCGGAATTGGTGCGATCTTTGGCAAGAGCACGAACTCGGTCGTCTGCACCGGATCGGCGCAGTCAGCGCTCTATCAACAGGGTTGCTATTACGCCAATGGGGAATTCATTCAGGTCCATCCGACGTCGATTCCTGGCGAAGACAAGTTGCGGCTGATGTCAGAGTCGGCGCGCGGCGAAGGCGGACGCGTCTGGGTTCCAAAGACGCTTGGTGATAAACGCGATCCGGTTTCGATTCCAGAGAATGACCGCTGGTATTTCCTCGAAGAGTGGTATCCGAAGTACGGGAATCTGGTCCCGCGCGATGTGGCTACCCGCGCCATCTTCAAGGTGGTGTACGAACACAACCGCGGCATTGACGGCAAGCCAATGGTCTATCTTGACCTGACACACATTGATCGTGCCACGCTCGACCGCAAGCTCGAAGGCATTCTGGAGATTTACGAAAAGTTTGTTGGCGATGACCCTCGAACCACGCCGATGAAGATTTTTCCCGGCATGCATTACACCATGGGTGGGCTGTGGGTGGACTTCAACCAGGCGACCAACATTCCGGGAATTTTTGCTGCCGGCGAGTGCGAGTACCAATATCACGGCGCGAACCGGCTGGGCGCGAATTCCCTGGTCTCGTGCATCTTCGGAGGATTCGTTGCCGGGCCGAATGCCATGCGCTACGCCCCCAGTCAGCAAGCTGCCGCGAGCAATGGTCACTTCGAAGCCGAGCGCAAGCGCCAGGAAGAGATCAATACCGGGCTGATGAAGTCCGATGGTAACGAGAATCCATTTCGGCTCTGGCGTGAATTGGGCGAACTGATGACGAAAGATTGCACGGTCATTCGCTACAACAAGAATTTGCAGCAGGCTGATGCCAAGCTGGTTGAATTGCTCGAGCGCTTCCAGCACGTGAACATGGGCGATCGTTCGATGTGGGCAAACACGTCTTTTGCTTTTACCCGCCAGCTCTACAATATGCTGCAGTTGTCACGGGTGATTGCTCAAGGCGCGCGCATGCGAGACGAGTCGCGCGGCGCGCATTACAAGCCCGACTTCCCCCACCGCGACGACAAGAACTGGCTGAAGACAACAAAAGCATATTTCGCTCCCGACGCGGATGAACCGAAGTTTGAGTTCGAGCCGGTAGATGTGTCGCTGATTCCGCCGAGAGCGAGGAAGTATTGATGCGGATCTATCTGGCCCTTCTCCTTACTTGTGGCGCATCTCTGGCGTCCGCTGCCGACACCGGAACTATGCAATTGAGGGTGAGGGACAGTCACACCCACTTTCCAATCCACGCATTGGTTCAGGGCTGGGGCCCGAAAGCATTTTCTGTTGCCACCGACGATAGGGGATATGGCAGGATCGTTCTTCCTGCGGGAGAGTACCAGCTGCAGATATCGTCACCAGACTATGCGACCCTGAGCACGCATTATTCGGTTGAGCCCCGCAAAATAACAAAGGCGGGAGCTTTCATCGATCCGATATCGCTGCCTCACGAGGAAAGTTCAGAGGTTCTCGATTCGCTCGCGCAACCCGGTCACACGTTGCTGCACGAATACGTTCTGGATCAAGAGACAGGTCGGCCGCTATCGGGGGTGAAAGTGTGGCTTGTCCACGCGGGAGTGGAAACAAGAACTGACTCCAAGGGGCATTTTTGTTTATTGGTTCCGACCCCGGTTCCGGATTTTCCTGGCGGTATTGGCAGCGACACTCTGATGTATGAAAAATCGGGATATAAAACGATCGTGATGAAAAACCTAGCCGTCGGTTCGGAAGAAATGGGTGGAACCGGCATCGATATGGAAAGAGGTCACGGCGTCATCAAGATAGACAGCACGCATAAATTGATGCGGAGAAATGATGCTCCAATAGAATCTAAGCAGGTTCCTCACCAAGAAAGCCATTCGGAATTACATCGATAAACAAAGCTAAATGCCTAACTCACAATCCGTACTCTTCAAAATTCGCCGCCAGGATTCTCCCAGCTCCACGCCACGATGGGAGGAGTTTGAGCTGGTCCGGCATCCCGGGATGAACGTGATCTCCTCGATGATGGAGATCGCCCGTAATCCCGTGACGCGCGACGGCAAGCCGACTACACCGATCACGTACGACTCGAATTGCCTGGAAGAAGTTTGCGGCTCGTGCGCCATGCTCATCAATGGTAAGGCGCGGATGGCTTGCTCGGCGCTAGTGGACAAGCTCGATAAGCCAATCCGGCTGGAGCCGCTCTCGAAATTTCCCGTGATTCGCGATTTGGCCGTTGACCGCAGCGTGCTGTTTGAAAATCTCAAGCGCGTGAAAGCCTGGGTGCCGGTGGATGGCACTTACGACCTTGGTTCGGGGCCGCGCGTGACCATGCAGGAGCAGGAAGAAGCTTATCCGCTGTCGCGCTGTATTTCGTGTTGCATCTGCATGGAAGTTTGCCCGCAATTCAACGAGCACACTGGGTTCGTGGGCGCGGCGACGATTTCGCAGGTGCGGCTGTTCAATACGCATCCGACCGGGGCGGCGCTCAAACGCGAGCGGTTGGCAGCGCTGATGGGCGATGGCGGAATCCAGGAATGCGGGTACGCACAGAATTGCGTCGAGGCTTGCCCCAAGGATATTCCGTTGACGCGGTCTATTTCAGAAGTGGGCGGCGCGGTGATGAAGCAGGCAGTTGAGGACCTATTCCGACTCTGATTTTCTTTAGCGATCTTTGCGATTTCTTAGCGTTCTTTGCGGTCAAAGGCTCTAAAGACTTTAACCGCAGAGAGCGCGAAGAAGAGCCGCAAGGGCGCAGAGAAAAGCCGCACCGACTACCGTCCTGCCAATTTCCGTAACTTACCGCAAAATCTTGCCACTTTTTACCGATGTGACCGGAAATGCCCGCACTGAATCCAAAGAAGATGTGCTTCGGCAGCCCGGCAAACTGGAACGGCATCTTAGCTGCAACCTGAATTGGTGTCCGCAACGCTTAGTAACCGGAGGTAATCGGCAGGAGTTCAGGAAGTAAATCTAAAGTAATACTTTAGGTTTGATTTTTGCCCTTGGCTTTTTCCTGAACTGCTTTAGAATAAGCGCCTGCTGTCAACACAGCCGATGAGCATTCCGAAGCACGCCACGCTTTTTCTCGCGACTCTGGCCCTGAGCTGCCAGGCTTTTGCCGTGCGGCCAATGGTTTCTCCGCGGTACCATCGCATGCACCGTTTTCGTCGCGTTCCCTGGAACCCAGTATTTAAGCCTTCGCATGAATCGCTGCTTTTGCAAAATGCGGAAATTGATCGCCTGAATCTTCCCCGCATTCGGGACGACAAGCAGCTTCAGCAACTGATTGCGAGTGGGGAATTGGTGGCAATCATCCCGAACCAATCGCTTCGCATTCAGCCTTCGCTCGATCGGGAGCGCCGCTTCTGCCGGCCGTGGACGCTGGATTTTGTGCAAGACATCAGCGAGGCATATTACAAAGAATTTCACCAACAGATTCAGGTGAATTCCGCGGTGCGCACGGTCCTGGTTCAGAAGAAACTTCGCCGCCATAACCGCAACGCAGCCCCGGAGACGGGAGAAACAGCTTCATCGCATCTCGCCGGACTCACGGTTGACCTGCAACGCCGCGGCATGACTAAAGCGCAAGTGAAATGGATGGAAGAATACATGCGCCCTCTGAAGCAGCTCGGCGTGATTGAGCCGGAAGAGGAGCGCCACCACTGGTGTTTCCACATCATGGTCGGCGGCAGCTACAGCGAATATCGCGCCACCAGGATGCTGGCCGAGCAGGAAGACCTCAACGAAAGGCTGCTCGAAATTACCAGTATCGGACTGACTGATTCGAGTCCCTCGCAGTAACAAAGCCAACTAAAAACGTTCCGGACCAAGGCTGGCTTTCTTTTCGCGCGCGTAGAAACCAGCCCGGCCCGGCGCTTTAAAACTCGCTTTCAAGTCTCAGCGGGACGCAGCTCAAATACCCGTACGACCGCGCCGGGTGAGTCCTGTAATCAAGGTGATAATGAACACCACCAGGAAAACGAAGAACAGGAGTTTCGCGATTCCAGCCGCCGCTACTGCGACCCCACCGAAACCAAAGATTGCGGCGATGATCGCAACAATCAGAAATACCAGCGCCCAATAAAGCATGCTGCCTCCTCTTTGCGTGGTCAGATGACCAGCATCCAAAAAAAGCATATCCCAGCAAACTGCAGCCGACGATCAGGCCGACTCTGTACTTCAAAACGCGATTTGCTGTAGGGGTAAAACATAAATAATCCAAGGTTTTCTTAGAGTTACGCAGGTCACGAGCTGCAGCAACGGCACCGTCAGCGATATTTTTATGCGGCTCGGTTGATGTTGTGCTCACAACCGGTATTTTCACGAAACGATTCCGGGCGCAATAGAGCTCGCAATGACTGCGCGTTGCGGATGGCATGTCCGCCAATATCGTTATTGAAATAGACGAACACTTCGGCAAGCCGTTCCTGCCAGCTGCGAATCTTATCTACCCATCGCCGCAGAATGTTATCAGGGTAACTGCCCCCGTACCTTCCGCTAGTCCCATGAAAGCGCATATAGGTGAAGTCGGCGGTCAGTTCCACAGGCCACGGCATCTCGTGCCAGTCATGAATGCACATGGCGACATTGTGGCGCCACAGGAGTTCGTAAATTTCTTTTCTTACCCAGCTCTCGTCACGAAACTCAATCGTATACCGCTGTCCGCGAGGGAGTGCGGCCAAGAAATTCTCCAACCGTTCCGGATTTGCCTTCCATTTGGGGGGTAGCTGGAACAACACGGGTCCCAGATGCGGGCCGAGGTGTTGAGCTCGCGAGAAGAAAAGCTTGATCGGACCTTCAGGATCTCGTAGACGCTTGATGTGGGTTAAAAAGCGGCTCGCCTTCACCGCGAATACAAAGCCTGGCGGCGCCATCGCCTTCCATTGCTGAAAGGTTTTCTCGTCTGGCAGACGATAAAAACTGTTATTAATTTCGACGGTGTCGAATTCCCGCGCGTACCACTGAAACATTTTGTCGGTTGGAAATTTAGGCGGGTAGAAATCTCCTAGCCAGTGCTTGTAATACCAGCCGGAGGTGCCGATGTGTACTTGACTGCCGGCTGGCATGAACTCAGCTCCGCGCGCGTTTTCGCAAGGCGCGAGGGCGCGATGCCCTGCGTGCAGCTTGCGACCGGCTGGAGCTACTCCGCCGGCGGGCTGCTGTTTTGGCTTGCCGGGAAAGCGCCTGGCGTGATGCGCCTGAACGGCCTTCTTTTTTCATGGCCCGCAGCCTTGTCTGCGAGCGCTTCTTAGAAGGGCGAGTGCGTCGCGACGACCGGTGACTGCGATTTTCCCTCTGTGCCGATGCCGTACCCCTGGGTGCAGGCGGTACTTTGACTCCTGCTTTCCTCGCTTTCGAGAGTCCAATAGCGATTGCCTGTTTTGGACCGCGCACGCCATGTTTCCCTTCCCGCACATGATGAACTTCTTCGCGGACAAATTCGCCCGCTTGCGTGGTTGGCGCTTTGCCTTCCCGGGCGTCCTTCTGAGCACGTTCGATGGTCTCTTTTTCCGGCATTCTAGCCTCCTCTGCCAATTCCTCTCGCTTGAGTTTAGGCACGATGTCTGAGCCCACCAATCAGTAAAAGGCCGTAAACCGAACTAGGTGGGTGATTCGGAACTCACTCCGGCAGCAGCACTTATGCATCGAGTGTCACACAAGCCCGCCATTTGACTTCGAACATTCATCAGCTGACCGCTTCCCGAAATTTGCGGCAATGTGGGCTGCTCACCAACCTGCCCCATGCCTCTGCCATCTAAGCCTGCACTAGGTGCGGTGGAACCGTCCCCGGTTGCTGCGATAGTGCCCGAATCTATCGCTGTGCTCCGGGGACGGCGTTTTTCTGTCCAATATGTTTCAGAGTTTTACTCTCGTCAACTCGACGTAGTAGCTGACTCCAGCTTGGGAGTGGCTTATACGGAATGCGGGATCATCTGATCTTGCGAAGGGCACCTTGCGCTTGACGCTCTAATTGTTTGAGCGCCAGGTCAACGATGGCGTTCTTCATTGAGTGCGAAAACAGCGAGGAGAAGACCAGCATCTTGTCGGCGGTAGCAGGATCTACATTGTCTTCGTCCGCCTGACGTTCAAACTCCATCCCCGCCGCAAACCCCGCCCAGAACACGACTTCCTCAAGGCTCATGGTTTTCCCGGGATCGGGTGGCAGTTCGCAAAAGCTTTCTCCAGTTTCGCGGACATCTTCCCGGGCAGTGTCTTCCAAATCATCTACAAAGGATATGATTTCCAGAATTCGGCTGAATCCTTGCCAGTCAGTCCCGTTCTTTGTCTCGAGCTTCATCATCGTGAATCCGCCAGTCTTTCAAAGAATTGATTCTCGCTGAACTACTCGACCACTCTTCTGAAACTGTACCCATAGTTCATGTCGGACAGCTATCCCCTCCATCTCTTAGCCGCTTGCATAACATCCTGTAAGAATCAGGAACCTGGGATATCAGGGACTTGCTGTAGGAAGAACTAATGCACGTCAGGCTATGCGCGCGTAGGTGGAAGTTCGGTCGTAAAACACTGATCTGGCCAACTGGACACAGTAGGTGGGTTCACCGACGGCATGCCAGTGCTGCTTGTAGGCTTCCTGCCCCCGCAAGAAATCAAACTTCCTCCTCCCGAGGCGAACTGCGTCTTCGATCACGGCAAACATAAGCTGGGTTCCGGGGCTGCAAAAACCAAATTCGGGATCGAAGCCCTGCATGTAACAAAAAACGGTTTCCCGCTCGAAAAGCGAGTAGATGACAGCGAGTGTGCGACTGCCGAGTCGCAACCGGTACAGGCGCAGGACGCCCCGTTCCAGCAACAGCGGCGCCGACCTGACATGAAAATCCCTTATCCTCTCATCCTCCAGGATCCCGGCTTGCCCGGTCTGTGACCAGCGCGTTGTATGCAACCGAAACAAGTCGTCTAGAAATGCAGGCAGGGTTTCTGGGACGGCAATTTCGATCAAAGCTTCTCCCATTCTTCGCAAACGAGAACGGGCATTTCTCAGGTTCGCGCGCTGCCGCTTGGAAAAGAGATGCAGCAGCGCATCTTTGCCAGGAACATTTTCGACCGGACCAGCTTCGAGCGACGGAAGACTAAGCGCCGAACAAATGTCGTGTTCTGTCCCGACGGTTTCGAAGGACCCGGCCCTGAGGACAGCGGAGCCGGACGGCAGATCGGTTAATTCCAATAGTGTCCAGTCAGGTATGCCGGCCAGAGCATCCTGAATCGATGTGACTACCTGAGTTTCGTATGCCGGATCAACCATGACGTCCAGGTAGTCAGATATCCCGCCACCCATAAAAGCCAGAACGATATCTGACTCTCGTCGATACATTAAGAACGGGGCGAAACCTACGAGACGGTTTTCCAATCGCACTGCAATCGCGACCATCGGTTGCGGAGAAAATGCTTCGATCCACGGCAGCAGCCATTCCGGCCGCTGAAACGGAGTCGCGTAGGGGCAGCGATGATGCAGGTCGCTCCATTGCCATGAGATGTCGCGCATCTCTTCGATCGATTTGAGGACGCGTGGGCGAAAAACGCTCCGGGAAATCATGCAGCCTGAAGCTCCTTAACGGCGGGCGAGGCCACGAGCGTGCGGTAGAGATTAACATATTCATCTACCATTCTCTGCGCCGAAAAACACTTCTCAGCCTCGCGGCGACAATCATTGGGGGAGATTGAATGTGCGCGCCAGATCGCCTCCGCCATTTCCTCGACCGTGTTGACCAGAAACCCTGTGTGCCCGTCGCGGACAATTTCCGGCAACGCTCCATTAGGCCAGGCGATCACTGGGGTTCCGCTGGCCAGCGCTTCCATCGCCGACAATGAGCTAGTCTCGGGCACAAGACTCGAAACCAGCAGACAGCGTGCGCCTGCCAACAGATGCGATTTGCGCACTCCACCGATCGGGCCAGCGAAGCGGATCTTGTCACTCAGCTTAGGGAGAATGGCGGATTCGTAGTATTCACGATGTTCCGGATAGTCAAAGACGGTGCCCGCCAGCACAAGATTTACGTTCGCTCGTTCCGCCGCCTCAATTGCTAAATGAAAACCCTTTTCGGGGCAGATTCGGCCCATCGCGACAACATAGTTTCCCTTGTTGCGCACACCATGAAAATGTTCGAGGTCGATCCCATTCGGAATCACGCAATCAATTGCGACACCTTGAGGCGCCGTCCGCGCTTGCCCGCGTGAAACGCAGACCAGCCTCGTCTTCGAACGCGGAAGTCGCAGCGCGCAGTGCGCGTACCAGGCCAGTGGGAGATGTAATGAAACTACAATTGGAACATCAGAGTCCGGCAAATACTCAGAAAAATCCAACCCGTGCATATGCACTACATCTACAGAATGGCGCGACAGGGTTCGATCCAGAGCCTGCTTGAACCGGCTGCGAGCTTCGAGCTTCGCGTTCTCATCCAAGTCGCGGAATGGCACCGATACCGGAACCAAGAGACCGCGGCATCGCGAGCCTTCGGGAGCCAGCACTAGCGAGCGATGCCCGCGCCGAACCAGGGCTCCATCCAGGGTCGCAAGCACATGCTCAGCGCCGCCGGCTGTGTTCTGAGAGACCGTTGCCAGCGAATAGCTCACACTGAGGACGGTCAAGCGCATGAACGCTCCTGTAGGTTGGCGGTACGAGCCAATTCACGCCACAGCGCTCCGGTCATCGGCCATCCCAGGGATTCATACCAGAGCCTGCCCTCATGCGGAGGCTGTGAGAAATCGTAGCCAGGAGACAGCCGCAGACGTTCGCGATCAACAGAAAAGCCTTCCAGCACGCATTCTTGCGATACGTGAGCGCCTAGCATCGCCCGCTTGCGCTCACGGGCGCTTTCAGATAAATCGAAAGCGATTTCGGATGTCGTTGTGTCGAGCCGCTGCTTTCCGAGTTGCGGGGAATTCAAGAACTCTCCCGTCACACACCGTCCATCGCGTGCGTGATACGAGGTCATCTCGACCACAGCACAATTGGCAAACCTGTCTTGAGATGCCGTCATTTGTGCAATGGCCGCAGCAGTGTCGTGATCTGGATGTCCACCTTCGTACGAATGGGTCACGATCGCGTCTGGCTGCATACGTTCCAGCAGACTGGCAAAGGCCGCAACGAAGAACGACATTTCAAATGATGATTCCTGGTCAGTAGCGCCAAGCCAGCAGAGATTCTCTTTGGGGATATCCGCGTACGACAGCGCGCGGATCGCCTCCGCTCGCCGCGTGTTCGCGTAGTGTTCACGCGAATCGTACGGACCGCCTGTCCAGAAACGTGAGTCGCGAGGCGCACCATCGGTGAGATAAACGACGAGGGAATCAGGAAATCGCGCTAGCAGCTCTGAGGCTCCTATGATCTCGTCATCCGGATGGGCGGCGAGTACGATCAACCGCAAAGAATTATCCGAGGGGACGGCGAGAATCTGGCGGGATACTTCTTGCCACATTATTCGCGCATCAGCTTGCCACTTCATGCAAAGTCGCCTGACTGGATAGGACGCGGACGGCTTCGCGATAACCGTGGAGAGTACCAACATCAACGTAAATCTCGCCACGTTTTATCCCAATTGCGTCTCCACCATTCGCCAGATAATCATTCACCAAAGTCCCGATGTACTCATCTGAACGGCCGCGCTTTAACCACAACCCATGCAGGTCTAGAAAATGCCGGCCGGATAATTTGAAAGCTCCCCAAACCCACTCCGAAGTTGAATTCTTGCTCTTCACCTGAATTTCCTGCACTCGGCTTTGGTGGTCGGTAATCACTGCGTCGAAGAGCTCCGGACGCGCAACCGGAAAGAGCAGGAACGAGAATTGCCCATCGGGAAGGAATTTGAACCCTTCATCGGGAAACCACACAGTGTCCGGTAAACCCACATAAACTTCGTCATTTGAGGAAATAAAGGGTACCGCGCTGAATAGCGCGTCGCACAAACCATTTGGCCCCTGTTGCACCGCGTAACAGATCGGCGCATGGTCGAACTGTCCGCCGAAATAACTGACGATGTCGGTCTTTGCCGCCGAAATCACGAAGCAGATTCTGTTTACTCCGCCAGCGATCATCCGTTCCAGCAAGTATTCGGAGACGGCGCGCGGCCGTTCGTTGATGCCATCCAGCCGCGTTCCGACCGGCAGCAACTCTTTCGAAAATGCGAGTGGCCGGATACGCGTACCCTGTCCGGCGGCGGGTACAATTCCCCAGCGTGAGCTCATGCTGCTTCCTCGAGCAATTGGATTAGTTCCTGACTGCGATGCTGTGCAGTGTGCGCGCTCAGAACGCGTTCACGGGCGGCACCGCCGATGCGCCGCAATTCTTCCGGACTGCGGGTGATGGCATTCACCACGTCCGCGGACGTTGAAGCCACGAGAATCTCCTCTCCAGGCTTGAAAAAGTCACTCAACCCCTCCCACGAGTCGCTTACCACCGGAGTCGCGCATGCCGCCGCTTCGAACAGTCTTCCAGAGGGACAGTAGCCGAAGTTGGCCATGGCGGCGCGGGTTACGTTCAGCGTGGCTTTCGATGAAGAATAAAACGCCGGGTGTTCAGGCGGAGGGACGTGCCGCACAAACCATACATTTTCGTCCCAGGGAAAGTCATCGGGATATTGCGCGCCTCCGATCATAAATTTTCGCGACGGCAGGCATTGCGCCGGCTTCAGAAAGAGCTCCTGCAACGCGGCCTGACGATCTGAGGCGTAGGTGCCCAAGTAAGACAAATCCGAGTCATAATTGCTGGAACGGGCAACAGGCTTGTGAAGTTCTGGGTCGACACAGCCGTAGAGTGGCGCGACCCGGCGCGCTCCCAGAACCTGCTTGAGCTCGTCGAGCGCACGACCACCGACGTAACTCAAAACCAGATCAAACCCCGAGAGGCCGTAGCTGGGAACGTAATCCACGTAGCCCCGGCTACGCAGCATCTCCAGTGTGACCGCTGTATCCAGGTCATAAAAAACTTTGGTCGTCGAAGAGTTCAACACCAAGTCCGAAGCGGCGGAAGCATCCGGGCAGTACGAAGTTACGAGGGCAGCATCGGCATCTCGAACCGCGCACTGCGCAAGCGACGTGACTTGCGTCCAGTTGGGATAAAGCACCAGCTTGTAGCTGCGCGGCCAGACCAAGTCGCGGTGGGTCGCGTAGTAAGGAACATCCCGCTCGAAAAATGTAATTTCGTGACCATCCTTAGAAAGTGCGTTACACAGTCCTCGCCAAAGCGTGGCGTGTCCATTGCCCCAGGACGAACTAATGGTCAAGCCAAATACCACCAGTTTCACGAGAGCACCTTGGTCGAGAAGAGAGTCGCCCTCACAGAAAATCCACGGATACAAGGGTTTCGGCCAATATTTCAGACCACCCACTTCGATGCCAGCATCCCAAGCAAAGCTGTATTCCAGAGCAGAATCCCGTGGCATTTACTTCGGTTCCCGCTACACGTGAGTCCCCCCGGGGCAGGACATCTCACCTTTTCGGCCCCGCATCAGAACTTGATCGCCGGTCGGAGTCCCCAACCCGGGCAGCCAGCGACTCGAATTGTTGTCCGGCAACGTCAGCCATGCGGTGGATTACTCTCCCTCTCGTCGTTGTTATCGTTGCCGGCACATGCCTTACGCAAACCAAGACCAGCAACCAGCAGCCCTCTTACGAAGGCCAGCAAGTCGGGTCGGTGGATCTGACCGCCAATCCGCACATAGATACGGAGCCGTTTCGCCACTTGCTCATGCAAAAAGCTGGAGAACCGTTTTCGGGTGAGAAAGTGCGGGCCAGTATCACCGCACTTGAGCATACGGGCGCGTTCAGCAAGGTCGAACTCAAAGTGGAGCCCGACCCTTCTGGTTTGAAGCTGACGTTCGTGCTTGAGCCGTCTTATTACATCGGAATTCTCAGTTTTCCTGGTGCGGTGAAGAGGTTTACTTATGCCCGTCTTCTCCAGGTGGCAAATCTGACGGACGAAACCGTGTATCAACAAAGCCAAATCGCGACCTCGGAAGCGGCGCTAGTAAACTTTTTTCACGAGCGCGGCTTCTTTGAGGCGAAGGTGTACGCCGATGTGCAATTGGACGATAAGAACCAGTTGGCTAATCCTGTCTTTCATGTGGAACTGGGCAAGCATGCGCGAATCGGCAAAGTGGAAGTGCGTGGATCAACTCCGGAAGAAAACCGCCGCCTGGAACATACCATGCGGACCTTGCGTGCGCGATTTACCGGAGCATTACTGAAAACCGGAAAGCCCTATTCGCAAACACGGATCAAAGCAGCGACGGCCCTTCTGAAGAAGGCGCTCGGTAAAGAGAATCACCCTGCGAGCAAAATCACCGTGAATCCCCCCGAGTACCACGCCGACACTCGTCGCGCTGACATTGCGTTTAACGTGGACATTGGCCCGGAGACGCGCATCCGCGTCGCGGGTGCGAAACTCTCGTGGGTCCCGTTTCTCTCTGACCGCCAG
>Ga0137372_10005112_pt1 | contig 12791 bp, 13 predicted proteins | sample SagtaG_6_FD_104911 | JGI IMG/M metagenome (GOLD analysis project Ga0137372, IMG submission 104911) | Vadose zone soil microbial communities from Sagehorn Ranch, Mendocino, California, USA - Sage1_R_60_16 metaG | ecosystem: Environmental > Terrestrial > Soil > Vadose zone | place: USA...
CCCGGTTCATGGGCTCGAGCATCGCGATGATCGACCGCCACTACGGCCACCTCGCCCTCGACAGCCGCGAACACGCAGTCGCCCTCCTCGACGCGCTCGCGCTCGAACGGGCCGTGGACGCTGCGTGGACGTCGCACCAGCGACCGGCAAGGCCGCTCAACAACACGACTTCGCGCTCTCGTACGAGAAGACGGCGGCGGCTCGGGGACACTCGGTGGACGCCGCGCTTCGTTTCTGTCGCCTCATCAGACGACGAAGGAAGCTGATCAGCAGGAACTTCCTGAAGCCCTCTCGCGGACTCGAACCGCGGACCCCCTCCTTACCATCCGGTCGCAAACGACGGCAAAGATTATGACTCGTTTTGCCGGTTTTCCAAGGCTGAGCCTTTGCCGCGGATTGCCACCGTTTGCAACCCCGGGGCTCCACAAAGGCTCCACACTCTGTTGCCAGCGGCGGCGACGCCATTGGCGACTCGAAGTGCCTGTTGGCGTCGCATGCGACAAGCAGACAGAGAAGCGCGAGCGCACCTCGACGACTATCGCCTCGCTGAGCGCGATCGAGAACTTCGTGCCGGTGGAAGCTGTGAGGACGTCGAACCAGGCGTCGATGAAGAGGAGCGTCGCGGCGGACGTGGCCGTGCCTTCGAACAGGCGGAGCGGCGCGAGGCGATGATCGCCACCGCGAGCAGGAGCAGCGTGAACAGGGCGTCGAAGCCAGCCCACGCGATATCCCAGTGCGCCGGACCGATACGTCGCCGGCAGAAGGAGGACCCGCAGCACGACGGACCCAGGGCACGAGCAACAGGGCTGCGAGCGCGAATACGGAAACGATCCAGGGGCGCCAGGGCAAGCCGGGCGTGAAGCTGCGCTCCTTGCCGGGCCTGAACGCGCGGCGCGCGTGGATACGGCTCGGTTGTTTGTTCGCGCGCACGGGTTTACCCGCCGCACGAGTCGGGTGGGAGCCATTCCCCCACCCGCTCAGCACCGCTTAGCCGAGTCGTTCCGGAACGTTTGGGCACCGATTGGGCACTAGTGCCAGTGAGTCCGACTCAGCAGTCTCCGAAGAAGTGAAAGTGGCCCCTCTCGAACTCGACCCGAACTACGCCGTCTGTGACCGTGAACCGCTCGACAAGATGGAATGTACCCCGAAATAGGAACACGCCGTCAGCGGTGTAGGTGTCGCCCGAGTCCTCGTGCGCGTTCGTGAAGACCGTGGTGCCCTTCCCGATGGCGTTGAACGAAATACGGTCGGTGAACTCGATGAGCGTGTACGTGCCGTCGCTCCAATCGATCCGGCCCGTTCCGCTATCCGTCCCGACGAAATGGAAGCCCTGGTCGGTTTCGACGCTCTGGAAGTTGAAAACGTCCGTTCCGACGATCGTCCCTGTGATGCCCGGACGACAGTCGTCGGAAATGCCGGTTTCGGAAGACGTCGTCGTGACGCTGTCGCGAATGATGATGGGCGCGGCCGAGGCGGGCGCAGTCATCGCTGTCCCTGCCGAAATGGCGAGCAGCGCCGCAGCGGCGAGCCCGAGTGCGATCTTCTTCATGTTCCCTCCTATTCGGTTACTGCCTGCCACAGTGAACGTACGAGCAACGCCAGCGCCGTGAGGACGACGCACGCGGCGATCTCAACCTCCCTCCGACGTGAGCGGATGCTCGCCCCCAGTCGCCGCATTGATTACCGTCTCCATCGCATTTCCGGTTACGGCGTCAGCGCTGCGCACAACTCAGCCGCGACGTCCGGCGTGAATGGGATCTCCCCGATGATCCCGTGATGCGTTCCGTCCGGGTACGTGATCCCGGCGTTGTGGAGGATGACCCCGAACCCGGGAGCGCTGACTTTGAAGTCGCTTCCGTGGATCGTCTCGAGCGCGGTGGAGGTGTCTCCCGGCGTCGGGTAGACAGTCGAGCCGCTCAAATGCCCTGTGATCGTCACCGTCGGCCCTGCCCTAGTCGGCGAGAGGCTCCAGGTGCCGCTCAGGCTCGCGGCAACGTGCCGCTTCACGAGCAGGTGATCGATGTACCAACGCGTGCCGTCGCCGTGGTAGTGGCTCGTCTCGTAGATCGTCCCGCAGGGCAGATCGAAGTCTTCGATCGGCTGGTTCACGGCGACCTCGTCGACGAACGTGTCGCAGACGATCTGGTGCCCATCGTCCCGGCAAGTCGCGTTCGGCGGTACCGGCTGGAGCGTGTTGGGATCGACGATCGCGCCCGCGACCGCGGGGTGCGTCATATATCCGACGGTTCCGCTCGCAAGCACGAGCACGAGCACGAGCACGAGCACGATCACGCTCGCGAGCACGAACGCGGTGCTGAACGGTCTCCTCATGTTCTCCTCTCTCTCGTGTTCGTTGGATCGACCTGCTCGGCTGCCACGACGCGGGCGAGGGGAACGCCCGCGCGCGCGTTTGCCTCGCGGACGGCGGCGGCGGACTCCGCCGCAAATGTGCAGAAGCACGTTTCGTCGTCGGTGATCAAGGTCGACCCCAGGTAGCGAACGGTGACCCCCTCGGCCTGCATCCGCGCCGCCTCAGCCTCGACCCGCACGAGTGCTGCGAGTAACTCCGACCGGCGAACCCCGGGATATAGCGCTCGACGAGATACGTCGACACGCGGCCGACGGTATGACGGCGGCGCCGCGAAACCAACCGGAGGATTCCCTAGTTTTGTCCGGCGAGGCGTCCGGCGAGCTCGGCGCGTGAGCGGACGCCTAGGTAGACCTTCGAGAGGTTCCACTCGACGGTCTTGGTGCTGACGACGAGCTTGCGTGCGACCTCGCGATTGGAGTCGCCGGCGGCGACGAGCGCAACGATCCGCCGCTCTGTCTCGGTCAAAGCACCGTCAGCGATTCGCCGTCCGCCGATGCGCGCGAGCTCGCCACGGGCGCGCTCGGCCCAGAGCGGCGCCGGCAAGCGCTCGAACGTTTCAAGTGCGTCGCCGAGGGTCACCGCGGCCAACCGCTTGTGTCGCGCGCGGCGCTGAGCTGTTCCGAGCGCTAGCAGAGAGCGCGCAAGCTCGAACGGCTCGGGGAGAGCACGGCCGCGTGCGACCGCCTGCTCGAGCAACACGAGCCCGCGCTCGAGGTCGCCACTTGCTACTGCGACGAGACCAAGGCAGCGATCGCCGCCCGGTCCGGCGGCGGCACGATCGAGTGCAGTTGCGCGAGCACGCCAACGCCGCACCGCAGCCGCCGCCGCATCAAGCTGGCCGAGTGCCGCGAACGCTTCCGCCGCGTCACCATAGTGGCGGAAGAACGAGTGTTCGCCGATGCCCCGGTCGGCGTGCAGCAGCTGCTCGAACTGCGCCAGCGCCGCGGTGGGATCGTCGCTCGAAAGCTCGACCAGCATCAGCGCCCAGCGCGCCGCGTCCTCGAAAATGGTCAGCCGGCGCTGCGCCGCCGCGGCAATCGTCTCTGCGGCGGTGGCCCGCGCCGACCCGACTCGGCCGAGATGCGCATCCAGCACTGCACGCCACGCGGAGAGCGCGAGACGCTGGTTCTCCTGATCGGTGCGAACGGCGGTCTCGAATGCACTCTCCACGAGCTCGTCCGCGCGCTGCCAGTTGCCCGCCCGGAACTCGAGTAGGGCCAGGTGCTCGAGCAGGTTCGGCAGCGAGCTCTCGTCGCCGCGTTCGAGCGCACGCTCGTGCAGCGGCCGCACGAGTGCGAGCGCACCTTCCAGGTCACCGTCAGACGCGCGGAAGATCCCTCGGAGCCAGGCTGGATCGTCGATCACACGGGAGTGCGCGACTGCGCCGCTCAGCTGTTCAAGGCGCGCAACAGCAGTACGGGCGGCGCGGGCGCGACCAACCTTCCCCTCGGCGAGTGCGAGCGCTAACCCGAGCAGCTCAACCCACTTCGGATCGCCGAGCTCGCCGGCTGCGTCGGCGCCGAGGCGCGCGTAACGGGCAGCGTCGTCGTGCCGGCCGACGAGATGACTCTGCCACGTGAGACATTCGAACACCTCCGCCTCGACGGCGAGGTCGCCTTCTGCCTCCTGGACGGCGCCGTCCAAGAGGGCGAGCGCCCCGTGCGGGTCGTCGCCCCAGCCGCCGCGGAACCAGGCGAGGCGCGCAAGGGCGTGGGCACGGCGCGGGCCGGCGTCGAGTAGATCGAGCGCCTCCTCCATGAGAGCGCGGGCGTGCGCCGAATCGCCGCTCGCGAACGTGTACTCGGCCTGGGCCAGCAAGCGCTGGACGTTCGAGCCTGGCGTCAGTTGTCGCGCCAGACGGACGAGCTCGGCCGCCGCTTCTGGTGCCCCCCGGGCCAGCGCCCGCCGGGCGGCGTCGTCGAGTTCGATAGCGACTCGCTCGTCGGGTCCGGATGCTGCGAGCGCGAGGTGGCGCGCGCGCTCCTCGACATCGCGAACGACGCGCGCCAGCCGTGCGTGGACGCGACGTCGCGACGCGGTCGGCGCTTCCTCGTACGGCACAAACGCGAGCAGCGGATGCGCGAAGACGACCACGTCGCCGTCGAGCTTCACGATCCCGCTCTCCACCGCAGGACGCAAATCGGCTGCCGCCCGACGCCCGAGCAGACTGAGACGCGGCTGAGACAGCGCCGCCGCGGCGAGCAACACAGGCCGCGTCGCTGCGGGTAACCGCGCCAGCCGCTCGTGCACGAGCTCGCGCAGCGAGTGCGGCAGCGGCAGCTCGTGCGCCGCTTCGATCCGCCCCTCCAGCTACCGGCCGATTTCGAGCGCGAAGAACGGATTCCCGCCCGTCCGCTCGTACAGGCGCAAGAGCGCCGGCCGTGACAGGTTGAGACCGAGCCGCGTCCGCAGGACCTCGTGGACGGCGCCATGGCTAAGCGGACCAACCCGCACACGCCGCAGCCGGCCGTCCCGCAGCACGCGCTCCAGACGAAGAGGCGGCTGCTCGCGTGCGTCCATCCGAGCGGTCGCTAGCAGCCCGACGGGCTCCTCGACCAGCCTTCGCAGCGCGAATGTCAGCGCTCGACCGGACGGCGGATCGAGCCATTGCAGGTCGTCGATCGCCACGATCATCGGACCGTCGGCTGCCACCGCTCGCAGAACGCCGAGCAGGGCCTGGCCCACCGCACGCGGATCCGTCGAATCGCCCGGAGCGTCCTCCCGAAGTAGAGCAGCGTCGAGCGCCCGCCGTTGCGGCGCAGGTAGCGACGCGAGCGCAGACCCGGGGAGACGACCAACGAGATCGGACAGCCCGGCGAAAGACAGCCGAACCTCGGCGCCGGCAGGCCGTGCCGCAAGCACCGCCATGCCGCGCTCGCGGGAGGTTTCGACACCAGCATCCCAGACGCATGTCTTACCGATCCCCGGCTCGCCCTCGAGCAGGAGCCCGCGCGGACCGTGCTCGTCGAGAAACGTCTCGACTGCCGCCAGCTCAGGCTGGCGTCCGATCAGCGCCTGCGTATGCACTCGTCCCACCGACAGGGGTATGCCTTCCCCCTGAGGGTGTCAAGCTCTGCGCCCCTGCGCCACCCGCGCGCGTGTCGGTCCCAAGAACTCGGTTTCTGCTCCTCGAACGAGCTGAATCGTGCGAAGCTTTCGTCAGACGCGGTGGCGAAGGATCGTCAAATGCTGAGGCGGCTGCGCGAGATCATGCTTTAGGCGCGACCAAACGCACCCGTGCCACAAGCTTTTGCTGTCGGCCGGGATCTATGAAGTGGGAGCGATGCTGTCCGCCACTGCGGCCTCGACGTCACCGTGCACCAGTCGGACCGCAAGCGCGCGCCCGGTCACCTCTCGCACGAAGGGCCGGAGCTGTTGCGCTGGGCGCTGTTCGAGGCGGCCCAGCAGGCGTGTCGGCCCGCCTCACCCGACTATGACTACTACCGTCAGGTGGCGCGGCGGATCGATCACAACCGCGCCTGTCTGTCCGTCGCGCGCAAGCTCTGCCGACGCGCCTACCACATCCTGCGCGAGCTCGGCAACGACGCGCTCGCCCCGATCGAGCCCACGCCGACCGCCGAGGAGGTGACCGCCGCCACAGCTTGAGCTCGACGCATCCCGCGCGCCCGCCCGTCGTCACGACGATGGTTTGCGGTCGGCTTCCGAACGGAGCCTGCCGCCAGCGTCCCCCGCTGGACGGCCTCTAAAGACCGAGCGCCCGCAAAACCACATCACGGGAGCAACACCCGATCGATCATCTTGTCGCCGGACTCGCCGTCCGCGCACCTAGGTAAGGCTGGGCACCCGCGCGCACCGACCGCTCCACTCGAGCATCACCACAAGGAGGTGACGCCACAGACCTCACGAGCCTCGAATGACCAAATTGACGATCCGTCGCACCACAGGTAAGGCTCCCCTCTGTGTAATCAGTCGAGGCAACGGCCTCCTCGCCGATCTTCGGCCGGACCCCCTCTCTGTTTGAGAGGTGGTCATCGAGTCTCGCTTGTAGGCCCTGGGAGGCGGTGGTGTCGACTGATGACCGCAATGAACCTGTAAACGTGTGCCAACGTTGCCTTGTGCCAAAGCAGCGGCAGGTTAGGAGCTGTGGCTCGTCGGCGCCTGCGGACGCACGCGGGCCCGGGACCGACGGACTGCCGGAGGTCTTCCCTAGTTGGCGTGCGGTTAGGCGCTAGCGTCACTCTGACGCTAGGCACGTCCGTTCGAATCTGGAGGTCGGCATGCGACCAGGATTCTCGTTGTGGCCGCACCCAAGGCTCGTGCGCGGTTGGCGCGGTCTGGCGGCCGTGGGAGGCCGGATCGGCAAACCGCTCTTTCTCGTCGTCGTGGCCGCGCTGCTGGGCGGCGTTGCCGACTCGCCCTCGCGGGGCTCGACCGCTGCGGGGCTGATCGCGTTCATGCGTCCGCCGCCGTCGCAGGACACCTACATCTACCCTTGTCGCGGCACGGTTTACACGATCCAAGCGGATGCAGCTGATCTCAAGGCGGTGGGGGAGGGAGGCTGCCCGGATTGGTCGCGCGATGGGACGCGGCTCGCCGTCGCGGCCGCGCGCGGAATCTTCGTGATCGATGCCAGCGGCGGCAGCCGGCGCCAGCTGACGCGGAATCCTGCCCCCAATGCTCGCGGCGGTGACGCTTACCCCGTCTGGTCTCCCGACGGCAAGAAGATCGCGTTCATACGGATCCGGTACGGATTTAACGGGCCGAGCGTGATCTACGTGGTGCCGGCAAACGGTGGACGCCTCACCAAGGTCGCTGTCACCTACGGGGACATCGGCAGCAACGCGGATCTTTCGTTCGGGCCAGTCAGCTGGTCGCCAAACAGCCGCCGGATCGCATACGCCCGCTGCGTCGCACCCAGCGGGCGGAGTATCTCCGTCGGCTGCCGCCTCGAGACTGTGGGGGCCGACGGTCGCGGCCGCCGCAAGGGACCACCGATCGAATCCCGTCCGGATTGGTCGCCCATTGGTCCAGAGATCGCGGTCGTCCAAGAGATCGGCTACCACGACGTTCTTCGCCTCGTCCGGGACGGCGTGAAGGGAGGCCGCAGGCTGATTAGCTGCGGCTGCCTTCAGCCGAAATGGTCGCCCGATGGCCATCAGCTCGCGTTCGCGGATGCCGACGGCAGGCTCATCATCGTCTCCTCGGGCGGCGGACAGGTGCGCCGACTTACCGGCCCCGTCACAGGTCTCTTCGACGAGTTCGCGTGGTCTCCGGACGGCCGCGAGATCGCCTTCATCCGCTGGACCGAGACCGTGATTTATGACAGCCCCGGCTGGCGTCAGTTTGCCGCGCAGGTCGAGATCGCGCGGACGGACGGCAGCGGAACGCGGACGATCGACAGCGGCCCTAACGCCGATCGCAATGTGGTGTGGCGACCGAGCATGGCCGCCGCGAACCGTTAAGACCAATCTGTGAGCTCAATCGTTGTGGCGGCGATAGGACCAGGCGCAGGACCGCGGCGTGGGCGGTGTGCGGGAGTGTCACCGGACGTCGACGTCTACGTCGCGGGTCGAAGCCAGGCGTAGTACGGCGTTCGGGTGACCAGGTAGGCGGTGTCCTCGCTGCCTTCGCGACCAGCGAGAACCCATTCGCCTTCGAGCTGTGCCGCGCGCGTTGGTTGGTACTTCCAGTGATAGTGCACGTGAGGCGAAGACCAGAACGGTCGTCGCTTGAGCCCACTTCACACGACTCGCGCAGGTCATCCGCGCGCGCGGCCGGAAGGTTGCCGACGTCGAGCACGCCGGTGCGAACACCTCGGCGGTTCGCGCCGCTACCTGGGGGTTGAGGCTCCGTGTATTGGTCATCTGGAAGCGAAGATCGCTCGGTGGACCCGCTCGCCATGATCCACATCTGTGGCCTTAGGGGCGGAGCCGGATCAGGACTACCCCGGACTACGACGCCTCAGTTAGAGCGTGATTAGATGTGATCGCGACGGTTCAAGACGTGATCTACGACCCGGGATTTTGATGGATGGGCGTCGCGTTGAGGGGCAGGGGCTCCAAAGGTACGGTCTCCGCTATTGTCACAGTGGCCGCAGGTGCGGCCCTGGTCTGCGCGTTCGTCGGCGGCTGCGTCCGCGACGACCAATCTCCTCGCGCCGTGGCCGCTGTCACGTTTGTCGACGACGCGGATCCTGCGAACGATCAAGATTCGAACGCGAAGCATTCGCCGCTCGACGTCCGCGGCGTCGTCGTCAGTCGCCCCGGGATCGAAACGACCTTTCACGTGCAGTTCGCGAACCGTTTCGGCTCGTTGATCCCTGACGACCACGTCGATCTCGAGATCGACGCTGATGCTGACGTCAGGACAGGTGGTGAAGACCTCGGCCACCGTGGGATCGACTACATCGCGCTGTGGAGTTGGCAAGACGATGCCTGGGCGCCGTGGACACCTCCGGGTGGGCGGCAGCCGCGGACGAGTCCAAACCGCTTTGCCGTGACGTTCTCCTCGAAGTCGGCGACGAGAACGGGCGGTTCCGGTTCTTCGTCCACACTTACGGCGATGCTGCCCCGAACAACGGGATGGGGACGTACAAGCCGAAGTGAATCGCGGGACGCTCGGGGGTAACCCTGCTGGCCACACGTCGGGGTCGCACGGTCGTCAACATTGGCACTGGGTATCACCACGGGCACGTACGCGTGTGTCACTTACCCTCGCGATCCGGCTGTGTCGGAAAAGCGACGAGTGACGGCCGACGGCTCACATCCCACGGCTGACGCGACCGGCCTCTCTGCGGATGCTGGACTGCGAGCTGGTTTTGGGTAATCTTGGGAGGCCGTGCGAGTCGTTCGGGGTCGCAAAGCGCCGGTACCCGCTGCCATTGTCGGAGCCGCGGCTGTGCTCGTCATCGCTGGAGCTGGCGCAGCCGTGGCGATGCGTGCCTCAAATGCTCCTCCGCTTTCTCCGGATGGAGAGGTGGTTGGACTGGCGGTTGGGGGCGGCAAGGTGTATGTCCAGGGGGAGTTCTCGCGCTTCGGCCTGTACACGGGCGGCTTCGCGTTGCTTAGCAGGTTGACCGCGAGGCGTCAGCCGATGGCGGGCGCGGTCTCGGGCGATGTCAAGGCGGTCGTTTCGGACGGCCGTGGAGGTTGGTTCGTTGGGGGGTTCTTCGACCATGTGGGCAAGGTGGCTTGCGAGAACCTCGCGCACCTCAACGCCGATGGCCAGCTTGATCAGCGGTTTTGCCTCGTTCCAGATCACATCGTCGAGGAATTGGCGCTCGCCGGAAGGACGCTCTACGTGGGAGGCGCCTTCGACAACATCGGTGGCGAGCAGCGAAGGCTCATTGCATCGCTTGATGCGGACACCGGCGCGATCAACCCGTGGCATTCGAGCGCTAGTGGTGACGACGTGGACGCGATCGCAGTGAACAGGGCGATCGTCTACGCCGGCGGAAACTTCACCGCGCTCGGCGGTGCTCCGCGTCGCGACCTCGCCGCACTGGATGCCCGAACCGGCAACGCCCTGCCATGGAATCCCCACCCGAACGACAAGGTGTTCGACATCAAGCTACTCGGGTCGTCGCTCGTCGTGGCAGGAGGCTTCGATCGAGTCGACGACCTATCGCGTCTCGGCGTTGCCGCCTTCGATGCACAGACCGGACGCCTGACGACCTGGCGCGCCGATGCCTGGCACGCCAATGAAGAGTCGGCGGTCGGTGGCGATGTCTTCACGCTAACGAGCAACAAGTCGACGTTATACATGGGCGGACTTTTCGACCACGTCGGCGGCGTGCCACGGGATGGACTTGCCGCCGTTGACAGTATGAGTGGCGTTGTTACGCAGTGGCACCCGCCGTTGAGTGCGATCCCCGGAACGCTCGCCATCGCCGGGGACACGGTGTATGCGGGTGGGGACTTCTTCGCCAGCAGCGCGAATGAGGATAAGAAGATCGGTTCGCTCGTCGCGATCGCCGCGGACACCGGCGCGCTCGAGGACTGGAAGCCCGATCCGGACGACACCGTCAACGCGGTCGCGGTCGCTGGCGACACCGTTGCCGCCGGCGGAATCTTCGTGAGCGTCGGTGACGCCCAGCCTCGGCCCTGCCTGGCGGCCGTCGCACCCGCCGGCGGTCTCACGCGCTGGCACCCTCGGATCGCCTGTGAGCCGCTCAACGTCGAATTCGAGAACGGAATCGCGGTTTCGGGCCAGGACGTGTTCGCCGTCGCCGTCGCCGAAGGCAAAGGTGGCTCATCCAGCAGCCGGCTCGCCGTGATCGACGCGCGGACTGGCCGCGTGAAGCGGTCGGTCTCGATTCGCTCGAACGTCGGGTGCTGCGCCCTCGCCGTTGTCGGTTCAAGGGTGTACGTCGGCGGGTCGTTCAACCGGATCGCGGGGACGCCACGGTCGAACCTGGCCGCTCTCGACCGTACAAGCTTGCGTGCACTTGCCTGGAACCCGCGAGCGAACGGCGAAATCGTTTCGCTCGCAGCATCACGAGACACGGTATGGGTCGCCGGAACGTTCACACGGATCGGTGGAGCGCGCCGGGTTCACCTTGCTGCTCTCGACACGCGCAGCGGACAAGCCAAAGCCTGGAACCCGAACGTCAACGGGCCGATCAGTTCCATCACGAGATTCGGATCGACGATCTACCTGCTCGGCGCGTTCACGAAGGTCGGAAACGTTCAGCGGCCCGGGCTCGCCGCCGTCGATGCGGTCACCGGAAGACCAAGAGCATGGAACCCACGCCTCCCCCGCCGCGCTTCCGGGAGTCGCGTTGACGATCTCGATCGGCGGCCGCTCCTGGTAACCGGCTCGGTTGTCTACGTCGTGCTGGAACAAAACTACGTCGGACAAGACCTATCCGCCCCTGCACAGATCATCGCGCTCAACCGAAGATCGGGAGCCGAACTCAAGTGGAAAGCGGAGCCTCCCGAGGGAGGATTCTTTGCGCCCGGATGGACGGATGCCATCGACGCCCTCGCAGTTGCACGGGGCCGGCTCATCATTGGCGGCGCGTTCGAGCCCTACCTCGTCACATCACCGCTCGCCCACTCCTCACGCCGCTGATCGCCGCTGCCTGCGGACGATTCCGCAGTGCGGCGCCTTTCAGATCGGTGACGAAGGCGAGTAGAGCACGGGAGCGACGCGACTCGAACCGCGACGCGCATCGAGATCCCGGTGCCTAAGCCTTATGCGCGGCAGCAGGTGGGACTCGGTGAGAGTGAGGGCGAGTGAGGGCGACGGGCTGGTCCGAAGAATTGGCGCACGTTTGCGCGTGCGGCGCGGCGCGGCGAGGAGCCTGAGGCTGACGATTCAGGTCGGTTCCAGGCGCCGAACCTCGGTGACGCGATACGTGAAGCGGTCGGGGAGTCTGTTCACATCCGCCCAGGTGAGAGCCCACGCACGCAGGAGGGCCGCCACTGAGCCCCTTGAGTCGACTGAGGCCGATCAAGTGAATCCGGAAACACAGACATCGATTCGCAGGTCAGCGACGGCTCTCCTGATATCTATGCGAAGCAGTTCTTGGCTCTGCCAGCCTCCATCACCTCCTCGATCAACTTCTGTTGCGCGACGATCATGCCAAGAAGGACGCGACGCCGCTTCGCCTCAGCCGGACCGCTTGAGTCAAGGCCATCTGTCTCTTCGGTTAGCTCAACAATAAGATCCTTATGCTCCGCGATCTCTTCCTGGATCTGTTCGCACGTCCGAGTGTCTGGTGATGTCGCCGGTGCGGGTAGGTGTACGAACTTTGCGAGCGAGGGCACTCCGGCACGATTGACAATGAACAGCATGTAGTAACCGGGTACCGCAACGACTGCATCCGGCGGACACGTCGCGACAAGTGAATTTTGCGACGTTTGCCGAAATGCGAGCCCGACATACCTCTGGTCGCTGCTAAAGCCGTGAGTCACCGACGCCACGCGGACGAGGGCCACCGATCGGATTGTTCCTGCCTGCGGAGTCGTGATCGTGATTTCTTCGCGATAGCCTATGGTGGCCGGCGCAGAGTTGATAACCGGTCTTTGGCCTCTGAAAAGGTACGGTGGGCGAGAACGTTTCTATCCGAAGCTCTCTCGCCTCGACTCCCGTGGGGTGCGGAAACTCGGTCTCATGCAGCGGGAGCGAGTTCGTACTCGTGGATGAGGCCGCCGAGGAGGTCGAGTCGGTGCACGCGGGTCAGTGGCGGCGGCGGGTCGCCTCGAGCCTTAGCGACGGCGGTCGGGTCTGGCGGCTGGAGGTCGAGCGCGCGGTGCGGCCTCCCGCAGTTGTAGTGGCGCACGTAGACGCGGAGAACGTGCTCGAGCTGGCGGCGGCCGAGAATCAGGAGCCGGTAGAGGCACTCGCGGCGGACGCTGCCTACCCAGCGCTCGACGTGCGCGTTCGCGTTCGGTGCTCGAACCGGTGTTCGGACGATCCGGATCCCTTCGCCGGTGAAGACCCGTAGGGTTCGTAA
>Ga0137372_10005113_pt1 | contig 12791 bp, 14 predicted proteins | sample SagtaG_6_FD_104911 | JGI IMG/M metagenome (GOLD analysis project Ga0137372, IMG submission 104911) | Vadose zone soil microbial communities from Sagehorn Ranch, Mendocino, California, USA - Sage1_R_60_16 metaG | ecosystem: Environmental > Terrestrial > Soil > Vadose zone | place: USA...
ATCTTCAGGACGTACTCCGCCAGCGTCGGGCGAACCGCGATCAGCTTCGTGCCGAGCGAGGTCCGGACCGTGATTCCTTCGTCACGCCCGACGAGCGCGGCATGCGGGACGACGCCGGCGTGGGAGTGGAATGTGCCGCCCTCGGCGAGTGTCACGAGGTGGCGGCGGCGCTTGGTGTCGACGAGCAACACGCGGTCACCGACAACGAACGGACGAGGCACGGCGCTACCCGGGATCGTCGACCGGGGAACCGACGCGCTCGCGCAGACGGCAGAACGCGCACACCTCACCGGTGGTCGGTGAGCCGCACACCATGCACGCCTGTAGGCCTTCGCGCTCGACGTCCGCGTCGTCGGTGAAGCGGTCGTGCGCGCGGTCGAGGAACCCGAACAGGAACGACGCCTTCGCGCCAGGCGAGCGCTCCTCCAGTGCGTCGAGCACCTCCTTGTAGCCGAGGTGCCGGTTCCCCTCGGCCATCGGGCACTCCTCCACCTGGTAGTCGATGCCGCGCAGCACGCAGTACGCGGCCGTCTCGCGCTCTCCCATGCGGTACAGCGGCTTCACCTTGCGGACGAAGCCGGGCCTCGCCGGGAGCACGGGATGCTGCCGGCCGAGGTAGCCGGGCTCCCAACGCAACACGTTGCCCAGCAGCACCGCGGCTTCGTCGTCGAGGTTGTGCCCGGTCGCCACCACGTCGTACCCGTGCTCGACGGCGACCGCGTTGAACAGGTGCCGTTTCGACAGGCCGCACGCGCCACACGGCGCCCGATGTGTGGCCGCCGCCGCGTCCGGGATGTCGTAGCCGAAGTCGGCGGCCAGATCGACCTCGTGGAGCTTGAACCCGCGAGCATGCGCGAACGTCCGGGCGGCGTGTCCCGACGCCTCCGAGTACTCGCCGATCCCGAGCCCGAGGTACAGGCCGTCGGCGGCGTATCCGAGCTCGACCAGAAGCTCCCAGAGGGCGAGCGAGTCCTTGCCACCGGAGACGGCGACGAGGATCCGCTCGCCGGGGTGGATCATGTCGTGGTCCTTGATCGCCCGGCGGACCTGCTCGGAGCAGTGCCGGAGGAAGTGGTCGCGGCAGAAGGCGGCGTTGTGACGGCGGACGTCGATGACGGCCGGCTCGCGGCACACGCGGCATTTCACGCCGCGCCCCCCGAGGTCACCGGCCGGATCTCGACCACGTCGGCGTCGTCGAGGCGCCCGTCGCGCGTCACGAGGGTGTCGCCCTGGATGACGAGCACCGACTCCGGGTTGACCTCGAGCCGCTGCAGGAGCGCCGACACCGTGAGCGGTCCGGGCATGTCGAGCTCGCGCCGCGGGTTGCGCAGCACCACCTTCACGACCGGCAAGGGTACCGGGCGGCCTTCGCCCGGACGGCTACGGGTTTCTCGGGATCGTGCGGATCTGGACCCGCTCACCGGGCTTCAGCTCCGCCCGGTACACCGTCCGTCGCGGCTCGGACACCGCGCGCCGGGCGAGGGCGAGGAGGCCCGCGGTGATCCCGGTGAAGAGCCACCCGCGGGAGCCTGTGCGGATGCCACGACGGAGTCCCGTGCGCGCGATGCGGATGAGGAAGTCGATGGTCACGCGCGCACGACCTCGACGATCGTGCGGCTCTTCTTCCCACGTCGCCGGCCGAGTAGGTATACGACCAGGACGACCAGGATCGCGGCGGCGATGCCAGCCGTCAGCCCGAGATTGCGCGTCGTCCCGGTCGGCTCCGCCGACCCGCGGAGCTGATCGAACTTCGCCTGGAGGTCCGCACGCGTGATCGGGCGGTCGACACCCGGGCGGGTCTGGGTGCTGCCGTCGCTCGTCATCGGGATTCCCTTCGGTTGCGCCGAGCGCCCCGTGCCTTCCAGGTGATCGCACCACCGGCGACGAGGACCACGAACATGATGCCGTACGGAGCCCATGACCAGTTGCCGGTGAACGTCGAACCGGTCTCCTCCTGGAGCGCGCGCAAGCCCGACATCGCGAGCAGGAGCGCACCCACGCCGAGCAGCAACGCGCCGAGCAGACCGAACACGATGTACCGGCCGAGCTGCTGCAGCGGGACGATCGTCTCTTGCTTGAAGTAGGCGACGATGAGCTCCCACAGCTCGCGGACGAGCTGCGGGAGCGGTGGGGTGCGACTGCTCGCCGGGTTCGATGCCGGGTTGTCCACGGCTACTCCTTCGGGACCGGGGCGGGATTGTCGCCGCCGACGCGCACGTGTGCAACCGTCATACCGCGTCGCTCATCGTGCCGCGGCCGGTGTCGGTGCCGACGGCATGGGGACGAGCTGGTCCGGCGGTGGCGCGTCGGGGAACTGTCCGATGATCTCGGCCACCCGTCCACGCATGCCGACGCCTGCTCCGAGGGTGAAGTCGCCGCTGGCGAGGTAGGAGAAGACGACGGCGCGGCCGGTGTCGACGAGCCCCGCCAGCCCGGTCACACCCTGGAGCGAACCGGTCTTGGCGCGCAGCTTGCCGTTGAGTGGCGAGCCGCGCAGCTCGTCGGCCAGCGTGCCCGTCTGGCCCGCGACGGCGAGCCCGTCCCAGAGCGCCTTGAACTCGGGTCGCGCGCCGAAGCCGAGGGCGCTCATCAGGGTCTGGCACGACACCCGGTCGCCGTGGTCGAGCCCCGACCCGTCGATGAGTGTGACCCCGTCGACCGGTACGCCGAGCTCGTGGACCTTGTCGACGACTGCCTTGGTGCCGGCCGCGGTCGTTCCCTGGGTCGCGACCTTGAGACCCACCTCGCGGGCAAACATCTCCATCGCGAGGTTGTCGCTCGACTCGAGCGCAGCGGCCACGAGGTCGTGGAGCGGCGCCGATTGCACCGATGCAACGGGCTTGGCATCCGCGGGCGCGGTCGACCTCCCGGGCGTGCCGACCGACACGCCGCGGGCGCGGAGCAGATCACTGAGCTCCGTCGCCGCGAACACCGCGGGATCGTCCACGGGCGTGAGCTTGGGTTGGATCGCGCTGATGCCGTGGTTCACGGTCAGCGCGCCGATCGGACCGATCTCGGGGTCCGTCCGGTACGTGGCAGGCCACGACGGCACGTAGCGCGCCGCGTCGTAGCGCGAGTCGTCACCTTGGACGCCGCCCGGGATGTTGCGTACGCCGGCGGCGGCGATGGCGTCCGCCAGCGTGGCGAGCGACGTCGTGGACTTGCTCGGGCCGATCGCCTGCTCCTCGGTGTTCCGGCGCGGGTTCGACTCGACCGTGGCCGGGTAGTCGGGGGTGCTCAGCGACGGATCACCCGAGCCGACGAGCCACAGCCGATCGACCGTCCCGGTCGCGGGGTCGGAAGGCGAGACGACCTTCGTCTCGTACTTGAAGTCGGACCCCAAGGCACTCATCACCGCGAGACTCGTGAGGAGCTTCTCGGTCGACGCCGGCGCGAGCGCCAGGCTCGGGTTGTGCGACGCGACGTCGCCGGAGCCGGCGTTCACCACCACGCAGCTCTGCCCGGCGCCCAGCTCGGCGTCGAGCCGCGACTGCAGGCGCTGCGCTCCGACCGCATCGACGATCGGTTGCGGCACCCGCCGCGGCGACCACAGCGGCGTCGCCAGCCGCGGCTTGCGCGCGCCTGCTGCGGGCGCGTTGTCGCTTCGCAAGGCGAGGAACGCGCAGCCCGCCGCCGTGGTGACGAGGACGAGCGCGATGATCCGGCGGGTCGCGGTCGCGTCGATCACAGACCTCGGCGCTGCAGGTACCGTGCGTACCGCCAGAGGTGCGCGAGCGCGGTCACGGCACGGTTCGACGACGCGTAACAGACGCGGCCGGTTTCGCGCACCGTTCGCGGGCCGACGTTGTCGGGATCGGCTGTTGCGAGCTCGGTGGCCGTGAGGATGGGCTTGCCCGTGGCCTCGGAGATGTCGGCCGCCGCGCGCGCGAAGCGCTCGTCCTGCCGCTCGTGGTAGGCGACGATCCGCTCGAGCCCGTGGTCCGGGTAGTAGGGCCCGGTCCGCAGCAGTCGTGCCTGGTTCGACTGGATCCCGAGCCCGAGGTACACGACCGCGTCGACGGCGTCGTGGGATGCGATGAGCTGCATGACCTCGGGAATGGTGTCACGCGTCTCGGCGCCGGCGAGGTCGACCGGGTTGTTCCGGCTCCAGCGGGGCGGGAGCTTGGTGTCGATCGCTGACCGGAGGTCGTCGGGCAGCGCGAGCAGCTCGAGCCCGGCGCGGGTGACCGCGTCGGCGGTCACCACGCCCCAGCCGCCGGCGGTGGTGAGCACCGCGACCCGAGGCCCGAGCGGTAGGGGCTGCGTGGCGAAGGTCGCGGCCGCCTCGAAGGCCTCTTCGACCGTTTCGGGACGCGTCGCCCCCGCTTGACGGCACATCCCGTCGAAGACGCGCTCATCGGACGCGAGCGCGCCGGTGTGGGATGCCGCCGCGCGCTGACCGCCTGCTGTCAGACCGCCCTTCAACAGGACGAGCGGCTTCCTGCGACCGACGTCCCGGATCCGCTCGAAGAAGGCGCGCCCGTCCGACACACCCTCGACGTACGCCAGCGCGACGGCAGTCTCGTCGTCGCGCGCGTAGTACTCGAGGAAGTCCGGCACGGTGACGGCAGCCGCATTGCCCGCCGACACGGCACGGCTCACGCCGACGCCCGTCTGGACGGCGTAGTTCTGGAACGAGGAGACGAAGTTACCGGACTGGCTCACGATGCCGATCCGCCCGCGCGGCGGATACGGGGCGACGATCTGCGCACACAGAGACGCCGGCGTCGAGACGACGCCCTGCCCGTTCGGGCCGACCAGCAGCATGCCCAGGTCGCGAGCAAGTGCTGCGAGCTCGCGTTCCGCCGCGCGTCCCTCGTCGCCCGCCTCGCCGTATCCCGCCGACGTCACGAAGGCTGCCCGCATACCCTTCGCCGCGCATGCTTTGAGCAGGTCGAGGTTGGCGGCCGCGGGCGTGCACACGAACACGAGGTCGGCCGCGCCCTCCGGGATCTCGTCGATCGAGGTGAGAGCGCGCCGGCCGAGGATCTCGCCGCCTTCGCGGTTCGTGGCGAACACCTCTCCCGGGAAGTCGTGGCGGAGGATGTTGTGGAACGCGACGAACCCGAACTTGCCCGGATGGCTCGACGCGCCTGCGACCACGACGCCACGCGGCTCGAACAGGGCGCGCCACTGCTCCGGCGTCGGAGGCGTCACGCCTGCACCTCGACGAGTGCGTCGACGGCCACGGGACGGCCGTCCACCACGACGAGCGGGTTCACGTCGGCGGACACCACGCGGGTGTTCGACTCCACGAGCCGCGACAACGCGAGCAGCACATCGGTGACCGCGGCGCGGTCGACGGGCGGCTCGCCGCGGAACGGGCCGAGCAGCGCCTGTGTCGCGAGCTCGTCGAGCATCTCCTCGGCGTCCACGCGTCCGATGGGCGCGAGCCGGAACGCGACGTCGGCCAGGGCCTCCGCGAGCACCCCGCCGACGCCCACCATCACGCACGGTCCGAACTGGCCGTCGCGTTGCACGCCTGCGATCAGCTCGCGGCTGCCCCGCACCATCGGCGCGACGAGAACCCCGACCTCTCCCTCGCGCCCGTCATCCGGCTGCGCGGCGGCCAGTAGCGCGTGGGACGCCTCGCGTACCTCGTCGTCTCCGCGGAGTCCGAGGCGCACCAGGCCGCGTTCCGTCTTGTGCGCGACGCCGGGCCCACACAGCTTCACGACCACCGCGCCGCCCTCGGGCGCGAGCTGGCGCGCGGTAGCCGCGGCGTCGTCGGGCGTGGCGACGAGTCGTACCTCGACCACCGGCACACCGACCGACGCGAGGAGGCGTTTCGAGTCGTGCTCCGACAGCGTGTGCGCGGCGGCCTGGGTCACACCGCGGTGGCGCGGTCCCGCCAGAACTCGTCACGCAGGACGCGCTTCAGGAGCTTCCCGGCGTCTGTCCGGGGCAACTCGTCTCGAAGCTCGTACTTGCGTGGTCGCTTGTACCGCGCGACACGCTCGTCGACGAACGCTTGCAACTCGGAGAGGTCGATCATCTCTCCCGGCTTCGGCTGGACGACGGTGTAGACGCTCTCACCCCACTCGTCGTCGGGGATCCCGAAGACGGCGGCGTCCAACACCTGCGGGTGCGCGTGGAGCACGGCCTCGACCTCGGCCGGGTAGATGTTCACGCCGCCCGAGATGATCATGTCCTTCTTGCGATCGCAGATGTAGAGGAATCCCTCGTCGTCGCGATACGCGACGTCTCCGACCGACTTCCATCCACTGTCGGCGAGCTGCGCGAGCTGCTCCTCCGTGCGGTGGTACCCGTCCATGGCCAACCCGGTCCGGATGAACAGTTCGCCCGGCTCGCCGACGTCGGCCTCGGCGCCGTCGTCCTTGACGAGCCTCACCTCGATCCCGCCGTACACCTTCCCGCACGACCCCGGCTTGCGGAGCTGGTCGGCGGGCTTGAGGACGGTGACGATGCCGAGCTCGGTGGAGCCGTAGACCTCGAAGAGGAAGCCGTCACCGAGCTTCTCGACGATCTCCTCCTTGAGCGCGTACGGCACGGGCGCCGCGTTCGCGATCAGGCAGCGCATGGAGGAGAGATCGGCCCGGGCCAGCTCACCGGGCGGGAGAGTGACCAGCCGCTTGAGCTGCGTGGGGGCGGAGAACGTGTTCGTGACGCGGTGCTCCTTCACCAGCCGCAGCCACGCCGACGGATCGAACTTGCGCAGGATCACGATCGGGCACCCGAGCGTGTGGCTGATGACTGCGAACGCCAACGGCCCGGAGTGGTACAGGGGCCCGGTCGTGATGTGCACTTCACCGCCCGGGATCAGTGCGAGCTCCGCGAGCAGCGCACCGACGATCACTGGATCGCTGGTCGTACGCACCGCACCCTTGGGCTTGCCGGTGGTCCCCGACGTGTAGAGCATCTGCGCGCCGACCGCGTCCGACGCCGACTCGTCCGCGGTCGGCTCGTCGTCGCGCTCCGCCGCCAGGACGTCGTCCCACGCCTCGAATCCTTCCGGGACGTCGCCGCCGTACGTGATGACCGCGCGGACCTTCGGGATGCGATCCCGGATCTCGGCCACGAGCGGCGCTTGTTCGGCGTCGACCACCACCAGGGTCGCGTCGGAGTTGTCGATCACGTACAGCATCTCGTCGGCGTTGAAGCGGTACGAGAGGGGAACCGCGATCTGCCCCGCCTTGCGCGCGGCGTGGATGGTCGTCATGACCTCCAGCGAGTTGGGCCCGCACCAGACGAGCCGCTCCCCCCGCTTCATCCCATGGGACCGGAGCGCGTGCGCGAGGCGGTTCACGACCGCGTTGAGCTCCGCGAACGACACGGCGGCGGGTCGTGCACCACCGGCTTCGTCGACGATCACGGCGGTGCGGTCGCCGGAAGCATCCGCGTGCAGACGCAGCAGGTCCGGCATCGGGCTCATCGGCAATCCCCCCGAAAGTCGTCGGTAGCCTACCGAAGTGCCTCGGCAGGTCCCGTTGCGGGGTGTCATCGAAGGCTTCTACGGACCGCCGTGGTCGCACGCGGCCCGACTGACGGTGCTCGAGTTCCTCGCCGAACGCGGCATGAACGCGTACGTCTACGCGCCGAAGAGCGATGCCAAGCACCGCGAGCAGTGGCGCACCGCGTACGACGCCGACGAGATCGACCGCTTCCGTCAGCTCGCTCACCACGCTGACGGGCTCGGCACCCGATTCGGCTTCGCGCTCTCCCCCGGCCTCGACATCGACTACGGATCCGATCGTGATCGCCACGAGCTGGTCGACAAGCTCGCCCCGCTCCTCGACGTGGGCGTCGACTGGATCGTGCTCGCGCTCGACGACATCCCGAACCGACCGGGCTTGGCCGACGTCCAGGCCGACCTCACGACCTGGCTGCTCGAGGCGCTGCGAACCCGGCGGCCGGATGCGCACGTCACCCTGGTCCCCACCGAGTACGTCGGCACCCTGCCGACCTCGTACCTCCGCGGGCTGGCGGCGGGCCTGCCGCCCGACGTCGACGTGATGTGGACAGGCCCGACGGTCTGCTCGCCGGTCGTCCGCGCTGCCGACGCGCGCGCCTGGGCGGGTGCCCTCGCCGGGCGCCGCCCGCTGCTGTGGGACAACTATCCCGTCAACGACGGGACGATGGAGGGTTCGCTGCACCTCGGGCCGTACCGCGGCCGCGAGCCGGAGCTCACCGACGAGCTGGACGGGGTGCTGTGCAATCCGATGCTCCAGCCGCACGCGTCGCAGGTTGCGCTGGCGACGGCGGCCGACTTCCTGTGCGAGCCGCGGCAGTACGACCCGGAGGCGTCGTGGTCGCGCGCGATCGCCGCCGTCGGCAGGTCGCGTGCACCGGCCCTCCAGGCGCTGGCAGCGGCGTGCGCCGACGGACCGTTGCTGCCGCCTGTCCACCTCGAGGCGCACGCCCTGGTGACGGCGTTGGTCAACGCGGCCGCCGGCCCGGACTGGCCTGATGCCGTGTCCGCGCTCCGCGATCACCTCACTGCGGTCCAGGACGCCGGACGCGCGTGGGCCGACGCGCCTGATGACCCGCTCGGGGTCGAGCTCGAGCCGTGGCTCGACACGGCGGCCACCGAGGCGGAGGCCGGGCTCGCCGCGCTCAGGCTGGTCCAGCAGACGTACCCGGTCGCGCGCACGTCTCGGGACGGCAACGGGAAGGCGTTCCGCCCGGATGCCGAGCTCGCCATGGTGCACGCGTTCGCGGCGGTGTTCTCCTGGAGCGTGGCGCGCCGTGGCGACCACGTCGTGTTCGGCCCGCGCTTCGCGTTCTATCCCGCGGTCGTGCAGCTCGGTGACGGCCGGCCAGGTCTCGATGTCGACCTCGCGGTCGTGGAAGGACAATCCGCGATCGATCGGCTCTGCCGCTTCGCGCTCGCGCGCTACCAGGCATGGGCGCAGCGACAGCCGGACCCGCTCCGGGTCGACGCCGACGGGGCCCCCGCCGCCGTAGGGCCCGACGGCACGTTCTACGCACCGGGTGTTCGAAGAGTGGTCATCGAGGCGGGGCCGGACGCAACCGGACTGTCCGGTGTGGACGCCGCGCTGCCGTTCCCCGACGCACGGCTCGGTTGAGACGCGTCGGATGCTCTCGATCGTCATGCCCGCCCACAACGAGGCCGGGTACCTCGAGACCGCGGTGCGCGAGGTCCATCACGGTCTCCGTGCGCGTGGTCACAACATCGAGGTGCTCGTCGTGGAGAACGGGTCGACGGACGACACGCTGGCGATCGCCCAGCGTCTGGCCGACGAGCTCGCGGCCGTCCGCGTCTCGTCACGCGCGGTCGCCGACTACGGAGCCGCGCTGCGCGAGGGGGTGCTCGCGTCGGAGGGCGAGTTCGTGGTCACATTCGACGTCGACTACTACGACCTCGGGTTCGTCGACCAGGCGCTGGCACTCCTGGACCGAGCGGACCGGCCGGCTGTGATCGTGGTCGGGTCGAAGCGCGCGCCGGGCGCGCGAGACGAGCGGGTGTGGCCGCGGCGTCTCGTCACAATGGTGTTCAGCGGTCTCGTACGCGTCGTCTTCTCGCTGTCGGTATCCGATACGCACGGCATGAAGGCGATGCGGCGCGCGTCCGTCGAGCCGCTCGTCGGCGACTGCCGGTTCCGTACCGACCTCTTCGACACCGAGCTCGTGATCCGAGCCGAGCGAGCCGGGCTCGTGACCGCCGAGCTCCCCGTGACCGCGCAGGAGCGCCGGCCCTCACGTACGCCGATATGGCGGCGAGTCCCCCGGACACTCGTCGGGATGATCGAGCTGCGCCTCACGCTCTGGCGCGAAGGGCGGGGTACGGACGGGAAGGCCGCATGACCCGCGTGCTGGCGGCCGCGGGCGTCAGTTCGCCCGGTCCGCCGACGCCGGGTTGGGTCGCGATCGACGAGGGCGTGATCGTCGAGACCGGCCCGGGGCAGGCGCCCACGGGTGCGGTCGACCTCGGCTCGGTGCTGCTCGCCCCGGGGTTCGTCGACCTCCAGGTGAACGGCGTCCGCGACGTCGACTTCGCGTCCGCCGACCCCGACGGCTGGCGCCGCGCCGGCCGCGCGCAGCTCGGGCAAGGAGTCACCACGTACTGCCCGACGCTCGTGACCGCGCCCCTCGACGAGTACGCGCCCGCTCTCGAACGCGTACGCGCCGCGCGCGCCGACGCACGGAACCGGCCGCTCCCCGCGATCGCCGGCGTCCACCTCGAGGGCCCGTTCCTGGGCGGTGCGCCGGGCGCGCACCCGGTCGCGCTCCTTCGGAAGGCAGACTGCGAGTGGTTGCGCGGGATCGTCGACGCCTTCTCGGATCTCGTTGCGATCGTGACGCTGTCGCCCGAAGCCGATCCCGGGTTGGCTGCGACTCGGATGCTGCACGAACGCGGGGTCACCGTCGCGCTCGGACACTCCACTGCGACCTACGAGGAAGCGCGCGCCGCCGCCGACGCCGGCGCCCGGCTCGTCACGCATTTGTTCAACGGCATGGGGCCGCTTCACCACCGCGAGCCGGGACTCGCGGGGGCGGCGCTCGACGACGACCGACTGACGCCCACGCTCATCGCGGATCTCGTGCACGTGCACCCCGCCGCCCTCCGCCTCGCGATCGGCCGCAAGCCGAACGTGGCCCTCGTCACCGATCGAATCGCCGTTTCCGGCGAAGCGACTGCGGATGACGGAACACCTCGGCTCGCCGACGGGACGCTCGAGGGATCGACGATCGCGATGGACCAGGCCGTACGCAACGTCGTCGGCTCGGGCGTTCCGGTCGAGCGCGCCCTGGAGATGGGCTCGACCGTTCCCGCACGCGCGCTCGGTCTGGCGGACCGGGGTCGCATCGCCGAGGGCGCGCGGGCGGATCTCGTCGCACTCGATCCGGACTCGCTGGCCGTGCGCTCGGTCTGGCTCGGCGGCGAGCAGGCCGTCGATCTCGACGGCCGGTCGAGGTAGCGGACTAGCGGTCGAGCTCCACCTCGGCCCGGACGAGGTCACCCGGCAGCCGGCGGAACGGGTACGGCAGCAGCCGGTGCCGCTCCCGGTCGTAGAACTTGTGCGGGTGGGACTCGGGGAGCCGGCACAGCACGTGCACGGACACGCCGTCGACCGAGCCCGGATTGCGCACGCGGTGGTGCATCTCGTCCGGCGGGAGGAGGCGCGAGGTCGTCCCCGGCTCGTGGACGACGCGCTCGACTTCCTCGAGCACGCAGCCCTCGTCGCCGTCGCCGCCGTCGACGCGTCGGTACCGCGTCTCCTCGTCGAGCCCGGCGACGTAGCCGATGATCCCCCAGCAACCGTGCTCGTGGGTCCCGCTGCTCGTGCCGGGCGGGAACACCACCGAGAGGATGTGGAACCGCTCTGCCGCGTCGCCGTAGAGGAGATGCCCGATCGCACCGCCATCCGCGTCGGGTTGCGACGCCTCCGCCGGCAGCTCGTCGGCGCGGGCGAGGAACCGGTCCATCGCCGGGCGCATCGCCGCGATCGACTCCTCCTCGGACAGATCCCGGTCGAGAACGGCTGCGACCGCGCCCGCCAGCTCGTCGACGGCGTTCGTCACAACGCGCAGCCTACGCAGGCGTCCCATCTCGCTAGCCTCGCGGCGACGGCGGCTTTGCCGACCGTCGCCGCAAAGCCGGAGCTTGCGACGGCGCCAGAGACGGCGACAAGGAAGATGCGCATGGACATCGTGGCGGCGCTGTTCGTCGAGAACCTCAACTTCCGCCAGATTCCCGGCGGTTCGACGCGCATCGACATCACGGGAGTGTTCTTCTCCGAGCCGGTGGCGCAGTTTCCGGCCCAAGTCACTCCGCATCTCGTCGTGCTCGTGCGGGCGCCGGCCGAGGACAGCGGCATGGGGACCCTCGAGGCGATCTTCACGCGCGACGGCGAGGAGATCGCCCGCAACGCCCAGCAGTTCTCGGTCGAACCGGGGAAGTTCGGCTACCGGCTCGTACGGCCCGAGCTGGAGTTCCCCGAGCCGGGCACGATCGAGGCCCGGTGCACGATCACCGAGTCCGGATCCAGCGTCGTGGTCCCGATCACCGCGATCCCCGCGCCATGACCTCGTTCGCGTCGGCGCTCTCGCAGCATCCGATCGCAACCCAGGCGGTGGGCGAGGTGGGGGGCGAGATCCTCGAACAGCTCGGTGGCGAGGGATGCGACCTCGCCGTGTGCTTCGCGTCCACCCATCACGTCGGCGCGTTCGAGGACATGGCGCCCGCGCTGCGAAGCGTGCTCCAGCCCCGCGTCCTCGTCGGCGGGACGGCGGTCGCAGTCGTCGGCGGACCGCACGAGGTCGAGGAGACGCCCGCGCTCAGCGTGTTCGCGGCCCGGATGGACGGGGCCGAGCTGACACCGGTCACGCTGCGGATCCAAGAGACACCGGACGGGCCCGCGCTGACCGGGTGGCCGTCCCTCGACCGCCCGCCCGGCAGCCTCCTGCTGTTCGCCGACCCATTCACGTTCCCGGTCGACGCGTTCCTCCAGCGGGTCAACCGCGACCTCCCCGGCCTGCAGATCATCGGCGGACTGGCGTCGGCTGCCGGGAGGCCGGGCGGCAACCGCCTCGTGCTCGACGACCGGGTGGTCGAGGAGGGCGCGGTGGGCGTGTTCGTCGAGGGCGGGATCGAGGTCCGCACGCTCGTGTCGCAGGGGTGCCGCCCGATCGGCCGTCCGTACGTCGTCACCGCCGCCACCCAGAACCTCGTCGAGGAGCTCGCAGGTAAGCCCGCGGTCGAGCGGCTCCAGGAGCTGGCAGCCGCCGCCACGCCGGAGGAGCGCGAGCTGCTGGGGCGGGGAGAGCCCGCCGAGCTTCCTCGGCTCCGGGAAGGAGGGCACGAAGAC
>Ga0137372_10005116_pt1 | contig 12790 bp, 15 predicted proteins | sample SagtaG_6_FD_104911 | JGI IMG/M metagenome (GOLD analysis project Ga0137372, IMG submission 104911) | Vadose zone soil microbial communities from Sagehorn Ranch, Mendocino, California, USA - Sage1_R_60_16 metaG | ecosystem: Environmental > Terrestrial > Soil > Vadose zone | place: USA...
CCCGCCAGCAGGGGCTGAGCCCGGGCGTGCACCCGGGCTACCGTCGCCTCCGCGCTGGCAGCGGCCCCGCCCATCAGGCGCCGGACGCAACGTCGTGAGTCGGGGCCCAGTCGCGAACGTGAGGTACCGGCCGTACGGCCGGTGGTGGGCTGAAGATGTCGGATGCCTGTGCTCTGCTCGTGGAGCACCTCACACAGATGTGGCAACCGGCAGGCTGGGAATGCACTGGCCGCCAAACGGGGATGTGTCGCGGCGCAGGACCCAGGCCGCGGCGCAGGCCTCGGGCGTGCAGCCGCCGTCGGTGTACAGCACCAGCCCGGATTCCTGTCTAGACCAGCGCAGCGGCGCCAGGCTGTCGTAGGCGCGTCTGAGGCAGGCGCCGACCGGCGCCTCCAACTCCGCCAGGGCGTAGCGCGCCCAGATGCGACGGGCGGCGGCCAGTTCCGCCAGGTTGTGCTGCGGACTACCCGGTGCAAACGCGGCGCCTTCCACCAGGTAGCGCAAGCTGGTCGGGGCGATCACTTCGACGGCTGCGCCGACCGGAATCGCTTCGAGCGCGGCGATTAGCGCCGGCACACACTCCGATTGCACGACCTGCGGCTGGCTGGGGCTGCGGCCCTGGAGCCAGCACGGCTCACTGGCAGCGGGCGATTCCAGGCGGGCGGCCCAGGCGACGACACCGCTGGCGCGGCAGGCCGCGACTGCGACGCGCCAAGCCGGTGGCCAGTCTGCTGGTCGGTCGAGCAACGGCTGCAGACTGGTCGGCACCCTGATCGAGGTGCGAGCCATGGTCCTCGATCATGGCACGCTGCTGGACGGGCGGTACCCACGCGAAGGGAAAGTGGCTGCGTGGAATTGAGCTCAGCGCAGCGGGAGTGTTCCAGCTTACGCTCAGGGTGTGCCCGCGAATCTTCCGCCGGACTACCACGCGGCCGAGAGTGCATTTCGCGCAGCCACCACCCCGCAGGCCAAGCTCCAAGCGCTCGAGCACATGCTGGCGGTCATGCCGCACCACAAAGGCACCGATCACCTCCGTGCGGAGCTGCGGGCGCGCATTGCCAAAGTTGGCCAGGAGCTGAGCCGGCAGCACGCCGGTTCGCATGCAGACGTATACGCTGTCCATCGCGAGGGCGCCGGCCAGGTCGCCTTGGTGGGCCTGCCCAACTCAGGCAAGTCCAGCCTGCTGCAGGCGCTCACAGGAGCCTCCGCTCGGACCGGCGAGTACACGTTCACGACCCAGTTGCCTCAACCGGCGATGATGCGGTTCGAGGACATTCAGGTGCAGCTCGTCGACCTGCCACCAGTGTCGCCCGGCGCGAGTCCGGCCTGGTTGCGGGGGCTCGTGCCTGGGGTAGACCTGCTTCTGCTACTGGTGGACCTCGACACGGACCCGACCGCCGACCTCGAGTCAGTGCGGTCTGAGCTCGCGGCCTTGCACGTCATCCCATGCGCTGCGGGGCGGGCGACCGGAGACGAGCAGACCGTGGAAACTCGCCCCGCGCTCGTCGTTGGGACGAAGCTCGACCTGCCAGCTGCGGACGATGGGGCCGAGTTGCTCCGCCTCGAGTTGGGGGACCGCCTGCCGCTGCTGCTCACATCAGCCCAATCCGGCGCCGGCCTCGACGCGCTGCGCCAGCGCATCGTGGAGGCGCTAGACGTGGTCCGCGTTTATGCCAAACCACCCGGCCGGCCACCCGACCTCAATCGACCATTCGTATTGCCGCGGGGCGCGACCGTCGAGGACCTGGCTGATGCCGTGCACCATGAGGTTCGGCAGAAGCTCCAGTACGCTGTCCGCTGGCCAACAGGCGCTGCACCTCTGCGCGTCGCACACGACTACGAGTTGCGCGACCACGACATCATCGAGCTCCACGCCGGCTAGTTCAAGAGCGGCAAAATCCGCGAGGACGCACCGTTTTCGAGTGAGAGGCATTGCGCACCGGTTCTGAACGCTCGAGCACCCGCAGTGGCGTGCATTCTGCGAACGTTTGGAGAAGAGATGGTTTGCATGTCTTGACTGCAAATGATGCCAACCATGTGTTTGGTGCATTTGGGGTAGGCAAAGGGAGTTGCGCGCGGAGGCATTCGGCGGTTGGAGTGCTAGAGCGGCACTGGCTCGGCCACCGCGGACGTCGGCGCGTGGATGAACGCTGGTAACCGCCACTGGTGGCCTTCCAAATTGTTTCGAGCCTCCCGGAGGGTGCCGCGACACCGCCATCAATCGTGCCGGGAGCGTGCCGCCCTGACCAAGAATAGAGAACTAGTGAGGAACGGCGCCCGAAGGCGAAGCCCAACCAAAACAGCGCCTCCGCGGCGGCCGGGCAATCCCCGGATCGCTCGCGGCATGGTGCGGCGGTGTCCGTTTCGCCGACGCCGATCGGTCGCCGCTCAGTCGAACGAACGGCCGTGAGTGTCCCCACTGATCTCCTGATGCGGGTCAAGGACGCTGTGGCAGGCCTGAATCGCTGGCCGCATCAGTACACGATGGCACGGTTCGTCGAGGAGGCGTTCACCACACAACTCGAGCGCCTCAAATCCGAACTGAATGGCGGCCGCGAGTTTCCTGAAACAAACAGGAAGATACGTACCGGTCGGCCGCCTGGAAGCTGACACCCGGCGGCAAGACCCAAAGGCTGGATTGATGGCCCGCCCTGGGCAGGGGTCGGGCCAGCCTCGTCCCCCTCTTTGCGCGCGCTCCTGGGTCGGTGCGAAGCCTCAAAGGGCGACGGCAGTCTGTGCGCTGGAAATAAGACCAAGCGGGGGGCTGTACGACCGTAGAAAAATCTATACGCAGGCCCGACGCGAGAGAGACATCCGCCGTGGCCGACGGGGGACGAGGTCAGACTTCCTCGAGAACGCCCCCGGGACAGAGACGTAGTCGATCATAGAGCTCTCGTGTGGCTGGTTCAGGCACCGCATCGAATTCCTCTCGAAGCAGGCGCTCGCAAAGGAGGTACTGCCTCATCGCCTGCACCCGCTGGCCAAGCCGCGCGTAACAGCACATCAGCGTGCGGTGGGCGTCCTCGCGCCCCGCGTCGTACTTGAGGACGAGCGAAGCGTACTCGAGCGCGGACGAGTAGTCGCGGTCGCGCCGCGCGATGTCCGCGAGTCTGCCGAGCATCACGAGGTACGAGGCGCGCAGGCGCTCACGCTCGACCACAGCCGAATCATCCGTACAGGCGTGGAGATCACCCCGATAGAGCGTGATCGCCTCCCGGTAGCTACTGCCGGCGGTCGGCCATTCTCCGCTGTGCCAGTGTCGGTCGCCCCGTCGTGCGAGCGCCTCAAACTCGGGGACGTCCACTGCTATGCCTGCTTGTACGTTGATTCGATAGATCGCGGCGGTGTGAACAACGGGCGGAGCTCCGCGGATGGCGTCCCCGAGCAGGCGATGCAGGCTGTGCAAGAGACTGTGAAGGGCCTGGGCAGCCAGGGATGGCCCGCTGTCGGGCCAGAGTTGGCTCAGTAACCTTTCACGGCAGACGCCGCGGGTCTCGTCGAGTGCAAGGCTCAGCAGCAAAGCTTCCGTCTTGGCGCCGCCGCGCCACGCGACAGGCTCACCCTTCTTGAGCAGCGTGAGTCCCCCGAACAGGCAAATCTGAACTGGCGAGCGATCACTCGCGTTCGCTTGCGGTGCGCTCAGATATGGGTCCGCGGCGCGGGTCGTGTTACTGACGGCATACATATGTGCCCCGGCAACGAAAAATTCGCCTCGTCTACGATGCGTCGCCGGTCTGTGAGCGTCAAGCGTGGAGCTGCTTGTGCTTGTCGCCAAGAGAGCGGGCCGCCTGAGGCATACCGGATCGAAACGTGAGCCTTATCTGAGACTGATGTTTGCTCAACCTGAGCTCTGCATCACGGCCGCCTGACACGATCCTTCCCATGGCGTGGCTGCCGGATGAGGAAATGGGGGACAAGCAGCTTCGGACCGTGATCCTGCGCCTGGTGCTGGACCGCTGGGGAGCGCTGCTGCACGGTGAAGTCGCGGATGTGGACGGCCGGGTTATGGCCCGGTTCGCTGGATGGGAAGAGGTGCTGGCGTCGATCAAGGCGTGCGTCACTGGCGCGAAAAGGATTTCCTGAGAGACGAATCGTGAAGCCTGCAATGGGCCAGCGCTCAAGGTCGGGAGACTGACGTCAGAACGTGATGGCACAGTACTTCATCGAACACGTCGGAGATGTGATGGCCTGGCACGGTCGCGGCACGCTGGTGGCACGTTTGATGGCACGGTCGCGGCACCGTCCGGGGCGTAGTGTGCTATCCGCCGTATGTCGGTGCGGGCGAAATGCATGAATCGAGAACTGAGCGTGTCGCCGGCCGGCTGGGAGCACCGGCAGAAGTGAAGCTGTAGCTCGGAGGAACTCATGGCAACTGCTACCGCTTATGCGTACCCACATACGATGCGCCGGCCGTTTCGGCTGAACCGCCGCCGCGTGCTGAGCGTGGGCCTGATGGTCGCCGCGCTCCTCGGCGGCCTGGCTTACCTGAACGGGATCGGCCAGCAGCCCACCTACGCGGTGCTCCTCGCCGACCGCGAGTTGCCGCGGGGAGCGATCGTTACGCCTAACGATTTCCAGCCGCAACGAGTCGCTTTACCAGACACAATGGCCTCAGCCACGGTGCCCGCCAGCGCACTGTCGCGGGTTGTCGGGCAGCGCCTGGCCGAGCCAGTCCACGCGGGGATCCCGCTGTTGGAAGCACAGGTGGCCGGGCCTACCGAAGTCGTGCCCGGCTACCAGCGGGTGGCGCTTCCAGTTGGACCCGAGCACGCCGCGGGCGGTCGCTTGAACATTGGCGACATCGTCCGCATCTACGTCACGACCAATCGCGGCAAGCCCGACGCGCGCACCGTGGTCGGCCTTGAGCAGGCAGTGGTTTCAGCCGTCGGATACCAGGACATCGGACTTGCCTCGTCCGGCACCGTCGGCGCCGATAACGCGCAACGCTCGCGGGGGAAGCTGCTCTGGATCGAGGTGCTCGTCGACGATGAGCATACAGGCGGATTCCTTCAGGTCCTCGCCGCGGGCGATCCAGACGTGGCTGTTCTGCCACCGTCCCCGATGCCGAGTCAGGCCGGCGGCGTTCGATGAGCGCGCCACGACTCGCGGTTCTGATCAGCACGCACCTGTACGCGCAGGCGCTCCTGCCTGAACTGCAGCGGTCTCACTTTGCTATCGAGCGACACTGCCTCGCGGCCGCGCAGCTACAGGATGCGATCGAGTCCGGCGAGGTCGATATCGCCCTGGTTTCCACAGGCCCGCGAGGTCTTGATCGCGCGACGCTGGTTACCCTGGCAAAGCGTCGGCTCCCGCTGGTCGTGCTCGACTCGCAACCGCATCACCAGCGGTGGGCGGCGTTTCACGGCGTTGTGCTCCGCTCGGACGCCACGCCCGATGTGGTGCTGCGAGGGCTCGATGCCGCGATGCGTGGCGAGCCGTTGCGCCAGCCGGTCGACCGGCCGTGCGAGGTCGCGCCAGCGGCGGACAATATGCTTGCCGACCAGGCAGATCAACCTGTTGAGGTTCGCTCGGTTGATGGATCGGTCGGTCGCGTTTTCACCCTCGTGGGCGGCCACGGTGCGCCAGGCCGCTCGACAGTAGCGCTGAACCTTGCTGCGCTGCTGGGGCGCGTTGCGTCGACTGTCCTGGTCGACCTCGATCTCGGTGCGCCAATGCTGTCTACTCGCCTCGGCGCGAACACGAACAAGAACCTGGTGACCGTCGCGCACACGGCGCCAACGACATCGACCGAGTGGGCGCTGGCGCTCAGCCGCGACCTGCAGCCAATCCGAGCAGGCGATTGCCCCCTCGGGCTGTTCCTCGCGGGTCTGCCCAAGACAGAGACGAAGGTCGAGGGCGCTTTTGTGGTCGCACTGCTGGACGCACTGCGCGCGCGCTTCGATTACGTGGTGTGCGACACCGGGGTGCAGTGGCTGGACGGCGACCGCGCCGGCCGCGTGCCCGTTCAGCAAGCGGACCAGGTGCTACTCGTGGCGACTCCCGACGCTGGCGGGATCAGACGCGCGCATCAGACGCTCGATCGCCTGCGCACCTATGTTGGCCCGGTCACGCTCGGTGCAGTCATCAATCAGCATCGATCGCACAAGGACTACGAACGCGGGGAGCTCGAGTATGCGCTGGCAGAGCAGCTCAGCGCGGTCTTGCCGTTTGATCCCAACGCCTGCTGGCGGGCTGTCGAAGACCAGCGCCCCGTTGTGCTCGACCGACGCTCGACGCTTGGTCGCTCGCTGCTGCAGTTCGCCGAGCGCTTGCACGGCGGCCAACTGGAGTTGCCACGGTCTGCCGTGGTGCCTCGACGGCAACCGTGGTGGGCGGCGCTGAGGCGGTGGCCCGAACGCCGGACTGCCGCCGAATCAACTCGTGCCCGGGCTCAGGTGGCCCGTCATGAAAGAGCGAATGGTCGTCGGGAGCTTTTTGAACCGAAAGACATTCCGGCTCAAGGAGCCAGAGCGTGATCCCGCTGGAGCGCACCGCGGAACGCGAGATCCTGAGCGCGGTGCGCAAGGAGATGGACAGCCTGTTCGGACAGCGCGACGGAGCCACGGTGCCCGATGAAGAGCGTCTTGCGGAGCTGGTACGTATAGAGATCGCACGCTGGCAGCGAGCGCGCGTCAACAGCAACCTGGCCGTTCTGCCCGACGTCGCTGCGATGCAGGAGCGGGTCATGGACTGGCTGGTGGGGCTGGGCCCGCTCGAGCCGTTGATCCGTAATCCAGCTTACGAGGAGATCTTCGTCGACGGTCCACGCGAAGTAGGGGTTATCGACCGAACTGGCCGCACGGTCATGCTGCCCGACGTGTACTTCGACAGCGACGAGGAGCCGCGCGAGCTGGCAAAGCGTGCACTTGCCGCGGTTGGCCGACGCGTCGACGAGCTCTCGCCGATGGTGGACGCACGGCTGGCGGACGGCTCACGCCTGAACGTGGTCATTCCGCCCGTGTCTCAGCGATACACCGTGCTGACGATCCGGACGTTTCGGCCGGACGTCGACACTCTCGAGCGCCTGGTCGAGCTGGGAACGATCACTAACGAGGTCGCGGTGTTACTGCGGGCGGCGGTGCACGCCTACCTGAACATCGTCGTGAGCGGACCTACCGGCTCGGGCAAGACCACGCTTTTGAACGCGCTGGGAAATGAAACCGACGGGACCGGGCGCATGATCGTCATCGAGCAGACGCGCGAACTGAAGCTGCCGGACCTCGTCCCATTGTGTGTGAGCCTGGAAGCGCAGGAGGAAAACGCGGAGGGCGTAGGCGAGATCGAACAGCGCGAGCTGGTCCGCAATGCACTGCGTATGCGGCCGCGTCGCATCATCGTCGGCGAGACCCGCGGCGCCGAAACGTGGGACATGCTCCGCGCAATGAACACCGGACACGGTGGTTGCCTGTCCAGCGTGCATGCCAACGGCCCAAGGGACGCGCTCGACGCACTCATCACGCTGGGCATGATGGCTCCTGAGCGGCCGCCCGAGCCGGTAATGGCGCGACTCATCGCACGGTCAATTTCGCTGGTGATACAGATGGCGGAAGAGCCGGGCACCGGTCGTCGCGTATTGACGCACGTGTTCGAGATCAGCGGCCTCGAGGGCAATACGATCCAGGGCCACGACCTCTGGCTGCGCGACGAAGTGTCCGGTCGTCTGGAGTGGACTGGTACGCCTCCCAGGTGCATGGCTGAGTTCGCGCGGAAGGGCGTGTCATACGCGGTGCCATCAGCAGCGGTGGTCCGCAGGACGAACGGAGTCCTCGCATGATTCCGCTCCTGCTGACCGGACTGTTCGCGTTAAGCGTCTGGCTGACGCACGAGGCCTGGACGAGCCCGGTCAATGAAGAACCCGCACTTCCGCGGCGGCACTCGCGTCGAGTACAGGAGTTTCTGCATCGCGCCGGCCTGCACGACGTGACCCCACGTGACTTCGTGTTGTTCTCCCTTGGCGCCGGTGCGCTTGCGGGATTGGCATGCCAGCTGATTACGGGGTGGCCGCTCGTCAGCGTTGTCGTCGCCGGGCTCGGCGCTGGACTGCCGTTTCTCTGGTACGCAAGCCGAGAGGAGGGGCGGCGAGCCAGGGTCCAGGCGGAGCTAGCCGACGCCATGGGTCTGCTGCGTAACAGCATCCGCGCCGGCGGCGACGTGGCGCAAGGCCTGGTCGCACTGGCCACCTACGGCCCAGCGCTGCTGAAACCGGAATTCCAGCGCGCGGTGCAGCTAATGGCGCATGGGAGCACACTGCGCGACGCGCTACTCGGGATGCGTGAGCGGCTCGCTGATCCTGTATTCGACACCTGCGTGGCGACCCTGCTGCTGAACGAGCGGCTCGGCTCTCCCCAGCTCACACCCGTATTGTCTGAGCTCGCTCAGGCGGTTCGTGACGAGCTGCGGGTTCAGGCAGACCTTCGCGCACAGCGCACACGAGTCGTGGCCTCCGCGCGGGTGATCGCGGCGATTCCGCTCGTCCTGCTGGTCGTTGTGCGTGCGATCTCGCCGCACTACCTGGATCTGTTCGACTCGGTCGAGGGGCAGCTGATCCTGGGAGCCTGCGCCGCGAGCGTGGTCGTCGGCTACCAGGCAATGCGCTGGACATCTCGGCTGCCAGTCGAGCAACGGGTGCTGGTCCAATGACTGGGCTGCTCTCCCTGTGGCCGTACGTCTGCCTCGCGCTGCTGGCTCTGGGACTGTTTGGCTTCGTGGAGACGTTGCCATTCGGCGCGCCGCGCGAGCCGCTGGCGGCTCGCCTGCGTCGACTCGAGCCTGACTACTGGGCGCATCGAGCGCAGCAACAACACAATGCAGCGCTGCGGCCGATTGCCGTCGGACACTCCATCGTGCGGCCAGCCGTGGATGAGCTTGGGCGTCAGCTCCAGGAACTGCTGGCGCGCTTCGGACTCGTCCGTCTGGAGGACCTCGAGCGGTCGCTGCAGCTGTTGCGTCCAGGCGTGACGCCAGCGCATCACTTCGGGGAAAAGTTCCTGCTGGCTCTGCTCGGGCTCGGGTTTCTGCCTGCCACGGAGATGATCGGAATCCGCCCGTTTGGCGCGTCACCGATCTGGTTGTGGGCAGCTCTGGGCCTGTTGGGCTTTGCTGTACCGGACTGGTATCTCGCCCAGAAGCGGAAGGGACGGCGGACGCGCATGGTCATGGAGCTGCCTGCCGTGCTATCGATGCTGGCCATCGCCCTCGCCGCCGGGCGCTCCATCGAGGAGGCGGTAGCGCGCGTAGCCGAGGGCAGCGACGGTGAACTGGCTAGAGAGCTTCAGCGTGTGCGTCGCGAGCTGCGATATGGCCAGCGTTACCTCGTCCCGGCACTGCACGCGATGGCCGATCGGAACCGCATCCCCGAGCTTCAAACAGTCGTCGGCCACATCGAGGCCGCGAGCAATCTGGGGCTCACGCTGACCGAAGTGCTGCGAACACAGGCCGCGGCGCTCCGTGAACGCAAGCGCCTGTACATCGTGGAAGAAGGCGGCAAGGGAAGCATTCGCATGGTCATTCCGGTCGCCGTGTTCATCCTGCCAGTTCTGTTCGTCATCCTGTTGGCGCCCGCCGCGGCGAGCGTGGCGTCGTGGGGCCAGTGAGGCGTGAGCAACGCTTCGCCGCATCGGTGCAGCCCGCCAGCCCGGGCCCGAGCCGTCTGGTGTCAGTCGGCGCCAGCGTGAAGACGCGAGGGTACTTGTCATGTCGCAGATGAATGCTCGACTTATTCGCTTGACCCGCGTCGCGATGGCGACAACCAGCCGCGTCGCTCGGGTGGCGGCACGGTCGCGGGATCGTGCGCAGGATCTGGTCGAATACGGTGTCGCGGTCGCCCTGGTCGCCGTGGTCGCGCTGGGCGCGATCCAGATGTTCGGCGGCGGCATATCGGCGTTGTTCACCCGACTGCTGGCTCGTTTCTCAGGCATCGGCTGATCGAACTGGACGAGTCACAGCACGAATTGAGATCGCGATCACGAGGACGAAGTACGTGAACGGTCCGACATCACCGCGCCGATCCGCACGGGGTCAATCGCTCGTCGAGGTGGCCTTGATCTTTCCTTTACTGATCCTGGCCGGAGTCGGCGCGGTCCAGTTCGCGCTCTGGATGCATGCCGAGGGTGTGGTGACCGCCGCGGTGCAGGACGGCGCGCGTGTAGCTTCCAGTGAGACCGGCACGCTGGCCAGCGGCCAGGCGGTTGCCGCGGCGCTCCTGCGTGACGGGCTGGGCCCAAGCGCACCGTTGGTGAATGTGGTGTCGACTGAGGACGCGACTGCTGTGCGCTTCGAGGCTACGGGCAATCTTCCCGCGATCTTTCCGTGGGGACCCGTGACTACGATCCCGTTGCACGCGACTGCGTTGATGGCGAAGGATCGCTTCATCCCATGAGCTGTCGAGTCGGCGAACAAGTGCACGCGAGTGCCTTCAGAGCGGACCGGGGTCAGGCGCTTGTCGAGGCGGCGCTCGTGCTGCCCCTGATGCTGGTGCTGGTGCTGGGTGTGTTCGCGGTCGGGGTCGTGGGACGAACTGACGCCGCATTGCTGGCAGTCAGCCAGGAAGCGGCTCGCGCCGCGGCGACGGCGACCGATCCTACCGAGGCGGCCGCGCATGGCGTAGCGCGGGGTGTGCAGGTGGCCGACGGGTACAGATTGCGGGACGCGACCGTAACCGTCGACGCCAGGGACTTTCGCCCTGGCGGCCGGGTTCGCGCAGATGCGACCGTACGAGTCTCGCTCGCCTTCATCCCAATCTTTGGCCCCAGCGAGCTGACGCTGCGCCACCAGCACGCCGAACCCATTGATCCGTTTCGGAACGTCCGATGAAGCACGTTCGGCGACAGCGTGCGCAGGCGCTGGTATGGTTCGTCGTGGTATTGCCGCTGTTTCTCTCGGTCATTGGTCTGGCGATCGACGGCGAGGCAGTGCTGCGCGCTCATCGACGTGCACAGGGTGCCGCCGACGGCGCCGCGCGCACGGGCGTGGGGCACGTTCAGATCGGCCACGCGCGAGCTGTCCCTGGGGCGCCAGATGTTCTAGATCCGACCGCAGCGCAGCAGGCGGCGGCTGCCTACATAGCCGCGCTCTACCCCGATCTTCAGGTGATTACTCAGGCTGACGAACAACATCTGGCCGTCGTTGTTCGTCAATCAGTAAGACCAACATTTCTTCAGCTGTTGCATATTTCGACCGTTCAGATACAAGCTCGCTCTGATGCCCGGCCCCGCGGCGGCATCGATCGGCCAGTCCAGTGAGGAGGGCAGCCGATGACACAACTTGACCCCCGCGCGCCGACGGGTAGCCCACCTCCGTCCGATGGCCGTGTACCAAGCTCGCCTCGCCGAGAGCCTGGATCCAACTGGCGCATCAGCGTGGGCATGGTTGTCGGTCTGGCGATCCTGTTCGGGGTCCTCTTCGGGCTCAGAGCGCTGCACATATTCCCGCCCGAGCCCGGGCAGGACGGGGAGATCGCAGCCGCCCGTGCGACTCAGTCAGCACTCGGGACGCAAGAGGCGCTGGCGCCGAGACCCACGGTTGCTGCTGCCGGCGCCCCGGCAGCAGCACCAACCTCGGCGGGCGCGACGTCAGGTGCGCAGGTCAGGCCCGCCGCGACACCCGTTCCTGCGCAACAGCCAGCGCCCGCGGCGACACCCGAGGTTCAAACACCGGTGCCCGCGATCGTCGCGACAACGCAGCCGGTCATGGCTGCGACATCCGCTCCGACATTAGCGGCGGCTAACGCGCCAACTGCGCAGCCCAATTCGACAACAATCCAAGCTGAACCAACGCCGGTGCAAGCTGCCCTTCCAGCGGACTTGGCTGCCGAGATCGTACAGGCGTATTCCAACTACTGGACGGTGCGTGTCAATGCACTACGTGATCCCGACCCTACGAATCCGGATCTGGAAAGCGTGATGGTTGGTACCGAGCTTAGCCGAGCTCAGCAGCTATTGAGTGGCTACCAACAACAGGGCATAGGCTACCAGTCCGACGTGAAGCATCAGATCTGGATCACACAAGCTAGCACCGATATCGCTACAGTTGTAGATCGCTATGTCGCGACATCGGTGAAAGTCCATCCGACTAGCCTGGAACCGGTAACCCCCGGTGGCGCGCCCAACGTTGAACATCTCACGACCACGTTCTCGTTGCAGAACATCGGTGGGACGTGGAAAGTGATCGATCAGCACGGGGGAGGATAGCTGTGATGTTTAGACACTTGCTTGTGCTGTCCGTGGCACTGCTGAGCCTCTCGCTCCCTTTACCAGCTCGTGCCGATGACGACGACAAGCCGTTCACGACATGGCAGAACACTACCCCAAGCAATGTGAATCAGAGTGTCGTTGTCAGTCCTTCGAATAACGGAGTGACGATTGGCATTGGCATCAATGGCCAAAACCAAGGCACCTCGGGATCACCTGGATCACCAGGTGGGGTCATCAACGAAAACCCAGGTGGTCCACGCGGAGCGACCGGCCCTGGATTCTCGCTTCCTCGGCTTCTGCCACCGACGGGAGGAGCCAACGTCATCGTGCCGGGCGGTCCAATGTCGTTCGAGACCCAGCCGAACGGACCCACCAGAAGTTTTGGCGGGGTATCGGTTGGGGGCTGGACCTTCGTGACTCCCGGGACCATCGGCGCAACGACACCGTTCGCGTCGATTGGTCCTGTTCCGCAAATCAACGCTTGGAACCTGGCCTTACGGGCCGAGCAAGAGTTTCCCCTTCCACCGATCACATTGAAGGTCAATCCGGATCCAGGTCGGGTGAATGTCGACTCGTGGTTCTGGGTCGAGGGTTATGAC
>Ga0137372_10005118_pt1 | contig 12789 bp, 13 predicted proteins | sample SagtaG_6_FD_104911 | JGI IMG/M metagenome (GOLD analysis project Ga0137372, IMG submission 104911) | Vadose zone soil microbial communities from Sagehorn Ranch, Mendocino, California, USA - Sage1_R_60_16 metaG | ecosystem: Environmental > Terrestrial > Soil > Vadose zone | place: USA...
GTTCTGAGAAGGGCCGACAGAACGCATTGAAAATCTACCAAGCCGTAACGTATTTGGGATGGTCAATCCACAATCCGCCAAATCTAACCGCCGGAGGCGGTTAGATTGGTGGGACACACCCGATTATTGCTAGTTCGGTTGATTATTGACTACAACAAATACCTAAGCTTTGTAACAGAGTGGGTTTAAATAACCCTTACAGGCTGGTAAGGCCTCTGTAAAATATCCAGCAATGGAGGGGCATTTCCCGGCGGGTGGCGTTTGGTCGCCTGTTCGTAGCGCGATACCCTGCAAACTCGCCACCTCAGCGCCAATTGAACCATCCGGCACGAAGCGAACATCCTATCTCCTCGCGACCAAATGATGCGTTATTCCTATATCGCCGCGTCAAACTGTCACACCTGTCGCTCCTGTTCTGCGCTGATTGCATCGCCCTCCTCCTTGGTATCAAGCACTTAGCGGAATGCAAACGCTTGGCCTCCAATTTGCTCTACAAATGTTTCTACCAATCGATAACACAACACGCCGCGACCCCCTTCCAGAGCGCCTCACCCTTGCAAGCTTTGGCTGGGGAGACGTTTCCCTGGCTCCCAAACTGGGTGAACCACGAGAACAATCGAAGGAGTTCAAACCGTTCACCAAATCAAATTTGTATTACTATCTGAACCACATCGTATAAGGCAACATTGAGTTGCCACATCCTCCACTTACCTCGCATTGACTTGGCGCTCGAGCGATTAGTCATCGCCGAAGGCTGCGGCCGACGCGACGTAGACGGAATCGTGCGCAGTCGTAACGTGAGGCTCCCCCTTGGTTAAGGATAATCGGCCAGTTATCTGGCGGATTCGCCTTTTTACCTTGAGCTTACTTTACTTGGCGCAACTGTGGGATCAGCAACGCGGCCCTCTCCAAAAGCGGAACCGCAACATTCACAAGTCATTACTGATTCTTTTAACAGTGATGACTTTCAACAATCCGAAACAGTTAACAAGGAGTAGTATGAATAGACAACTTAGGCAACCTCTTTTCATCGGCGGCCTCGTGGCCGTTATTGTCTTGTGCCTGGGCATAGGCATGAGCTATCTGCCGCTGAGCAGAACCGGGGCGCAAACCAGCACCCCTTCCGCCAAGGCGACCATGGCAATGGGCGATATCGCGGTCATGGCTGCGCACCTCGGGCCGGGCAATCTCAAATCCAACTGGTCTACCGTTATGCACGGAATAATGAAGACATCCCAGCAGAAGGACCTGCTTATGACCGCTTCGATGGAAGTCGGTCTCTACACCAGGACCCTCGTCAAGAGCAAACTCGGGACGCCTGACACCTCTTCGGCCCAAGCCGGAGTAGAAGTCCGCATGGTCGTGGATGCCGGAACAGCTAACGAGCGGATAGCTTACCCGGGAGCCGTGATTTTCGGCAGAAGGAGCCAGGAACTGACGGCCACTTTCCAGGGCCTCATTGATGGGTGCCTGTCGGTTGACCCGGCGACGGGCGGCGTCATCATTGACCCTACCTGTGTCAAGCCTGAAGAGCTTCAGTTGGTCCTCGATACAATGAATGCTAACGCCTTCGTCTTCGGGCTGGATGATTTGGGCGCCGGCGTTCATTCTATGAAGTTGCAGGCGAGGATGGTGATGAATAACACCGTTCAGCTAGGCGAAGCGGAAGCCAGATGTACCATGGGCAAGGGCAGTATGGCGGTTGAAGAAGTCCGTCTGGTGAAGGGAATGCAGCTTGATTTCTAAACTCAAGCTATGCCCAAATAACCATACAGGGTAGGAATGTTTTTGTCGGTGAGAGCCGGAGAGCGTCGGAAGACCATTCTCCGGCTCTCTCTTTATGGCGCCTACCCGTGAAAACGCTCAGCCTTCTGGCAATTCTTGGTAATTCCCACAGGTGTGCGACAACCTGCAAACTCTCCATCTCCGCTGACACGCCCCCCTTGTCGCAGCGACAAACTGTCAATTCTCGCGCTGACGTCCGAAGGAAGCGCCAATCCCAGCATCCAACACTTTATTCACCGCGAAAGCCGGGCGTCCGTGGGCAACGAGGCGCCCGTCTTTGCTGATTGATGGCGTGACTGGCAGGGCAGAGGGTCACCTAATGCAAGTATGCTCCGTCTTCGTTCCTTGAAAATTCTGATATAGTGAATAAAGCCGAAATCAAAGTGCCTGTGCGAAAAGGAATTGAACAGATGCTTGACGCGCGAAGTTTGATCGGAACGCACGACGCGCTTTTCATCACGTTGGACACGCTGCGCTACGACGTGGCGCGCGACGCTCTGGCCGAAGGGCGGACGCCGAATCTGGCCGCCCTGTTGCCGGGCGGGGCTTGGGAGGAGCGCCACTCGCCGGGCAATTTCACTTACGCCGCGCACCATGCATTCTTCGCCGGATTTCTGCCGACGCCGATTTCTCCCGGCCCGCATCCGCGATTGTTCGCCGCGCGGTTCGAGGGCAGCGAAACAATTGCGCCGCAGACCTGCGTCTTCGACGCGCCGGACATCGTGACGGGCCTGGCCCAACGCGGCTATCACACGGTCTGCATTGGGGGCGTGGGATTTTTCAGCAAACAGAACCCGCTCGGCCGCGTGTTGCCGAGCCTCTTCGCCGAAAGCCATTGGAGTCCGCGACTCGGCGTGGCCGACTCATGCTCGGCTGAGAACCAGGCGCGACTCGCGGTCGAAATTCTGGCGCGTTTGCCGAAGCCGAAGCGCGTCTTCCTGTTCATCAACGTTTCCGCGTTGCACCAGCCGAATCACATATTTCTGCCCGGCGCGGAGCGCGATTCGGTCGAGACTCAGGCGGCGGCGCTGGCTTACGTCGACGGCCATCTGCCTGCGGTCTTCGACGCGATGCGGCGACGCGCCCCGGTCCTCGCCATCATCTGCTCGGATCACGGCACGGCTTACGGCGAGGACAGATACTTCGGCCACCGCGTCAGCCATCCGGTGGTCTGGACTGTGCCCTACGCCGAATTCGTTTTGCCGGAGGTTGACGATGAACGCGTTTGAGCGAACGCCGCTTTACGCCGGGTACGCCTACGCCTACCCGCACAAGACCGCTTATCGCGCGCTCAAACCGCCGGTCGCCTTGCGCGACGTGTGGGCGGCGGAGCGGCGCGACGCGCTGTTCCTGTATCTGCACACGCCGTTCTGTGAAATGCGCTGCGGCTTCTGCAACCTCTTTACGACCGCCAATCCGGCGCCAGGCTTCGAGCAGGATTATCTGGCCGCGTTGCGGCGACAGGCCGCGCGAACGCGCGAAGCCCTGGGGCCGGCGACCTTCGCGCGCCTGGCCGTCGGCGGAGGCACGCCGACTTATCTCGACGAAGCGAGTCTTGAATCGCTCTTCGACGTCGCAGAGCAAACTTTCGGCGTGGATCCGCAGAACATTCCGGTTTCAGTCGAAACTTCGCCGCTCACCGCGGAGACCGGCAAACTGCGATTGTTGCGAGAGCGCGGCGTCGATCGCATCAGCATCGGCGTGCAAAGCTTCATCGAAGCCGAAGTCAAAGCCGTCGGACGCTCGCAAAAGACCGCCGTGGTTGAACAGGCTCTCGACCGGATTCGCAACGTCGGATTCCCGACGCTGAACATCGATTTGATCTACGGCTTGCCGGGGCAGACGACCTGGAGTTGGCTCGAATCGCTACGCGCCGCGCTGCGGTTCAAGCCTGAAGAGCTTTACCTTTACCCGCTCTACGTGCGCCCGATGACGGGCCTGGGACGGCGCAGTCAGAAAGCTGAAGACGACTTGCGGCCGGCTTGTTACCGCGCGGGCCGAGAACTGTTACTCGAATCGGGCTACAGGCAGATTTCGATGCGGATGTTTCAGGCCGCGCAAGCGCCCACGGCGGACGGACCGGCCTATTGTTGTCAGAACGACGGGATGATCGGCCTGGGTTGCGGCGCGCGTTCGTACACGCGGGCGCTGCATTACAGCGGCGAATACGCGGTCGGCGCGACCGGCGTCCGGGATATCCTCGCCGCCTATTTCGCCAAAGCCGCCTGCATGGTTAATACGGAACACGCCTTCGATATCGTTGACTACGGCTTCAGGCTGGACGGCGCGGAACAACGCCGCCGCTTCGCCATTCAATCCCTGCTGCAAGTCGAAGGTCTGGAATTCGCCGCCTATCGCGCGCGCTTCGGCTCGGAAGCGATGGATGATCTGCCGGAACTCTCTCGGCTTGAAGATCACGGCCTGGCGACGCGCGATGACGCCAGTCTGCGATTGACCGAAGAGGGATTGAAGAAGTCGGATGTCATCGGGCCGGCGCTCTACTCGGCGCGGGTTCGCAGACTGATGAAGAGTTACCAACTGCGATGATACTTTCGATCCTCTATCGCGGGCCGCTCTCGAGCTGCAACTACGGTTGCGATTACTGCCCGTTCGCCAAACGCGTCGAGACCGCAGCCGAACACGAAGCCGACCGGCGGGCCCTGGAACGCTTCGTCAACTGGGTTGCGACGCGAAAGTCCGACCGCGTCTCCATTCTCTTCACGCCCTGGGGTGAGGCGCTCGTCCGCCCGCGCTATCAACGCGCGCTCATTGAACTGACAGAGCTGCCGAACGTCGAGAAGGCCGCGATCCAGACCAACCTATCCTGCCGGCTGGATTGGGTCGAGCGATGTGACAAGCGCAAGTTGGCGCTGTGGACGACCTACCATCCGTCCGAAGTTTCTCGCGAGCGCTTCGTGGCGAAATGCCTTGAACTTGACCTTCGCGGCGTGCGATTCAGCGTCGGCGTCGTCGGCCTGAAACAACACGCGGAAGAGATCGAAGCCCTGCGGCGCCAATTGCCGCCGCGCGTTTATCTGTGGATCAACGCCTACAAAAGGACTCCGAATTACTACGACTCCGAAGAATTGCGCCGCTTCGCCGAGATCGATCCGCTCTTTCCGATCAACAATCAATACCATCCGAGCCTGGGGCGGTCCTGTCGCTGCGGCCATTCGGTCATCTCGGTGGACGGCGACGGCGCGATGCGCCGCTGCCATTTCATACGCGAAGTCATCGGCAACATCTACGAGCCTGGATTTGAAAGCGCCCTGCGCGAAACGCCTTGCAGCAACGCCACGTGTGGCTGCCACATCGGCTACGTTCATATGGATGAGTTGAAGCTGTACGAGGTTTTTGGCGAAGGAGTGTTGGAGAGAATCCCGGCTGGGAGAGTATGACTTGTAGTCGAGGGCGGAATATGGAAAACGTGAACACGACACAATCAGATGTTATAACGGCTCCGCCACTGGCTTTGCCTGACGCCCTGGTCGGCGCGGAGAACTGTCGGACAATGGCTGAGAACGGAAATCGGCGCCGCGCCCGGTTCTATTTACAAAACAGATTAACCGTGTAAAACTGCGCTCGTCTAGAGCAAAATATTTTTTTTCTGTTCCTCCAACATTGCACGGCCGCTAGAAGATTCAGGCAGTTCTTCAACGCGACCGAAATTCACTCAAAATCTGAGTCAAGATTACACGCCTTTGAGAAAAGTTGGTGGAGCGCGCATGGGTTAAGCGGCGCGCACCATACTAGATAAAGATTAAGAGGTAAAAGAGTCAGTACGCCATCGCCCTGAGAAAGCTGGCGTACTGACTCGGTAATGTCACAAGCAGCCGAGAGAGAAATTTTCACAGCTGCCTGCGCATCTGTCTATTAGACGTGATTGCGATGGGTTTGGTTTATAAAATTTTCGCTCGGCCATTTTCCAATGAACACCCATCAGAAATCTTACAACAGACCTTACGGCGTCAGTGTCTTCTTCCCCGCATTCAATGACGAAGACTCTATAGCCAGGCTGATTTACGAGGCCATGGAGGTGGCGCCGCGTATCACAAATGACTACGAGGTAATCGTTGTCAATGACGGCAGCAGTGACGGCACGGCCGCGGTGCTGAATGATCTGGCGAGCAGAGAGCCGCGCCTGCGGGTCATTCACCATCCGCGCAACCGCGGCTATGGCGGGGCGCTGCGCAGCGGGTTCGAGAGCGCTACAAAAGATTTGATCTTTTACACCGACGGTGATGGCCAATATGACGTGCGCGAGATGGCGAATCTGATCCCGCTGATGATCGAAGACGTGGACGTCGTCACCGGCTATAAAATCAGGCGGTCGGACTGTCGCCACCGCATCGTGCTGGGAGCGATATACAAATTTCTGGCGAGACGGATGTTCGGATTGCCGATCCGCGACGTGGATTGCGATTTCCGTCTGATGCGACGCGAGGCCATTCAAAGCGTTACGCTGACCTCGACGAGCGGCGTCGTCTGCACGGAGATGGTCTATAAGCTGAGCAGGGCCGGTTACCACTTCGCCGAAACGCCGGTTCATCATTACCCGCGCTTGCACGGGCAATCGCAATTCTTCACTCTGCGCCGCGTGGCGCGGACCGGCTACGATTTTTTCAGGCTCTGGCTGAAGCTGGTCATCTTTTCGACTCAAGGCCGGACTGAAGAAGCCGAAAAACACCGTCATCAGAGTGAGCGGCGCCAGAAAGAGAGTGTGAATGGTCTGATCGATCAGTGGCGAGCGCCCCCTGACCGCCGACATGACTAAGAGCGGGAACACGGCGGCTTTGTAGCGCTCATTGACTTCGAGCGTGACGGAATCGCTTCACTGCCGAGGGCGGCGGGTCATTACGCTTCGCCCTGCGACAGCCTCACTCCAAGGAAACGGCCTATGTCCTTTGAAAATTCTCCGCGCCCTCGGCTGCTCCCTAGCGCCAAAGTCGCCTTTACGGTTGCAGACTCCACGACTTTCACTTCGTGGCTGCGACCGAGCCGCTGGTCGCTATTCCACTACGATGACTGGCGCAATGACTCGGGCTCTGCGCCGATCGCACTCCTGATTGTCTTGCTGAGCGTAGCCATCTACCTCCCGTTCTTAACGATTCCGCTCCTGCCAGACGATTACCTTCAGGTGACGCTCGCGAGAACATACGGCCCCGTTTCCGCCTGGGGCGCATTGGCGGAAGATCCCCTTTACAGAAGCCGGGCGACGTCTTTGATCCTCACATACTGGACCGAAACGGTTTTCGGATTTTCACGACTGGCATTCGGAATTTCCAGCATCCTCCTCCACGCGGTGAACGCGCTATTGGTCTACGCCCTCGGCGCCGCGCGCCGCATCGGCTGGCGGCTGAGCGCTCTCACGGCCATCTTCTTCGTGTTGCAGGAACGGTATCAAGAGGCTGTCATCTGGTACTCTGCGCTGCCCGAGTTGTTGGCCTTCTGCTTCGGCCTTCTCACGCTGCTGTTCTGGGTCCGATGGCTGCGCTCGCCGGGACATTCGGCCCTGGCTTGGGTGGGCGCGCTGGCTTGTTTCTGCTTGGCGCTGCTGTCAAAGGAATCGGCCGTCTCCGTCATCCTGTTAATGCCATTATTTGTTGTCGGTGAAAGTAGTCAGTGGCGTCGCCCGCTGCGCGCGCTTCTACCGTTCGGCCTTTTGGCGGCCATCTATGTCGTCCTTGTGTTCTCAGGGCAAGACCGGAATCTTCACTTCGTGGACGGAACTTTCTCTCTGCAGGCCGGGGCGCTGAAGGCGTTGATCGGTAGCGCCATTCGGGCTCTATGGATTTGGGGTATCGTAGGGCTGATTGTCCTGCTGGTTTTTGCCTCCCGCAAACGGTACGGCGTCATGACGCTCGCCCTGAGCTGGATTCTAATCACGCTACTGCCCTACAGTTTCCTAACATACATGCCGAGGGTCCCGAGCCGACATCATTACCTGGCGGCGGTCGGATGTTCTTTGATCTTGGCGCTGGGCGCCACGACCCTGCAGGAGCGGGTCGGAAGGCGGCGCCTCATCGGGCTGTGCGCGCTACTCATCGGAGTCCATCATATTTCGTATATGTGGGCGGTCAAATACCCCCAATTCCGAGAACGGTCGGAGCCGATCGAGGCGTTAGTCCGATATATGCGACGCGAGCAGAGGCGGCCGGTCGTGATTCGCTGTTTCCCATACTCTTTTGGCGAAGCCCGCAGGGCTGTAATGATACGGCTCGGTGAGCCCGAAGCGAACCTGATTCTGGACACAGCGTCTAGTAACGCTGACCTGCCTTCGTTTTGCCCAGAGGACCCGCCCAAGTATCGGACCGAAGCGCATGGCTTGAGTCCATGATCTCAGCATTATCACTGCCAGGTTTAGCCTGGATCGGTTTGCGATTGCGTGTACGGGAAAATGGCGCGATCTCCGGTAGAGTACGGGGAGCGTCAGCGACCTGAGCATCGATCATGACGCGTCATGATCGATGCTCAGGTCGCTGACGCTCCCCGTACCGTACCGCTTGCCGTCGCGTACACGCATTTGCAAATCGCCATAACAACACGGCTCCGGCGCGACTATGCAAACCGAAGATTACGAATATCTCTATCGCCTCGAAGGAAACTTCTGGTGGTTCGCCGGAATGCGCGAAATCACCGCGGCGCTGCTCGACCCGTTTCTGCCGCCCGGCGCCCGCGTGATTCTGGACGCGGGATGCGGAACCGGAGGCAATCTCGAATGGCTGGCGCGCTACGCCGGCAATGGCCATATCGTCGGCATTGATCTGATATCCACCGCGCTCGGATTTTGCCGCAAACAAAGCCACGGACGCCTGGTTCAAGCGTCGGCGACCGATCTGCCCTTCGCCGACGAATCGTTCGACATGGTCACGAGCTTTGACGTGCTGGTGCAGATTCCGGGCCGCGGCGCCGACGACCAGGCGATGCGCGAGATGTTTCGAGTGTTGAAGCCGGGCGGGGTCGCGTTCGTTCGCGGCGCGGCCTATGAATGGATGAAGAGCGGCCACGACCGGGCGCTAGGCACCGAGCGGCGATATAGACTGGATGAATTACGGGAGAAATTGAAACGCGCCGGATTCGAGATTCTGCGCGAGACTTACGCCAACAGCCTGCTCCTCCCCGCCGTGGCGATTCGACGGTTGCTGCTCAAACGCCTCGGCCTCGCCGACGAGGGGTCGGACGTCAAACCACTGCCTCAAAATCTTCAATGGATCAATCGCGTGATGACACACGCTCTGTTGTGGGAGGCGAAAAGGCTGCGGAATCCGAACGCGAAACTGCCGGCGGGCCTGTCGGCGATCTGCGTCGCGCAGAAACCGAATGGTCGTTGCGATTAGCGTGCGGGTTAGTTCCCCTGTGATCTCAGTAGGGCCTATAAGTCCCATTCATAATCGGCGGCGCTCCCGGAGACCTGGCGAGCGGTAAATCAACGCGACCATCTATTAATCGCCTCGCAGACACGCTCGACCTGGGCGTCGCTTAACTGCGCATGCATCGGCAAACTCAGAACCTGACGCGCGGCCTGCTCGGTCGCCGGCAAAGCGCCGCGATGGACCGGGACGCGATTTCGATAGGCCGGCTGCAAGTGGACTGGGACCGGATAATGGACGAGCGTCCCCACGCCCTGTTCCCGCAAATGCTCGCGCAAGCCGTCGCGTTCGTCGCAGCGGGCGACATATTGATGATAGACACTCTCGACTCCGACGGGGCGTTCCGGCAATCGCAGCGAAGTCGGCGCGAGCCGGTCATCGTAAATTCGCGCGATCTCTCTTCGCCGCACGTTCTCTTCATCCAGATATTTCAGTTTCACGCGCAGGATGGCGGCCTGCAATTCGTCGAGCCGCGAATTGAACCCGGCGACGTCGCTCACGTATCGCTCGCGCCAGCCATACTCGCGCAACAGCCCAACTCGCTGAGCGACTTCCGCGTCGTTCGTCACGACCGCGCCGCCATCGCCCAGCGCGCCGAGATTCTTCGTCGGATAGAAGCTGAAGGCGGCGGCGTCCCCGAAGACTCCGACCTTAAAACCTCCCATCCTATGGATCGTCGCGCCGTGAGCCTGCGCGCAATCCTCGACGACTTTCAAATCGTATCGGCGCGCGATGTCGCATATCGCCCGCATGTCGGCGGGGCGCCCGTAAAGGTGAACAGGCAGGATCGCCCTGATCCTGTTGATATGCGGTCGGTCACGATAGTTTCTGATCGCGTCTTCGACCGCTTCGGGGCTGATCGTGAACGTCGCCGGATCGATATCGACCAACAACGGCGAGGCTCCGGCCATCTCGACGGCGGCGACTGTGGCGACAGCCGTGTGAGCGACCGTAATCACCACGTCGCCGGCCCCTACGCCGACCGCGCGCAGCGCCAGATGTAGGGCGTCGGTTCCATTGGCCACGCCCACGCAGCGCTTCGCGCCGAGGTAAGCGGCGAATTCACGCTCGAACTCGCTCACTTGTCCGCCGATAATGTACCGACCGCTGTCCAGTGTTTGTCGAATGGCCTCGTCAATCTCGCGTTTGTGGGCGAGGTAATTGGCCTTCGGATCGGATTGCAAAACGGCGCCATTCATAAATATTTGGGCAGATGGTCACGGTAAAAAGCCAGGGTGCGGCTCAGACCTTCGCGCAAAGGTGTGGTGGGTCGCCATCCCAGCATTGAACGGATGCGGCTGAAATCGGCGTAATAATCTCCGATGTCTATCCGCTTGCGATCCGGCGGGTATGAGCGCCTCACGAATTCGCAGCCGCCGTTTACCTCGACCAACAGCTCCGCAAGCCCACTCAGGCTGATGACGCAATCGCCGCCTAAATTAAATATCTCACCGTTCGCCGCCTCGCTCGTAGCCGCCATCAGAAACGCATCGACCGCGTCGTCGACATAAGTGAAGTCGCGCAATTGATGCCCCTCCCAAACCTCAAGCGACTCGCCCTCAATCAGCGTCCTAATCCACAAACCGAGAAATGTCTGCCGCGCGTCCTTCACTCGCATCCGCGGCCCGTAGGTGTTGGTCAATCGCAGAGCGCAGGCTCGAATGCCGTAAACATTGTTGTAGAGGATATGGTACCACTCGCCCGCCATCTTGTTGATGCCGTTCACGTCGACAGGCCGGCTCAAATGCCTCTCGTCAACCGGCAGATAATCGGGCTTGCCGTAGAGCTGGCGGGTACTGGCGAAGACGACTTTGATCGAAGGGTTGTATTTCCGGCAGGCTTCGAGGATCGAGAGCTGAGCGCGGCAATTGATTTCCAGATCGGTGTCGGGGTCGCTCATCGAATCCATGTGGCTGGTCTGACCGGCGAGGTTGAACAGATAATCCTGCCCTTGCACGAGGTAACGCATGCTGTGGGCGTCGCGCACGTCGGAGACGTTCACCTGAACCAGGGTCTCGATGCCCGCGATGTTGAAAAGATTGCCGCCGTATTCCGGGATCAGGCTGTCAACCAGCAACACGCGCGCGCCGATAGAGGTGAGCCGTCGCGCCAAATTCGAGCCGATGAATCCCAGCGCGCCAGTGATCAACACGCGACGATCGGCAAATGCGCCATCTAGTTCCACAATAAGATCCTTTCGACATTCAGTAGCCTCTCGGCTAAATCTCAGCCTTGAAAAATGTGGGTTAGGCCAAGCGCCAACATCGGCCAAGTCAGAAAAAGATTGGATTCACTTTGTCACGCTGCGGCGCCGCAGGGGCACGTTTCAACTAAAGGCCGATAATCATCAGGATCATCGAATTGTAGTTTGGTTTGAAATCGCCGGCAAGATTTTACTACACCCGCTCGCAAACGACGATGCGCACATAATCCATCGGCATCGCGCGCTCGGGGCAGTATCTCGCATGCAGCTCTTGGGCGTCATAGTCTTTGAGCAGTTTGAAATTGAACGCCGCCAGATAATCGCCGACCGTCGCCGGGTCGAGGCCGAACAACCACGGCTCGCCGAGCTTGGCGGCGATGCGGGCTTTGTTGAGCGCGTCGCGATTTCGCGACTCACCCTTGACCACCTCCTTGAGCATGTAGTCGAAGGCGAACCGCATCCCCGCGCCGCCGAGCGTGTGAATCTGGCACAGCGCGCGCGTCATCGCCTGCGCCGTCAGGTAATACGTAACGCCCATCCACACGACCAGCGAGCGGCGGCCGGGCGCGAAACCGGCCTCCCGCAACTTCTCGACGAAATCGTCCCGCTCGAAATCGACCGCGACAAAGCGCAGATTCTCAGGCGCGCCGATGCGGCCCATCACTTCGCGCTTGACCGCCTGCGTCGCCGGATGGTCGACCTCGAAGATCCTCACGTCGCGCAAGGCGCCTCCGATCCGCATGGACATGGTGTCGAAGCCTGCGCCTAGAAGCGCGATCTGCTCAAGCCCGTCTGTGGCCATGTCCGCGGCGATCTCGTCGCTGAGCCTCGCACGGATGGTCAGGAACTCCAGCGCGCCCGGCGCCCAGACGCCAACCGCGCGCGTAGCCGGATTGGCCAGCCAGCCGAATTCGGCGAGCAGTTTAAAAGACGGTCTGATCAGGAATTCGCTCGCGTACGGATCGCAAATGATGCGGCGCGGCGCGGGCTGGAATTGTTCGAGCGCGCGTATCGCGGCCATCACTTCGGCCGTGCGACTGTAACCATTTCTCATTGAAGTATAGCGCGCCACTATTTTACGGCGCGCCATGCGTGACGCAATCCGGGCGCCGATCTTCCCGTTCATCGTCTTGCGCGTGGGATGAGTTAGTACAAAGCCGCTCATCGCGCGTATGGCGATCTTCTATGCTCAATCCTTGATCCTCAATCCTCAATCTTTGACCCTCGATCTTCGTTGGAAGACGATCAACCATATGCCGGCCAGGATCGCGGCGCTCCCGGCGGCTACGCGCCACGACAGTCTTTCGTCAAGCGTCAGTTTGCCGATCAGCAGCGCTGTGACCGGCGTGACGAGCGAAATCAGCATCGTCTTCGTCACCTCGATTTTCGTGACGAGCCAGAAATAGAGCAGGAACGCCAGCACCGAGCCGA
>Ga0137372_10005119_pt1 | contig 12789 bp, 12 predicted proteins | sample SagtaG_6_FD_104911 | JGI IMG/M metagenome (GOLD analysis project Ga0137372, IMG submission 104911) | Vadose zone soil microbial communities from Sagehorn Ranch, Mendocino, California, USA - Sage1_R_60_16 metaG | ecosystem: Environmental > Terrestrial > Soil > Vadose zone | place: USA...
CGAGCTGTTACCGCTCGGAAACTCGTGGGTGACCAGGATGTCGCCGCAGAAGCTGGCGAAGTCGGCGGCGGGGGCGGTCAGGATGCGGTTGTCGGAGAAGTTAACGCCATAGAATGGGGCGTTATGCGGGATGATATCGAGATCCTCGGGGCAGAGAGGGGTGTCGAGTTGATAGTTGCCCGCTCCGGTCGGGTTGGTGCTGAGTGTGATGAAGGCGCCAGTGGTGGGCTCAACCGCGAGAACCCGGCATTGCGAACCATTGGTTTGAACGCCGCCCGACAACACTACACGATCTTCGTCACCGACCAGGATCCGGCCGGCTATCGGCCCATACTTCGTCACGTCGTTCGGCACGGTGATCACACCCTCAAGGTGCTTTTGGAAGTCATGAACCAGCGTCGCTGCGCCGAGTGAGTTGACCCGCCACACTTGGCCCACGTTAGGAGTTCCAACGACCTGATCGTCGCCGGTGACGACAATGAGATTGCCGCCGGCCACGCCATACCGGTCGTGGAACAGGCTGCCGCGAGTATGCGCTAATTGTGCTGTGGTGCAGGGCAAAACCGAAAAAGGGTCGGCCGCCGGCGCGGTCAGCGGGCCACTCGCCTTGTCGAGTTTCAGGATCTGGCAGGGAGCACCGTTACCAGCGTAGACGTCGCCCGCGGTAAAGCCGCCCACAGTCGCGTGGACGACTGCGAGCTTGAGCTCATCGGGCCGAAAGTGGACATTCGAGAACCCAGTGGGATTGCCGGACGGATCGAGCGAATTGAAGTTTTCCGGGTCGCCGGCCGGGTAGAAGTCCGAGACGATCAGCTTACCCAGAAACTCCGACCAGTCGATGCCGATCGGGTGGGTGAAGGTGGCCGACAACGCCGTCAGGTGGATCGCCGCCGCCGGAGGCGGCGGCGCCGGGTTCAACGCCGCCCGGCTCACCCGAGAACTCTGCAACACCAGCGCCAAAACCATCAGCAAGCCTACTGATATGCCGATCGCTTTCAGCCAAATCGGCTGCTTCATAAATCGTTTCATTTTTCTCACTCTCCTCTTCTGATCTACTTGAAATTTAGCCCGCAACAATTCAATCGTCTTTGCATCGGGACGTCGGATTGTTCTGGACACGCGGAGACTCCTGGGCAGTTCATTTACACTTAAGGGGTGAACCGAAACGCCGGCAAAAAAGGAAAACAAACTCTCTGGTGGATAACGTGGTCCCATGGACCATGGTTATGTGAGAACTCATTCTCGCGGAACTCACTCGCTCACAGGCACTACGATTACAATCAGCGACGACACTGAAGAGGCGAAAAAACTCATGATTCCTTCGGTCTACCGAATTAACCAGTGAGAGTCACTGTGTTTTTCCGAAATACGCTGTGAGTTAAAAATGAGCTGGGCCCTTTATAAATCTTGATAACCTCGGAAAGGCTATCTAGCAATTCTTGCCGGCTGGATCAGGAAGTGGACAGCAACTTCGAGACCAGCAGTGCCACATCGCATATTGCGCCATAATACGAGAGACCAACACGATCAATGCCCAGCGATTTGTCCAAAATCCGGACTTCAATTATGAAATTCAGATGGATGGGCCAGATCGTTGAATCCAATGAAACTATCCACGAATAGTAAACTACGAATAGTAAACTGATCGATAAAGCGCTCGACTGGGTATGAGCGCGTCACGCCTGGTCTGCCGATGCTGGGGGCAAGAAAGTTCTTCCTCTTGCATTAAGGCTGCGGGTGTACACTGACGTGATGGGTCTTCTGCTACAGGCTGGGTTTCATAAAACCCGTCGAGAATTCAGACTATAATCCAAACCAGTATTAGCCATGCAGATCACAGTTGCCATTTGTACCTGGAACCGTTGCGCGTTGCTGCGGCAGGCGCTTGAACAAATGACTAGGCTGGCAATCCCACCCGATATCCAGTGGGAGCTGCTAGTGATTGATAACAACAGTACGGATGCAACTCACGATGTTACGAACTCTTTCGAGAGTCGCCTGCCCATTCGTCGTATATTTGAACCAAAGGCGGGCAAGTCATACGCGTTGAATCGCGCCATTATCGAAGCCAACGGAGATTACATTTTGTGGACCGACGATGACGCGTTGGTGGACGAACTGTGGCTCACAGCGTACAGTCAGGCGTTCAAGCGCTGGCCTGACGCGGCCATCTTTGGAGGTCCGGTGGAGCCTTTCTTCGACGGGTCGCCACCCCAGTGGCTGCAGCAGGCGCTACCAAATGTGGCCCATGCTTATGCTGGTCTGAATCTTGGCGGTGAACCAATAGCTCTAACGCAGGACGCAGTGCCGTTCGGAGTGAACATGGCAGTGCGCAAGGCAGAGCAGGTGCGTTATCTCTACGATACAACTCTCGGGCCGAAGCCAAATTCTTTACTGCGCGGGGAAGACACTGCTCTAGTACGGTCATTATTGGCAGACGGCAGCGAAGGTCGCTGGGTGCCTGAAGCGCGCATTCAACACTTCATACCGACGAACCGGCAGAATGTTCGTTATCTGCGGGACTTCTATTTTGGCTTGGGACAAGCCTACGGCATGCAAATAAGTGATGAACAGGGCCAGACGCGACTTTTCGGCAAGCCCCGTTGGCTATGGCGACAAGCGCTTGAAGCTGAACTCGGATATTGGTTCCATCGTCTCCTGAACAGGCCTGAAGCATGGGCGAATGACCTGAGAAAAGCTAGCGAGGCCTGGGGACAGATGAGTGGCTATAGTATGCGCCGCCTTTGAAAATTGAGTGCCTAGCTTAACAGAAATGCGCAGATGTTTGGTAACCCAAAGAAGTTGACAGCTCCGACACTGAAACACCAATAGATGAAAGCTTGCATTTCCGTAGCCAGTCGTGATGAGTACTCCGAAACGTTCATTCGCGATCACATCAACCGACTGCCCTGTGAGACGATTGCGATTTACGGCGAATGGCCCACGAGCGAGCACAATAGGCGGCGCATTGTTCCCTCACTTTTTCGCGTTCTAGCGCGTGCGCTGCCGTCGCTAACCCCTTGGCAAGATTCATTTCTCACCTCGTTTTTAAGAAAAGCGAAAGTTGACGTTGTGATGGCCGAGTATGCTACGACAGCCGTTCCGTTGGTTGAAGTGTGCCGGCGCTCCCGAATCCCTTTAGTGGTCCACTTTCACGGTTTCGATGCGTACAACGTCGGCGTTTTGAAGGAATTCAGCTCGGGATACCAAAGGCTGTTTGAAGCTGCTAGTGCTGTCGTCGTTGGCTCGCGGGCGATGGAACAACAGGTGTTGAAGCTGGGTGCAAGTCCTAAGACACTTTTCTACAATCCCTGCGGGGTGGATTGTAGTCAGTTCACGGCCGGTGATCCTTCGGCTAATCCGCCCGTATTTGTTGCTGTAGGTCGTTTCGTGGACAAGAAAGCCCCGCATCTTACTCTTCTCGCTTTCGAAAGCGTCCTGAAGGTTTGTCCTGAAGCGCGGCTGGTGATGGTTGGTAATGGGAACTTGCTTGACGCTTGTCGGCAGATGGCAGCCGCCCTCAATCTTGATGGGAGCGTAGAATTTAGAGGCATTTTAAGTCATGAAGAGGTGGCCAGCGTCCTCAAAAAAGGTCGAGCTCTAGTCCAGCACTCGTTAACTACGTCGTATGGCGACTCTGAAGGGACAGCGATCACAATTCTCGAGGCGGGAGCCTCGGGCCTGCCTGTTGTCAGCACTCGCCACGGTGGCATCCAGGACACGGTTATTGATCGGCAGACCGGATTCCTGGTTAACGAGCGGGACGTTCTCGCCATGGCCGCGTGCATGATAAAGCTAGTCCAAGATCCCGCGCTTGCCAGAGTCATGGGCGGGCGGGCACGTGAACATGTGGTCGCAAACTTTTCTATGGATAGGAGTATTCAACGACTTCACGAGATTCTCCAGGCTACCGTCGACAAGCAAAAATAAGCCGATGTTATTTCGGGTCGATTGCTTCTTCGACGAACCTGTTCTGTCATTTTTTAGACTTCCTCCCCCCATCGGAACTGTCGACCCGTATCTGTGCAGAGAGCGTCGCGCAGCTTTCGTACCCTTTCACTAAGCAAGCACAGTTGTGAGAATGGTCGCTAGGGGCAAGAATAACTCAAAGTCGACGAGGAAGAGGTTCAAATTCCCGGCGCTACTCGTGGCTAACACTGCCCACTCCCTTCGGGAAGATAGTTGGTTGTCTAAAGTCTAGAATTCGAGTCCAGATCCGAGACCCCCATCGGAGCATTTGTGTCGGAGACAGGACACAATTATCACTAAAATAGAATGATTTGTGAAAAGGTTCGACGAAGGCAAGTCTGGTCTGCAAATTGCCAACGGAGCTTGTGCAACCCTCGTCCAGATTGGCCGGAGCGTAGGCCAAGCCAAGCGTTTTTGCAATAATCGCGCTCTTAGAGGTTTTACTTAGTTAGCCCCTTTAAACCCGATTGCCCAGGAGGTCCCCCGAAAATGTTTCGAAAAGTGTTCCCCCTTCCCCTTGCATTAGTGGTGTGCTTAGGCATTGCCGGCACAGTAAACGCCAATCCTTATGGTCCTGTCAGTCTTGGATCAGCCGCCAGTCTTACTGTTCTTGGAATAGCTAGTGTCACCCTCAACCAAGGTAGCGTAAACGGCGATGTGGGCATCGGCGGCGGTACCGGCACGCTTGAGAAATCGTTCCTGAATGGTCAGCTATACATCGCGCCTGGTGCCAGCCCTGACTTTCACACGCAGGACTACATGATTAACTTCCAGGTTAACTATGACGTTAATACCAACCCGGATATTCACCTGAATTACAATCTGACCTCAGCCATCAATGATGCTATAGCTGCCTCGCACCTGGCATCTACACTAGCGGCCACTCAGATTGTGAATGGGGATATCAACGACACGTCAATGACATTTAACAGCACAGGCGCTTTAAATGTGATTCAAATCAACGGCACTATCGACCTGAAAGAGGATGCTCTGATTCTGAACGGAGGTGCCAATGACGTTTTCATCTTCAACATCACGGGCGATTTCGATATGTCCCTCTCAGCGATCGTTCTCAATGGCGTGTCGGCTGAAAATGTGTTGTTCAATATGTTGCCGGAAAATGGTTTCGTGAACGGTCAATGTACGGCACCTGCTACCCCCGAGACGAACTTTAACAAGGACGGTGGCACATTCGTCGGAACTTTACTAGCACCGTGCCGGAACGTAGAAGTCAAAGACACTGGTCTAGTCGTTACCGGTCGCATCATAGGCAACGACGTTCTTATCCACTCCGGCGCTCTCGTAAATGGCCCCACAGCGACTCCTGAGCCTGCCAGTATGCTTCTGTTAGGGACTGGTCTTACGGCACTAGGAGGCTTCGCGCGGCGGCGTCGCCGCTCGGCCTCGCTGACTTCAGGCAAGTAACTGAAAGCAATTTCGAATAGGCCTGGTAAACGCATGAAAGCACCCTCGAGTCCACCGAGGGTGCTTTTGTTTTCTCGCGTTGAAGGCGCGTAACCCACTCCTGCGGCTCCGCGGCTACTGAAGACTTGAAGCTAGTCTTCGGGTGCGTTCATTTCGCGTCTATTGGATGAGTTTTTAAATAAGCTCTCGCTTTCTGAGGCGTGTTTACGGATTTAACGAACTGAGCGTTTTTCCGGGTCCAGGTAAAGTGCTCTTCCAGAAACTGCCGATAGTCAGGCGTCACTGTACTGTCGGGTTTCACAAAACCTAATTTTTTTAATACTCTTTCGATTAGAGACTTGTCCTTAGTAATTCCCGCAGCCTGAAAGAGCTTGTGCTGATCATCGTCGTACTTAAAGGGCGCATTCTCGGTAGGCGAGTTGGCCGCTGATGTTGGTGAATTGCTATTCGACTGTTGACTGGCGTTCGACTGGGATGCCTTTAGACGAGAATAATATCTGTAGGTAACTGCTCCCAAGATGCTGGTCACTGCGAGAACTGCCGCAACGACCAATAGAACGAGCTGTCGAGTTCGCTTTGTTGTAACTTTCACATCGGCCATTTCGGGCTATCAGATCGGCATGGTTTCGTCGCCAACTTGCTCCGGCATTCTTAGTACGTCTGCCCATCCGGAATTATCCGAGCGCATCCGGGCGGTGAGGTCGTCTCGCAGCGTTCGGAGCCGGTCGCTAAGCAGGCAAGGATAATGGTCAATGTCAGCAAAGCGCTTACGCTGTTCTTCGACAATCGCCTTCTGTTTCTCTATGGAAGGAATCGCTACCCGCTGGCCATCTTCCCAAAAGGGACCGAGCAGACGTTCGACACGAGAGGCGCCGGGAATTTCAATCTCTTCCTCGTCGAGTCCAGTAACGTCGGCTACGTAGTTGCCGTTTGCGGCTATGCCGCGAAACAGTTGTAGTCGTCCGGGAAGAGTTGTCTTTTCTTGTGAGTTCCCAACTTTCAGCGTCGCCCGGTCCCCGATCACACATTGCTTGAAGACGACACCGGCAACCGCGGGAACTTCGCTGGACAATTTGGTTCCAATACCGAAGCCGGCCACTTCAGGGAAGTCCTTTACAATTCGTCTCACCTTCGCAACATCCAGATCGCCAGTCAGGTTTGGTCGCAGACGATGAAGGCCATTAGCTTCAAAGAAGCGCAGACACCAGGCCCCAAGTTCTGCGAGGTCGCCCGAATCTACTCGAAATCCTTTAAAAGCACGCCGCCGTGCCTCGGTCGAAGTTGCAGCCATCGCAGCGTGGACTGCACCCATGTAAACATCGATCGTGTCAAGCAGAAGAGTTGTGCCATTTGGGTTGGCATCGAGCCAGCGCTCGAAGGCAACTTGCTCGAAATGTTTTGGCTTGCCTGTAAGTGGCTCGATCTCCGGTTCATACATGTACTCGATATAAGCCAGTTGCCAGTAGTGGGCCTGGGTCCCCACCGCCGGGATGTCGAGACGGTGTGCGGCCTCCATATTCGACGTGTCGTTAAAGCCTCCAATGAATGCGTAGGTAGCAATGTCAACCGCGCGCTCGATATCACCGTTACGTCGCAAAGAAAAATCCGACAGCCAACGTTCGTCACCCGCGGCCATCCGAAACTGCATTGCTGTGCTGGCGGTCGTCATTGGTAGATCGAAGGCATGCTCAAATTTAATTTCCTGCGCCTGTGTCAGGCCGAAGGCCCCGGTGATATCGGCGAAGGGTTGTTGCGCAAAAACGATCGTACCGGGTCGCACGGCGCGAATCGCGCCGACAACGCGCATGTCTTCAATTGCCTTGGCAAACAGTTGCAGACCGCCCCGATCCTGTTCCAAAAACCTCAAACGAGGTCGATCGATCTGGCTGTCTGTCAGCAATCGCACCAGACGCTCATGACCGAGACAGGGAGCAAAGGGTAGCTTGCGCTGGGTTACATAAAACGCTGCCTGCGCACCGCTAAGAGGCGTGTCATGGAGACGCGCTACATCTTTGTACGACGCGTCGCCCATAGCGGCGTGGTATCGATCGAAGTTTAAGGTACCCATAGGAGGTGAATAGTGAATAGAAAGGGTTTGATACTAATTAGAAGGAGCAACACCGGTCAAAAATAACTCACGTGGGTCAATACTGATTTTAAGTTGTCGTTTTTGTAGTTCATGTTTTCAGTAACCACCTGTCTCATAGCTGAGGCCTCTGCAAGACGATCCACTAAATTACACGAAATCTCACTAAATATTCGTGTTGGTTCGTGTGATTTCGTGGATCGTATTCTATGAGATTCGAAATATGACACTAGCTCGTTCTTTATAACGATTTACGATTTACTATTCACTATTTCCGCTCCGGCGGCACGCATCTCCTGAATGGCCCGTTCGCCGTCGCCTGGTTGCAATTCGACTGCCCGCATCGCGTCCTGTAATGCTTTCACTCGAAGGCCCTGCTTGAGAGCGTCAAGCACTGTGTTCTTTACGCAGTAGTCTGTGGCCAGGCCACCCACCCACACTTCTTCAACGCCTAGCCTTTGGAGTTGCAGCGCCAGGTCAGTGCCATCAAATGCCGAGTAACTGTTCTCATCTCCCAAGCCCTTGGAAATGATTCGAACGTGAATGTCATCCATCAGCTCGGGATGAAACTCTGCCCCTTTTGTACCCTGAACACAGTGGACCGGCCAGGTACCGCCGTAAGCGGTGAAGTGTTTTGTTTTTGGCGGATGCCAGTCGCGACTCTTGAAAACGGGCTCGCCGCGTTCTAAAAACTCACCAATCAGCCGGTTTAGCGGGGCGACCACGTCATCGCCGTTGTTGACAGCGAGCGCGCCGCCAGGACAAAAGTCGTTCTGCACGTCAACAACAATAAGTGCACGCTTCTTTTCGTCAGGCATAGTTAACGCACCGTTTGTTCAGGTCACTCTTTCGATGCTGATGACTCTATTACACAGCAAAGAAAAGTCAAAGGCGAGTAAAGAATGAGTAGTGGGTTAGTTTGAAATGCATTCGTTAATGTTAGTATTGCCGGCTATGACAACCACATTTGAAGCTCCAGCAAAGATAGGACTGATTGGGCTCGGTGTAATGGGCCAGAACCTGGCGCTCAACATCGCGCGCAATGGTTACTCCGTCGCCATTTTCGACCGCGAGCCCGACGTAATCGAGAAATTCATAACAAGCGCGAAGGGCACGCAACTAACCGGCGCTCGTTCGCCGGAGGAGTTTGTCCGCTCACTCGAACGACCGCGAAAAATAATCCTGCTTGTCAAAGCCGGCGATCCCGTGGATTGGACCATCAACCAGATCAAGCCGTTTTTGGACAAGGGCGACATCATCATCGACTGCGGCAACTCCAATTTTAAGGATACCGAACGCCGCGAGAAAGAATTGAGCGCTGAGGGTCTCTACCTGATAGGGTCGGGTACTTCCGGGGGAGAGAAGGGCGCACTTTGGGGACCAAGTATGATGCCGGGCGGTGACCGGCAGGCCTACGAACAGATTCGCCCGATCTGGGAGGCCATTGCAGCGAAGGTGGAAGATGGTCCATGCGTGACCTACATTGGCCCCGGGGGCGCTGGTCACTTCGTAAAGATGGTCCACAACGGGATTGAGTACGGTGATATGCAACTCATTGCGGAGGCTTATGACCTTTTGCGAACATCGTTGGGCCTGCAGGCCGATGAGATGGGCGAGATGTTCGAGGAGTGGAACAGAGGGGATCTGGAGTCGTATCTCATTGAGATCACTGCAAAAATTCTTCGCGTGAAGGATAAAGAGACGGGAAAGCCCCTCGTCGATCTTGTTTTGGACAAAGCCGGCCAGAAGGGCACTGGCGTATGGACCAGCCAAATCGCGCTCGATTTGGGAATTGTTGTTCCCACGATCGATAGCGCAATCGTGGCGCGAACGCTTTCGGCCCGGAAGGAGGAGCGCATTAGTGCCAACAAGGAACTCAGCGGACCTCAGGCGGGACCATTTCAGGGCGACAGGCGTGAAATGATCAATGCGATCCACGATGCACTTTACGCTTCCAAGATCTGCTCGTACGCGCAAGGCATGAGCTTAATCCAAAAGGGCTCGGTAACTTTCAAGTGGAACATCAACCTGAGCGAGGTTGCGCGTATCTGGCAAGGAGGCTGCATTATTCGCGCGCGCTTCCTGAGAAAGATTAAAGAGGCTTATCAGCGCAGCGCAGATCTGCCGAACCTGCTGCTCGATTCCGAGTTCAAAGCGCTAATCGAACAGACGCAGACTGGTTGGCGAAGGGTTTTGAGCACGGCGTTGCAACAGGGCACACCGGTGCTCGCAATGTCTTCCAGCCTGGGATACTTCGACATGTACCGGGCGGCCAACCTGCCACTAAATCTGACGCAGGCACAGCGCGATTTCTTTGGCTCACACACTTACGAGCGAGTGGACAAACAGGAGTTAGGCCCCATTCATACGGAGTGGGAGGAATTGTTGCAGCAATGATGGTGTGGTGATGGGCTCTGCGCCAGTTCAAGGTGGAACAAAGTGTGGTGTTGCTCAAGGCAGGGGATGAGCGTCGTCGCCTCCGTCAGTTAGTCCTCTAACTAAGCGTCTCAACGAGCAGGTCCGTCGCAATCGGGAACGATTACCTGGATTTCATGTTTCCAGCTAACATCCGAAGAGTCAGCTACCTTGAGGTCGCAATTTGCGACCTCAAGATCGCATGGCGCGGCAGCGCTTTCTTCCGTATGCCTTTACGGAGCACGGCACGATAATCGCCGCCAAGGTTCTTAATTTCGAGCGGGCTGTTCAAGCCAGCGTTTAGGTCGTGCGCGCGTTCGTGAAGGTTAGGAGGATACTTGCGTCAAATGCTGAACTCACGCATCCATTTACGTGCAGCGTAATCACTGATCTCATAACAATTGAATGAAACGCGCCGACCTCATCCGGCATATCGAATCTCATGGCTGCGTGCTTGTTCGCGAAGGCGGCAATCACACCGTCTACCGCAATCCTGCTACAAGCTCTGCCACAACTGCTACAATCTCCGCCACAACTGTTCCCCGCGCAGGGAGATCAAGAAACAACTTGCTCGCAAGATCTGTGATGGCTTGGGAATTCCTCGCCGCGAACAATCAACGGAGAGGCGCTCATTACCTAAGCCGGAGGCAGTAAGCTGGGTTTGGGAGAACAGTGATGGTGATGGGCCAGCCAGTCGGCCGCATCCCGCCAACTATGGGCTTTTCGCCAGTCTCTATTTCTATTGCGTCGAGACTTTTTTAAATCCTCTCTGCAGGAATCGTGAGGCTTGATTATTTCAACGACTAACATCGCACATAGCCGAGCAACCAAAACACAATAATGAAGATCAGAATCGTGGAGATGCAGCCGCCGCCAAACTTCCAGGCTGCAGCTCCCGCGAGCAGTCCGCGCAATGGTCCTTCCATTATGAGTCTCCTTCTTGATGGGTTGCTATCAAATGTGCTCGGTATTGGAACAGCTAACGTGATCGATTGTTAACTGGGCAACTGAGGTGCCAGGGACCGAATTCCGGCAGGGCAAACGGGATGGGCCTACTTCGCGGCGCTTCTTTTGAGGAAATTTAGCAGCGCGTTCTCTGCGGGATGTAGTTTCCGACCTCGGTAGGCAATGAGGTCTTCGAGAGTTTCAAAATGGCCGTCTATGATCTTGCCTTTTACAAAGCTATTGATTACTTCCGGACAAATATATGAACTGCGACAGACCGCGGGCGTATTACCGAGTATCTCCGCAGTCTCTTTGATCGCAGCCACTACTTTGCGCTTCCGCATGTTGCTCTTCTCAACGGTCTCGGTTCCCACACGCGCGAGCGCGCAGGCGCAGATAATCGTACCCGCCCAGGTGCGAAAGTCTTTGGCGCTAAATTTCTTCCCCATGATCTCCTTAATGTATTCGTTGATGTGCCGACTGTTGATGTCAATGAATTCGTCGTTTCCATTTTGGTACTTGAAGACTTCAGCGCCAGGATGTTTGAGGAGCTTCCTCACCACTTTGGCAACCTGGCGATCTTTCAACTGTAGTTGCTGGCGCACTCCCGATTTGCCGGGAAAATCAAATTCCACCACGTCGCCTTTAACCTTCACATGCTTTCGTCGCAAGGTCGCAATTCCATAGCTCCCGTTTTCGCTTGCATAGACCTGACTACCCGGTCTCATGAAACATGATGAAAGAATCCGAAGAATACATGCCAGCACGCGCTCTTTGCCGAGATCTTGCGACCTGAGATGCCGGTCCACGATGGCGCGCATTCTTGGCAGCGCCTCAGCAAACTTGATCAGCCTTTTGAACTTCTTAAGATCCTGAGCTCGGGTGTGATTTTCATGATAGAGATATTGCCACCGCGCCGCCGCGTCTTTCCCTACAGCCTGAAGCTTCCCACCCGGCAATGAGTTAATCGCAACATCCGTCCAAGCGGGAGGAATTCGCAGGTCGTTGATTCTTGCGCGGTCAGCGGGACCAACCTTTCGACCTTCGGCGTGCTTGTATCTAAAGCCCTTTCGCGGAGTACCAAGGCGTACTATTCCTGTCTTTTGCAGTTGTTCAATTCTTGTCATTGCCAGGTGGCATTAAACGTTACTTTCGCCTTTGATCGCCACGGTCGCCCTGGCCTGCAGGTACTTTTCGCTTAGCTGGCTTTTTTCTATCCTGGGTTAGTGAACGTCCCATATCATCGGATTCGCCAAACTGTCCTTTATCATCGCGTCGAACGAAACGCTTGTCAGTCCCGGTGCTTATTAATTCGCGATCAGACTTTTTCTTAGGCATTGTTTGCCCTCCCTTGATGTGTAGGCTTCTTATACATGGCACACAACTCTTTTGTTTACTAACAGACCAGTGTTCTTCGTTACTCGATTGGCCTAAGGACCAAGCGCAAGCGTAATGCCAATCCTTTCCTCAGCGAAGAAGACCGCAGCTTAAGGTCAAGGGCAGCCAAATCTGCACCTCCTCCCACTGTCGGCGCACTAATTGCAACGGTTAACTAACACCAGTCATTGCTGGTGAGTTTACGAATTCCATATAGGAGGGCCGCAAGTAGTTCCGACTTGGTATGTCAAGCACGAACAAGAACAAGGCCCCATCTAAGACTTAACACTAACTCGGAGGTGAAACAACGGCCGGGTAGGATTCTTCAAAGGAGGATAGGACGATGGGAGATAACGGTGGTGTAGGAAGTACTGGAGTCGTCGCCGTGTTAGTGATTTTTGTGGTTCTCATAGTGGCGGCCTTGCTTGTCTTTGGTGGGCGCATCTTTAGCGGTAACAAGAAGATCGATGTCAACATAAGTACACCGTCAAAGTAGCGGCGCCAGGTCTCGGAAAAAAGCGGCTTGAGGAAAAAGTTTTTGCCGGGCAACTGTCAGGCTGCTGATAGAAATA
>Ga0137372_10005123_pt1 | contig 12784 bp, 8 predicted proteins | sample SagtaG_6_FD_104911 | JGI IMG/M metagenome (GOLD analysis project Ga0137372, IMG submission 104911) | Vadose zone soil microbial communities from Sagehorn Ranch, Mendocino, California, USA - Sage1_R_60_16 metaG | ecosystem: Environmental > Terrestrial > Soil > Vadose zone | place: USA: California...
CGTGTGAGCAGGGCCGGCACCCAGTGATCACCGCCGAGCCGGGACACGATGGTTCCGGCTTCGATGGGTGCCCGGGCGAACAGGCCCTTGCCTGCGATTGGAGGCGGGCGTATCTCAAGATCCGGGTGCAGCCAGCAGCCGGCGTCCGGCATATCGAACACCGGTCCACCATCTCGCCATCGAAGTGCGACTTCAATGCCCCCGGTCCGGGGCCCGTAACCACCACCGAGGCGGCAGGCGTCTTGGTCCTGGCGAACAGGCCTACTCGGGGGGAATATCCGCAGGCCGCGCAGGGGTGGCCGACTTTCCGGCAATCACCACGGCAAACGCATGGGTGGACGAGCTTGCCAACACTTCAATTAATACTTAAAAATATTCACGTCGGTCCATCCCGTCACGTGTCGTGGCGGGTGCGCACACCCCCACGGCCTGGAAAGGACCCCGCGTGATCACCAAGATCAGAAAATATGCTGTACAGAGGATCGGGCTACTCGTCGCGCTGGGCGCTGCCGGCATCTACCTCGGGGCGAACCCCGCGATCGGCGGGACGCAGGCGCAGGCCGCGCCGAAGTTCAAGGTCCTGGCCTTCTACAACGGCACCTGGGACGCCGCCCACATCAACTTCGTCAAGGAAGCCCGGCAGTGGTTTCCCAAGACCGCCGCCGAGAACGGTTTCTCCTGGGAGTCGACGAACAACTGGAGTCTGCTCAACGCGGGCAACCTCGCCCAGTACAAGGTGATCATGTTCTTGGACGACGCGCCGCCGGCCGGCCAGCGGGCCGCGTTCGAGCAGTACATGCAGAACGGCGGTGCCTGGATGGGCTTCCACGTCACCGCGTTCAACACCAGCCCGGCGGAGTGGAGCTGGTACCACAACACGTTCCTGGGTACGGGCGCGTTCCGGTCCAACACGTGGGGGCCGACCCGGGTCACGTTGAAGGTGGAGGACCGCAACCACCCGTCCACGCAGCGCCTGCCCGCGACGTTCACGTCGTCGATCAGCGAGTGGTACGCCTGGAACAAGGACCTGCGCCAGAACCCGGACATCGACATCCTGGCGTCGATCGACCCGTCGAGCTTCCCGGTCGGCACCGACCCGAACCAGTCGTGGTACAGCGGGTACTACCCGATCATGTGGACCAACAGGAAGTACAAGATGCTCTATGCCAACTTCGGCCACAACGCGATGAACTACGCCACCAACACCGGGTTGTCATCCACGTTCGACAGTGAGTTGCAGAACCGGTTCCTCATCGATGGCCTGTTCTGGCTGGGTGGGGCCGGCGCGACGCCCACGCCGACCGCGACGCCCACGCCGACCGCGACGCCGACGTCGACCCCGTCACCCGGGCCGATTTCGCCGACGACCTGGTACAGCCTGGTCAGCCGGGGCAGCGGCAAGTGTGTGGACGCCCGGGCGGCCGCATCGACCAACGGCACCGTGATCCAGCAGTACGCCTGCAACAACACGCGGGCCCAGCAGTACCAGTTCCAGCCGACCAGCGGCGGCTACACGCGGGTCAACAACCGCAACAACAGCACGCAGGTGATCGACGTGTCGGGTGTCTCGACCGCCGACAACGCGCCGGTGCAGCTGTGGGCCTACAGCGGCGGCAACAACCAGCAGTGGCAGCTGGTGTCCGAAGGCGGCGGCTACTACCACCTCGTCAGCCGCAACAGTGGAAAGTGCCTCGACGTGCCGGGCGCATCGGTCGCCGACAACGTGCAGTTGGTCCAGTACGCGTGTAACGGCACGGCGGCGCAGTCATTCCGGCAGGTAGCACAGCCGTGACGCCGCGTCGGATGGTCGTATTCCACGCCGCCGACTGAGTGCGGGATAAGCAGCGAGGCGCTGCGCTACCGGGCCGCGCGGTAGTCGCCGCTCTCAAGCCGTTTCTTCAGATTGCGATAGCTTGCAGGCGCCCCCTTCTGTGCCTGCCGGCGGACGAGCGGCAGGAGGGGCACGCCGATCCCGTGCCCCTCGAAGTCGAGTGCGAACGTGACTCGCGACCGCGTGCCGCCGTCGAGGGGTTCGACGGTGACCTCCGCGTTTGGCCTGATCGGTCCATCGACTCCGTGAGCGGCCCAGCTTCGGGGCGGGCTGATCTCCGTTATCTCCTGCGTCATCGTCCGCTCGGCGCGGCCGATCCGGCGGGTTGTGGTGAACCTGGAGCCCACGCTGGGCGGACGACCTTCCGCCAGGCGCACGCTCACGACGTCGTGCTGCCACTCGGCGAACCGTGAGGGGTCAGTGACATACGAGAAGACCTCGTCTGGCGGGCGCGCGATTTCGATGTTGGACACGATGGGTGGCATAGTTCCCCTCCTTGTCACTGCTATGACGGACCGCGACGAAGGAATGTGACGGTGGATGAGGGCCGGCCGCACGCGCCGAGAGTCGTCACGGCCGGCCGGCCCTACCATCATGGTGCCCAGGGGGCGGCGACGTGCCAGGTGCTGTCTGCGTCGTAGCTGGTCGCCGAATCCACGTTCTTGGGCCCGCCGGACGTCGCGATCCACACTTCGGCCGCGATGTGGCGCACGTTGTGCGCGGCGATGTTGTACGACGCCAGGGTGACGTCGCCGCTGCCGTACCGACCCGGCTGCGCGCAGAACGTGGCGTCCGCCGCGAACAGTGGCGAGTTGTCGTTCGGGTCCTTGCGGATGCGGAAGCTCGAGTGCCGCAGGTAATGCCCGGGGTAGTTGCGGGACTCGAACGAGTAACAGCTGCTGTCGGCCAGTCCGCGCCGGACGTAGAAGGTCGCGTCGGCCTTCAGCGTCGCGTCGCTGCCGGCGTTGACCACTTCGGTGTACCCGAGGCTGTCGAAGTGCCGCAGGTACCGGTCGGTGAAGCCGGGTGTCACCACCTGCAGCGAGTGTGCCGCGCCGACGGTCAGGTTGGCACCGCTGCGCCACCACGGCGGCGCCACCTGCCACGTCGTGTCCGCCGCCCAGGAGTTCGCACTGTCCCAGCTGTTCGGGCCACCGTTTGCGGCGATGTACACCTCTGAGCCGATGTGCCGAAGGAACCGGCCGGCGAAGTTGTACGACTCGAACGACACGCCGGCCGTCGTATGCCCGGTGCGCAGGCAGAACGTGGCGTCCGCGGCGAAGAGCGTGGTGCCGTCGTTGCCGTCAAGGCGGATCCGGTAATTGCTGTGCCGCAGGTAGCTGCCGGGAAGGTTGCGGGACTCGAACGAGTAGCAGCCGGCCGAGGCGAGTCCGGGACGCAGCCAGTAGGTCGCGTCCTGTTTGGTCACGTCGTCGCTACCTGGCGATACCGGTGAGGTGACGCCGAGGCTGTTCTGGTGGCGTAGGTACCGGTCGGTGCAGCAGGCTGTGGTGGCACCGAGCGAGACCAGCGTGTTGAGCCGCACGCCGCCCGCCGCCTGCACCGCGAGGTTCGCGGCGCGCACCTGGTCGGCGTTGACTTTCAGGACCTGCCGGTCGTACGTCCACAGCCCGTTGACCTCGTTCTCCACGTCCGTGGGCTGGGTGTAGATGGAACCGGACAGGCCGCGCGCGTTGATCAGGCCTTGCAGGGTGTCGGTGACCTCGACGACCCGGCGGGTGAGCGTGGCGGCATCCGGCGCCATCTCGTATGCGAAGCCCTTGCCGGGCGCCCACTCGTGGCCGGCGACCCGCAGCCCGACCCCGCCGAATTCACCAAGCACGGCCACCCGCGTCGCGGTGGGCAGCGCGGTGGTACCGGGCCCGACGTAGATGTGGTCGTCGATGACGTCGCCGTTGCCGCCGTCGAATCCACAGCAGTTCGAGCCGGAGTGGTTGTCTACCAGCCGGCTGGGGTCCCAACTCTTCACGAGGTCGGCGATCCGCGCCGGGTCGTACTCGCCCCAGCCCTCGTTGAAGGGTATCCATTGCACGATCGACGTGATACCGCGCAACTGGTCGACGATGCGGTGCAGTTCCGACTCGAAGTTGGCCCGGTCGGCGGCCGACGGTGTCACGTCGGGGCGCATCGCGGGCATGTCCTGCCACACCAGCAGCCCGAGCTTGTCGGCCCAGTAGAACCACCGGGCAGGTTCGATCTTGATGTGCTTGCGGACCGTGTTGAATCCGAGGTTCTTCTGCTGCTGGAGGTCGAACTTGAGGGCCTCGTCGGTGGGCGCGGTGTAGATGCCGTCCGGCCAGTAGCCCTGGTCGAGGGTGCCGTTCTGGAAGATGAACCGGCCGTTGACGACGGATCGCAGGAATCCGCCAACCATGGCCTTGCCGATCGAGCGCATCCCGAAGTACCCGCCGACCACGTCACCGCCACCGCTACCGGCGAGGCTGACCCGCAGGTCGTACAGGAACGGGTCGTCGGGGCTCCACAAATGCGCGTTGGGTACCGGCACCCGGATGTGTTCGCCGAGTGCGCCGTCCGCGCTGCCGACCACCTGGCCACCGCTGAGCACCTCCGCGTGGAGCCGCAGTCGCACGTTGCCGTTGACGCCCTGGGCGACGAGGTCGAGTGCGCCGCCGGGTACGTCGGGCGTGGTGTCCAGCCGGGTGATGTGCACGGGATGTGTCGGCTCGAGCCACACGGTCTGCCAGATGCCGCTGGCCGCGGTGTAGAAGATGCCGCTGGGGTTGAGCCGCTGCTTGCCGATCGGGATGCCGGCGGCGTCAACGGGGGAGTAGACCCCCACGATGATCTCATTGCTGCCGCCGCGCAGCGCGCCGGTGATGTCCAGCGAGAAGGCGTCGTAGCCGCCGGTGTGGCCGCCGACGTTCTGCCCGTTCACCCACACCGTCGCCTGCCAGGTTACGGCGCCGAAATTGAGCTGCACCCGCCGGCCGAACCATCCATCAGGGACGGTGAAGGTACGCCGGTAGTACATGTAGTTCTCGTGGCGCTGGATTCCGGACAGCGCGGACTCGATCGGGTAGGGCACGAGGACGGTCTCGCCCAGGTTCCGGCCGACGGGCGGGTTGCTGAGATTGGCAGCGCCCGCAAACTGCCACTGGCCGTTGAGGCTCTGCCAGTCCGGTCGGGTGAGCTGGGGTCGCGGGTACTCCGGGAGCGGGTCGGTGGCCGACACCTGGTTCGTCCACGGCGTGGTGAGCGGTGGGGTCTTGGGGGCTGAGGCTGCGTGGGCCGGCTGCGCCACGGCGATGACGCCGGCGGCCAGCGCCAGCACACCGGTCAGCATGGATCGGACGACGCGACGGAGTTGGAGCATGCGGTGCCTCCGGGAAGCGGCGGGATAGGGCACACAGCGCTATAGGTACGGTTCCTACGGTGGCGGCGATTGGTCCGGCGTTGGACCGTCGATCATCTTCGCGGCGTAGGTGCCGCCCATCGGGCCTGGTCGGGGTCAGCGCGGCGACTGTCTACCATCGACAGACCCGCGGACGGGACGCCGGGCTACTTCGACCCTCTCATTCAGCTACGTGTTCAGTTTTCGTCGATGGCTCTTGCCGTCCTTGATGGCCGGCTGTATAACGTTATAGAGCTTGGCGGAGACAACGAAAACTGTCAATAGAATCTCCTCCGTCACGCCTGGACCGCGCATCTTCGACCGGCGATCGACCCGCGACTGGTGACCCGACCCGCGGGTGGTGGCCGGCCGCCATCAACGCACCGACGCGACCGCTCACGTGCGGGCAGATCCTTGCGTTCTTCATAAGGAGTGACATCTGTGATCACACAACACCGACGGCTGGCGAGCGCCACGGCCGCGCTGCTCGCCGGCGCGTCAATTTTTCTGGCCGCATGCGCGAAGGGTGAAGACAGCGGGTCCGCCAAGGGCGGGAATGCCGCTGGGCAGCAGCAGGTCGTCACGCCCAGCGCGGATGCCGGTGGCTGCACGCTGCAGAGCTACGGCGCACAGAAGCTCGACCTGAAGGACGCGATCGTCGGGTTCTCGCAATCGGAAAAGGAAGCGAACCCGTTCCGCATCGCCGAGACACAGTCCATAAAGGACGAAGCCGCGAAGCTGGGCGTCAAGAAGCTGCTGACGACAAACGCCCAGTCGCAGCTGGCCAAGCAGATCAGCGACATCCAGGACATGATCAACCAGGGTGCGCAACTGCTCATCGTGGCACCGCTGAACTCCGACGGCCTCGAGCCGGCGCTGCAGGCCGCAGCCGCTAAGAAGGTGCCGGTCATCACCATCGACCGGAAGATCAACGCGAAGCCCTGCAAGGACTACCTCGCCTTCCTCGGCTCGAACTTTGTCCAGCAGGGACAGCGGGCGGCGGACGCGCTGATCAAGGAGACCGGCGGCAAGGGCAAGGTCGCGATCCTGCTCGGTGCGTCGGGTAACAACGTGACCACCGATCGCACGAACGGCTTCGTCGACCAGCTCAAGGTCAAGGCCCCGGGCCTGGAGATCGTCGCCCAGCAGACCGGCGAGTTCGCCCGGGACAAGGGCCAGCAGGTCATGGAGCAGCTGATCCAGAGCAAGCCCGACATCACCGCGGTGTACGCGGAGAACGACGAGATGGCGCTCGGCGCCGTGACCGCGTTGAAGAGCGCCGGCAAGAACCCCGGCAAAGACATCAAGATCGTCTCGATCGACGGTACCCGCAACGCGGTACAGGGCATCGCCGATGGCACGATCAACGCCGTGATCGAGTCGAACCCGCGGTTCGGGCCGCTCGCCTTCCAGACCGCCCAGCAGTTCTACGGCGGCACGGGGATTCCGGAGAACGTGATCATCTCTGACCGGGCGTACGACAGCACCAACGCCAAGGACTCGCTGGCCGGAGCGTACTGATCGGACACGAGTGCCGGCGGCGGTCAGACCGCCGCCGGCACCCGACCCGGTCGGCATGAGGAAGAGGAACGATGACTGACGCAGGCGCGCCGATTCTCGAGGTGGTCGGCGCCTCCAAGCGGTTCCCCGGGGTGCTCGCGCTCGCCGACGTGTCGTTCGCTCTCGCGCCCGGTGAGGTGCACGCCCTGGTGGGCGAGAACGGTGCTGGCAAGTCCACCCTCATCAAGCTGCTGACCGGGGTGTACTCGCCGGACAGCGGTGAGATCAGGTACGCCGGCGAGCCGGTGTCGTTCGCGCGCCCGCTGGACGCCCAGGCCGCTGGCATCTCGACGATCTATCAGGAGGTCAACCTCATTCCGCTGATGAGCGTCGCCCGCAACCTGTACCTGGGGCGTGAGCCGCGCAACTGGCTGGGGTTGGTCGACTTTCGCCGTATGCACCGGGAGGCGGGGGCGCTGCTCGACCGGTACGGCATTGATGTGGACGTACGCGCACCGCTGGGGTCGCTCGGCCTCGGCGCTCAGCAGATGGTCGCGCTCGCACGGGCCGTGTCGGTCAACGCGCGCGTCGTCATCATGGACGAACCGACGTCGTCGCTCGAACCGCGCGAGGTGGACACCCTGTTCCGGGTCATCGGGGAGCTGCGCGAACAGGGCGTGGGGACCGCCTACGTCAGCCACCGCCTCGATGAGCTCTACCGCATCTGCGACCGGGTGACGGTGCTGCGTGACGGACGCGTCGTGCACACCGGCCCGCTGGCCGGGCTCGACCGGCTCCGTCTCGTCTCGCTCATGCTCGGCCGTGACGTGGCGGAGGTACGCCGGCACGGGCTCACCCAGTTCAGCGACTCACACGCCGCCGTCACCAACGAGCCCGTCCTCGAGGCCCGCAACCTGACCAAGCGGCACGTGCTCTCCGACGTGTCGTTCGACGTACGGCCTGGCGAGGTCACCGGCCTGGGTGGCCTGCTCGGCTCGGGCCGGTCCGAGACCGCCAAGGCGATCGTCGGCGCGCTCCCGGTCGACCACGGCAGCGTGGTGGTGGCCGGTCGCCGGTTGCGCCGCCTGTCACCCGCGGCGGCCATCCGAGCGGGTATCAGCCTGTTGCCTGAGGATCGCAAGGCCGAAGGCATCATCCCGGACCTGTCGGTACGGGAGAACATCGTGCTGGCCGCCATGCCCCGACTGTCGCGAGCCGGTGTGGTCTCGCGCGCCCAGCAGGACCGCATCGTCGACGCGTTCATGAAGCGGCTGAGGATCAAGGCGGCCAGCCCCAACCAGAAGGTGTCGGAACTATCGGGCGGCAACCAGCAGAAGGTAATGCTCGCCCGGTGGCTGTGCCTGAACCCGAAAGTCCTGCTGCTCGACGAGCCGACGCGGGGCATCGACGTCGGCGCGAAGGCCGAGGTCCAGCAACTCATCGACGAGCTCGCCCAGGAAGGGCTCGCGGTCGTCCTCATCTCCTCCGACCTGGAGGAACTCGTCGAGGGCGCAGACCGGATCGTGGTGCTGCACGCCGGTGGTGTGGTCGACGAGCTGACCGGTGACGACGTCAACGAATCCCACCTCATGGCCGCGGTGGCCCAGGACGCCGGAGAACGCTCGCATGACTGAACTAACCGTGTCGACACCCAGCGTGGACCGGCACCGGATCGCCCGGTACCTGCAGGTCTACGGCGTCTACGCCGCGGTTGCCGTGCTGCTGATATTCAACGCTCTGTTCACCGACAACTTTCTAGCCGTCAGCAACCTACGCACCCAGCTGGTTCAGGTCTCGCCGGTCGTCATCGTCGCGCTCGGGATGGCGCTCGTCATCGGCACCGAGGGAATCGACCTGTCGGTCGGTTCGGTGATGGCGCTCGCCGCCGCGGTCCTGCCCATGTACCTCGGATATGGTGTCGTGCCCGCGATCCTGCTCGCGCTACTCGCCGGCATGGCGGTCGGCGCGCTCAACGGCACGCTCGTCGCCGTCGTGCGGCTGCAACCCATCGTCGCGACGCTCGCGCTGTTCGTCGGCGGCCGCGGCCTCGCCCTGGTCCTGGCCGGCGGCCAGCTCAAGCAGATCCACAACTCGACGCTGCTGGCCATCGGTGGCGACGACGTGCTCGGGGTTCCGGTGATCGTGCTGGTCGCCGCGCTGTTGGCGATCGCCGTCGGCTTCGTCGTGCAGCGCACCACATTCGGCCGCCAGCTCGTCGCGATCGGCGGCAACCGCGCGGCCAGCCAGCTCGCGGGCCTTCCGGTTCGCCGGGTCCTGCTCGTCACATACATCGCCTGTGGCGCATTCGCGGCGCTCGCCGGGGTGCTCGCCACCGCGCGGCTGACAGCCAGCGACCCGTCCGCGATCGGCAACCTCATGGAGCTGTCGGCCATCACCGCGGTGGTGGTCGGCGGTACTCCACTGTCGGGTGGCCGGGTGCGGGTCCTGGGCACGGTCGCCGGCGCGCTGCTCATGCAGCTCCTGCGCGCCACCCTGATCAAACACGACCTGCCCGACTCCATGGCCCAGATGGTGCAGGCCGTCATCATCCTCGTCGCCGTCTATGTCGCCAGGGAGCGCCGGTCGCGATGACCTACTCGAAAACGGAGGCCACGGTGATCGAGACCCGGGCCGAACCGGCGCCGGACGGAGTCGCCGCCCCTCGCCGCACCGAACAGGCGGCGGCGCTGCTCCAGCGGCACGGTGCGCTCGCGGTCCTGATCGTTGTGGTCCTCATCGCGACCATGGTGTTCCCGTCCTTCGGCACACCGGACAACGCACACAACATCGCCATCCAGTCGTCGTTCCTGGCAGTCGTCGCGCTCGGCATGACGTTCGTCATCATCAGCGGCGGGATCGACCTGTCGGTCGGCTCGGTCTTCGCGCTCGGCGGCGTGCTCGCCGCGTACGCCTCCCGTTGGGGCCTGCTGCCCGCGCTGCTGCTGCCACTGGCCGTGTGCGGGCTGATCGGAGCGGTCAACGGCGTCCTCGTGGCGAAAGCGCGGATGCCCGCGTTCATCGTCACCCTCGCCAGCCTGCTCGGCGCGCGGGGCCTACTGCTCGCAATCACCCACCAGGGCGCGGATACCTTCCTGGTACCCAAGGATTCCGCGTTCGCGAAGCTCGGGCAGGGCACGCTCGCCGGTTTCGGGTATCCGGTCTACCTCGCGGTCGCCGCGTTCGCGGTAGGCGGCCTGGTGCTGCAACGCACCCGGCTCGGCCAGTCGGTGTACGCGGTGGGTGGCAGTGAGGATGCCGCGAGCCTGATGGGCCTGCCGGTCGCGCGCATCAAAATCGTGGTGTACCTGGCGAGCGGGCTGCTCGCCGGATTCGCCGGAGCGCTCAACGCGGCGCGGTTGTCGTCCGGAGTCACCATCCTCGGCGTCGGTATGGAGCTGGACGCCATCGCCGCCGTGGTCATCGGTGGGACGCTTCTCGTCGGGGGCGCCGGCACGGTCAGCGGCACGCTGTGCGGTGTCCTGCTCCTCGGCACCATACAGAACATGATCAATCAGATAGGCTCACTGGACTCCTCGTACCAGTCCGTTGTCAGCGGCGCGTTCCTCATCGTCGTCGTGGTGGTGCAGACGTACCTGAGCCGCACCCAGCGCATCCGATGACTACGGTGAGGGTGACTAGCGGAGGAAACCTGGTGGCCGGAGTCAGTCTGAAGGACATCGCCAAGCGGGCAGGCGTGTCGGTCGCGACCGTGTCCAATGTCGTCAACGGGTATCGGCCCGTCGGCGAGGCCACCCGCGAGCGGGTCCGGCGGGCGATCGACGAGCTCGGCTACAGCCCGAACCTGTCGGCCCGGCACCTGCGCGGCGGACGGACCGGCATCATCGCGCTGGCCATCCCCGAGCTGAACAACCCGTACTTCGCCGAGCTCGCCGAAGCGACGATCCGGGAGGCCGGCAAGCACGGCTACATCGTGCTGCTCGACCACACCAACGGCGACCGCGACAAGGAACTCCTGGTCTGCCAGGATTTCCGGGCCCAGGTCATCGACGGGCTCATCCTCTCACCCGTGCAACTCGACCGCACCGACGTCCTCAATCGGACCAGCAAGACGCCGATGGTCCTGATCGGCGAGCGTGTGTACGGCGTGCCGTACGACCACATCGCCATCGACAACACGGCGGCAAGCGCAGCGGCGATGCAGCACCTCCTTGACATCGGCCGGCGTCGGATCGCGTTCATCGGCGCCCAGGCGGATGTCAACCGGCAGCCGGCGCACCTGCGCCTGCTGGGCTACCGCAAGGCGTTGCGGACAGCTGGGCTCCCCTTCGACCCGCACCTGGTAGTGACCACCGCTCAGTTCGGCCGCCGCGACGGGGCAGCCGGGCTGCGGCAGTTGATGACTCTGCCCAGCCCGCCCGACGCCGTCTTCGCGTACAACGACCTCATCGCGATCGGCGCGATGCATGCCGCACGCGAACTCGGCGTCGCGGTGCCGGACGACGTTGCGGTGGTGGGCTTCGACGACATCGACGAGGGCCGGTACAGCAATCCGACCTTGACCACCATCTCGCCCGACAAGGACGGCATCGGCAGCCGGGCCGTCGCCTCGCTGATCGGCCGGCTGCAGGGCAGCCGTGATGATCGGCCCGAAGAGATCCAGGTGCCGTTCGCGCTCGTCACCAGACAGAGCACGCTCGGCCTGGATCTCGTCCACCGGTAACGCAGACCGGCCGGCGGCTGTGCAGGTCAGGCGATACGCCAGTTGTGGTCCGGCGTGCCGTTGTCCTGGTACTGCTCGACGTTGGCCGAATCAGCGGTCGACATGTCATGGACGGCGAGGACCTTGCCGCTGTTCCGGTTCTGGAGGCGCATGGTGAGGGCGCCGCCCGAGTTGACGCGGAGGCGCCATAGGTGGTCGGCGGTGCCGTTGTCGTCGAACTGGACGACCTGCGCCGAGTCGGCGGTGGACATGACATCGACGCCGAGGACCTTGCCGGAGTTCTCGTTGCGGATGCGGAACCAGCCGTCGCTGTCGGGCCGGAACGTCCATATGTGATCGGGGCTGCCGACGTCGGAGAACTGCTGTACACGGGCCGAGTTGTCCCTGGACATGCGTTCGACGGCAAGTAGTTTGCCGGAGTGCACGTTCTGAATCGTGATGGGGCCGTCTGGAATCAGTCGCCAGTCGTGGTCGGCCGTGCCGTTGTCGTCGTACTGGACAACCTGAGCCGAGTCGGCGGTGGACATCAGATCGACGCCGAGGACCTTGCCGCTGTACTTGTTCCGCGCCCTCAGCCAGCCGTCGCCGGTGTCGAGGAGCTGCCATAGTCGGTCCTCGGCGCCGTTGTCGTCGTACTGCTGGACGCGGGTGGAGTTGTTGACCGACATGCTCTCCAGCGCGAGCAGCCTGCCGGAGTTCACGTTCTGTATCTTCACGTATCCGTTACCGGCGTCGACGATCTTCCACAGGTGGTCGGCGGTGCCGTTGTCGCCGAACTGCACCACGTTGGCGGAGTTCGCCGTTGACATGCCCGCCACGCCGAGGACCTTTCCAGAGTTCCGATTCTGGATGCGGAACGCCGGGCCCGGCCACACCCACTGGCGGGTGCCGCCGGTCTGTGGGAACACGGTAATTCGCAGCCGGGCCGCCCCCATGGGGATCAGCGGTATCTGCTCAGTCGGCGCCGACGAGCTCACCGGTCCGTCCTGCAGCGGGGTGACGACGCGCTGCCTGTCGGCCTGCCACGCATCGATGCGCTGGGCGCTCGCTGTCAGCCGGATCGGGGAGTTGTCCGGCGTGAACGGGTCTGTGACGTTGCCACCGACCGTGGAGATTGTTATGGCGGCGTTCGGCACCAGTCCGTAGTTCCAGGCCGAGCCCGCGTGGACGTCGTACTCGGGAAACTGTGTCGAGCCTCCGGTCTGGTTCCAGTTCTCCTGGATCCGGAGGGAGAACGTCAGAGCACCGTAATTCATTGAGACGGCGTTGTGCTGGGCGGGCCAGGTCGTCACCCTCGGTTGCATGGGCAGGCGCAAGCTGACGGTGTCGCCGTTGGACCAGGTCCGGCTCGCCGTGGCGTACCGTGGTCCCGCGCCCGGGTTGACCGCCGTGCCGTTGA
>Ga0137372_10005126_pt1 | contig 12781 bp, 8 predicted proteins | sample SagtaG_6_FD_104911 | JGI IMG/M metagenome (GOLD analysis project Ga0137372, IMG submission 104911) | Vadose zone soil microbial communities from Sagehorn Ranch, Mendocino, California, USA - Sage1_R_60_16 metaG | ecosystem: Environmental > Terrestrial > Soil > Vadose zone | place: USA: California...
CCGACTCGGCTGACAGCAGCTGAACGGGATGGTTGTCGGTGCAGCGGGTCCGGACCGCGACGTCCGGGTACTTGTGCCGCCAGCCCGCGAGGGATTCGGCCACGACGGCGTCGGCCTGCGCGGCCCAGGGTTGATCGTCGGGATCCGTCCAGAGGTCGTGGGCGGGGTAGCTGTCCGGCAGGTTGGCGGCGTGGGCGGCCTCGACTTCGGCTCCCTGCAGGGCCGCGGGCTCGAACGCGAAGCCCAGGGCCGCCTGGCAGTCGATCGATCCGTCGACCCCGACGACGATCTGCCGATGCGCAGGCGCTTCGGGATTCCATTGGTCCGGTACGACGATGAGCGTGCCGGGGGCCAAGGCGGTACACACCTGCGAGGTCGACCCGAGGACCAGTTCGGCGAAACCGCCCATGCCCCGGCGGCCGATCACCAGTGCACTGGCTGTGGCCGCCAGGTCGAGCAGCGTGCTCGGGGGGTGCCCATGCCTGACCTCGAGCGTGACGTCGGTGAACCCGAGCCGCTCCAGTTCGGCGGCGGCCTCTTCGATCACCTCGGTGCCGTCGTCGTACTCGACCGCCGGTACTCCTGAGGCAGGCCGATCGTCGTCGACGACGTGCACGGTGCGGAGCGGAACGTGCCGTTCGCGTGCATGGCGGACCGCCCAGGCGAGGGCGATCAGGCCGTCGCGGGAGCCGTCGATCCCGACGACGACGGGTGGTGGGGGATATGGCGACATCGGGGACTGCCTTTCGGTGGTGCTGGGGGCTCTACCAGTTCATCGGGTGACGGGCTGTCGGGAGTAGGGCGCATTGACCCGTCGGGTCCCGACCAAGGTCCCGGGATCAGGTGTGTTTGGCCCCTGCCCCGGCGGTCGCGGTGCCGGGATCGTCGACGGTGACGGAGGTTGCCACGGCGGAGGACGGCACATCATGAAAACGCTTGTTGACAACGGTTCTGAGCAGGGTGCAGCCCGGACACCGGTGACCTGATGTCATCGCCGTTCGCGGAGAGTCGTGACGAGCTGCTGCGGGCGGCCGTCGCGGCTCCGTCCATGCACAACACCCAGCCGTGGCGGTTCCGTTTCCGCGACCGGGTGGTGGAGGTTCACCGCGATCGGGAGCGGGAGTTGCCCGCCGAGGACCCGGACCGCCGGATGCTCTTCCTGTCACTCGGCGCCGCGATCCTCAATCTGCGGGTCGGCGCCGCGCAGCGAGGGTTCGGTGCCGCCGTCCGCAGCGTGGTCGATCGCAGGCGCCCGGATCTGGTCGCCGAAGTGGACCTGGTGCAGGCCGGGCCCGATGCGGAGCAGTTGCGCAGACTGGCGCCGTACGTTCCGCGGCGGCGGACGAATCGGGAGCCGTACGACGGCCGCCGGGTGCCGGACGAGGTGCGTACGCTGCTGGATCTGGCGGCCAGGTCGGAGGGTGGCGAACTGGACTGGCTGGACCGCCCGGCCCGGATCAAGTGGTTGCGCCTGGCAACGAATGACGCGAGTCTTGCGGACGACGAGGATCCCCGCCGTACGGCGGAACGGCGCCGGTGGGTCGGCGGGGACCGAGCCGCTGACGGTGTTCCGTCGAGTGCGCTGGGCCCGCGAGCGTGGGGTGGGTGGTCGCCGGCGCGGGATCTCGCGGCGACGCCGGCGGATGCGGCGCGGATGGTGGCCGAGTTCGAATCCGATCCGCAGCTCGCGGTGCTGTCCACGCGTTACGACGGTCCGGTCGAGTGGTTGCGCGCGGGCCAGGCGATGCAGCGGGTGCTGCTGGAGGCGACCGGGCAGGGGGTGTCGACCTCGCTGCTGAACCAGGCGATCGAGCACGAGGAGCTGCGCTGGCTGATCAACGATCCGCTGGGTGCCTGGCGCCGTCCGCAGGCCGTGATCCGGTTCGGCTACGGACCGCCGGTGCCCCCGGCGCCGCGGCGCCCGATCAGCGAATTCCTGCTCGACTGAATCCGGCGATGCCGCTCAGCGGACGATGGCGACTGGGCACTGAGCGTGGTGCAGGACGGTTTGGCCGGCGGAGCCGAGCTAGGGGCTGGTTAGGCTGCGGGCATGGGTAGCAGCGTTTACGTCGCTTCGGTGGAGGGGTTCACCGGCAAGTCGACGGTGGCTCTTGGGGTGCTGAACCAGTTGTCCCGGCGGGTCGAACGGGTTGCCGTGTTCCGTCCGATCGTCCGTGCGGACACCGCGATGCACGGTGGTCGTGACTACGTGCTCGACCTGCTCACCGCCCACGACGCTGTTGGACAGTCGTACGACGAAGGTGTCGGGGTCACGTACGACGAAGTGCACGCGGACCCCGATGCCGCACTGGACGCGATCGTACGGCGCTACCACGCCGTGGCCGAGCAAGCGGATGCGGTGGTCGTGGTCGGCAGCGACTACACCGATGTGGGTACGCCGACCGAGTTCTCCTACAACGCCAAGATCGCGGCGAATCTCGGTGCGCCCGTGCTGCTGGTTCTCAACGGCTTCGGCCGGACGCCCCACGATCTGCGGGCCATCGCCGACATGGCCGTGGTCGAGTTGTCAGCGAACCACGGCTCGCTGTTCGCGGTGATCGCCAACCGGGTCGGCACAGACCAGCTGGACCCGGTGGTTGCTGAGTTGGCCGGTGTCGGTGCTCCCGCGTTCGCGATCCCGGAGGAGCCGATCCTCAGCCAGCCGTTGGTCGCTGACCTGCTGGCTCCGGTCGAAGGCCGTCTGCTCAGCGGGGACCCCCAGTTGCTGGCGCGGGAAGTGACCGGGTTGATGATCGCCGGGATGACCATGCCGAACGTGCTCGACCGGTTGTTCGAGGGCGCAGCCGTGGTGACCGCTGGAGACCGTCCGGAGGTCGTCCTCGGGGTGCTGATGGCGCACACGTCCCGCAACTTCCCGCAGATCTCGGCCATCGTTCTCAACGGCGGTTTCGAGTTGCCGGACCAGGTCCAGCGGCTGATCGAAGGGTTGGGCGTCACCTTGCCGATCCTCGAGACCGGCCTCGGCACTCAGGCGACGTCGGCGGCGCTCACCGCCGTACGAGGTCGGTTGACCAAGGACTCCCCGCGCAAGGTCGACACGGCGCTCGCGCTGTTCGATCAGTACGTCGACGGCCGGGCGCTGCTGGATCAGCTCGCGGTGGCACGCAGCAGTGCGGTGACGCCGCTGATGTTCGAGCACCAGTTGCTCGACCAGGCGGTCTCCGACCGCAGGCACATCGTGCTGCCCGAGGGCGATGAAGAACGGATTCTCCGAGCTGCGGACGTGCTCCTGCGCCGAGGGGTAGCGGACCTGACCCTGCTGGGCGATCCGATCGCGATCAGCGCCAAGGCTGCGGCCCTCGGGGTGGACGTGGGTCCGGCGCGAGTCGTCAACCCCGAGGACGACGAGCTGACGGAGCAGTTCGCGGCCGAGTACCACCGGCTGCGGCAGCACCGTGGCATCGATCTCGAACGCGCCCGCGAACTCGTCACGGACGTGTCCTACTTCGGCACGATGATGGTCCAGCTCGGGCTGGCCGACGGAATGGTGTCGGGCGCCGTCCACACCACCGCGCACACGATCCGGCCGGCACTCGAGGTGGTCAGGACGGTGCCGGATGTTTCCGTCGTCTCGTCGGTGTTCTTCATGTGCCTGCAGAACCAGGTTCTCGTGTACGGCGACTGTGCGGTGAACCCCGACCCGACCGCCGAGCAGCTCGCCGACATCGCGATCTCGTCCGCGGCGACGGCGGTTGCCTTCGGCATCGAGCCCCGGGTCGCCATGCTGTCGTACTCGACCGGCACCTCCGGCAGCGGGACGGACGTCGAGAAGGTATCGAAGGCAACCACCATCGTCCGGGAACGGGCTCCGCGCCTGCTCGTCGAGGGGCCGATCCAGTACGACGCGGCGATCGACAGCGCGGTGGCGAGGACCAAGCTGCCGGACTCGCCCGTCGCGGGTCGGGCCACGGTGTTCGTCTTCCCCGATCTGAACACCGGCAACAACACGTACAAGGCGGTGCAGCGCTCGGCCAACGCGGTCGCGGTCGGCCCCGTCCTGCAGGGACTGCGAAAGCCGGTCAACGACCTGTCGCGTGGAGCCACCGTCCGAGACATCGTCAACACGGTCGCGATCACCGCGATCCAGGCACAGCAAGGGATCCTTCGATGAGCGATCACGTGCTGGTCATCAACGCGGGATCGTCCTCACTCAAGTACAGCCTCGTCGACACGGCATCGGGCCAGGCCGCGGCGACGGGCCTCATCGAACGAATCGGCGAGCAGCAGAGCCACCAGGTACATCGTGGCCCGGGAGGTGAGTTCCACGACGAGCAGCCGATCGCCAGCCACGAGGATGCGCTGCGCGCGGCGGTCGACGCATTCGAAACGCACGGGCCGGCACTCGGCGAGGTCGACATCGCTGCCGTAGGGCACCGCGTCGTACACGGTGGTGCTCGCTTCGCGGCTCCCGCACTTGTCGACGATGATTTGATCGCGGCGGTGACCGAGCTCGTGCCGCTCGCTCCACTTCACAATCCGGCGAATCTCGAAGGGATCAAGGTCGCGCGCCGCCTCTTGCCGGACTTGCCGCATGTCGCTGTCTTCGACACCGCGTTCCATCAGACCCTGCCGCCGTACGCCTACACCTATGCGGTGCCGTACGAGTGGCTGGAGGAACACGGGATCCGCAGGTACGGCTTCCACGGCACGTCTCACTCGTTCGTCGCTGAACAGGTGGCCCGGCTGCTCGGGCGCGATCCGGGCGAGGTCAACCTGATCGTGCTGCATCTGGGCAACGGGTGCTCGGTGACCGCCGTACGCGGCGGCCAGTCGGTGGACACGTCGATGGGCATGACGCCGCTGGAAGGGCTCGTGATGGGGACCCGCTCCGGCGACCTGGATCCGGCGATCCACGGTCACTTGGCGCGCGAGGTGGGGTGGTCGATCGACGAGATCGACCGCGCGCTGAACAAGGAGTCCGGGTTGAAGGGCCTGACCGGTGACAACGACTTCCGCGAGGTGTCACGCCGTCTGGCCGGGGGCGACGTACGGGCGCAGCTCGCGTTCGACATCTACTGTTACCGGATCAAGAAGTACGTCGGCGCGTACTACGCCGTGCTGGGGACGGTCGATGCGATCGTCTTCACAGCGGGAGTCGGGGAACACTCCGCCGAGGTACGCGCGTCCTCGCTCCAGGGCCTCGAACCTCTCGGCATCCGCATCGATCCGGCCCGCAACACGGCGGCGTCCGGGACGGGCCGGTTCGTTTCCGCCGACGACAGTGCGGTCGCGGTGCTCGTTGTTCCCACCAACGAGGAATGGGAGATCGCGCGGCAGGCGGTCGGGGTCGTTCGCTAGTCCGCTGTGGTCGCTTCTCGAAGCGGCCAGTGCCAATCGCGGACCTCCGGCAGGTCGTCGCCGTGCTCGAGGATGTAGGCGTGGTGGCGGGTTCGCTGGTCGGTGAGCCACTGCCGCACCTCCGCCGCGCGCTGCGCAAGGCCAGGGACCCGGTCGATCACGTCGATCGCGAGGTGGAACCGGTCGAGGTCATTGCGGACGACCATGTCGAAAGGTGTGGTCGTCGTACCTTCCTCCTTGTAGCCGCGGACGTGCAGGTTGTCGTGGTTGTGCCGCCGGTAGGTCAGCCGGTGAATCAGCCACGGATAGCCGTGGTAGGCGAAGATGATCGGCTTGTCCGCGGTGAAGAGCGCGTCGAACTCGGCATCGGGCAGTCCGTGCGGGTGCTCCGACGTCGGCTGCAGCCGCATCAGGTCGACCACGTTGATCACGCGGACCCTCAACCAGGGAAGGTGTTCGCGGAGCAGGCTGACCGCGGCCAGCGTCTCGAGCGTCGGTACGTCGCCGGCGCAGGCCATCACCACGTCGGGATCGCCTTCGTCGTTGCTCGCCCAGCTCCACACACCGAGTCCGCGGGCGCAGTGCAGTTCGGCCGCCTCGAGGTCCAGCCAGTCCTCCTGCGGGTTCTTGCCGGCCACGATCACGTTGATGTAGTCGTGGCTGGCCAGGCAGTGCGCCGCGGTCGAGAGCAGGGTGTTGGTGTCCGGCGGGAGATAGACCCGGATCACCTCCGCCTTCTTGTTCACCACGTGGTCGATGAAGCCCGGGTCCTGGTGCGAGAAGCCGTTGTGGTCCTGTCGCCAGACGTGCGAGGTGAGCAGGTAGTTCAAGGAGGAGATCGGCCGGCGCCAGGGCAGGTGCCGGGTAACCTTCAGCCACTTGGCATGCTGATTGACCATCGAGTCGACCAGGTGGACGAACGCCTCGTAGCAGGAGAACCACCCGTGCCGCCCGGTCAGCAGATATCCCTCGAGCCAGCCCTGACAGGTGTGCTCGCTCAAGATCTCCATCACCCGGCCGTCCACCGCGAGGTGTTCGTCGGTCGGCAGGATCTCCGCGTTCCACGCCTTGTTCGTCACGTCGTACAACGCGTCCAGCCGGTTGGAGGCGGTCTCGTCAGGTCCGAAGACCCGGAAGTTGCGTTCGTGCTCGTTCGCCTGCATCACGTCCCGCAGGAAGGTGCCGAGCACCCGCGTCGGCTCGTGTCTCACGCTGCCTGGATACGGTACGTCGACGGCGTACTCGGACAGCTTGGGAAGCTCCAGACCGCGGGACAGGATTCCGCCGTTCGCATGGGGATTGGAGCCCATCCGCCGGTCGCCGGTGGGTACCTGGTCGAGCAGTTGCCGAACCGGCTGCCCGTTGTTGTCGAAGAGTTCCTCCGGCCGGTAGCTGCGCAGCCATTCCTCCAACAGCGCAAGGTGCTCCGGCGACGTTCGTACGCCGGCCAGTGGGACCTGATGGGCTCGCCAGGTCCCCTCGATCAGGACACCGTCGACCTCCCGTGGCCCGGTCCACCCCTTCGGCGTACGCAGCACGATCATCGGCCAGGCGCGACGCGGCGCGGACGGATCAGCCTTTGCGGCTGACTGGATGTCGGCGATCGCGTCGAGTACGTGGTCGATGGTGGCGGCGAGGGTCTGGTGGACCAGTTCGGGCTCGTCGCCGGCCACGAGATAGGGCTGGTAGCCGTAGCCCTCCAGGAGGCTGGTGAGCTCGTCGTCGCCGATCCGCGCCAGGATCGTCGGGTTGGCGATCTTGTAGCCGTTGAGGTGCAGGATCGGCAGTACGGCGCCGTCGGTGCGGGGGTCGATGAACTTGTTGGAGTGCCACGACGCCGCGAGCGGGCCGGTCTCGGCCTCACCGTCACCGACGACACAGGCAACCACCAGATCCGGGTTGTCCAGGACCGCGCCGTACGCGTGACTGAGCGAGTAACCGAGCTCCCCTCCTTCGTGGATCGAGCCGGGCAGCTCAGGTGCCACGTGACTGGGAATGCCGCCGGGGAAGGAGAACTGGCGGAACAGGTGGTTCATGCCGTGAACGTCGCGGGGTACGTCTGGATAGGTCTCGCTGTAGCTGCCTTCCAGCCACGTGTTCGCGGCGATCGCCGGGCCACCATGACCGGGTCCGATCACGTACATCATGTTCAGGTCCCGCTGCTTTATCGCGCGGTTGAGGTGCGCGTAGAGCATGTTCAGCCCAGGCGTGGTGCCCCAGTGACCCAGCAGCCTCGGTTTGATGTGCTCGGCGCGCAGCGGCTCGGTCAGCAAGGCGTTGCGGAGCAGGTAGATCTGACCGACCGACAGATAGTTGGCGGCCCGCCAGTACGCATCGAGAGCCTGGACCTCGTCGTCCGTCAGCGGCTTGCCGGCGATCTGCTGCATATTCGCTCCTCGAGGATCGTCAGGGGTAGTTCCACCCTGCGGTCCGGGACGCCGGAGCAACCAGGGCCGAAGGTCCTCGAACGTAACGTCATAGGGGTTCTTGCAGCCGAGGTCGGGTGGGCGCATGGTGTAGACGTGGCCAGGATGAAGTGGGACGAACTCAGTCCTCGCAAGCGCCGCCTCGTCATCGTCGGCAGTGCGCTCGAGGGTGCTCTGAAGATCGCCGCCCTGGTGGACCTGGCGCGGCGTCCGGCTGCCGACGTCAGAGGATCCAAGCTGGGCTGGGCGGCCGCCATCACGCTGATCAACTCGCTCGGTGCTGTGCCGATCGCGTACTTCACCTACGGCCGGCGGAAGCCGTCGGCCTTTCCTGGTCAGCGCGAGTAGTTCAGTCCTTTCTCACCACAACCGCACCCGCTCGAGATGACGCGGTCTGACCGCTGTCCAGGCGAGCTCCTGGTCGATCCGCTCGGCCAGCGCCTGGCGGGCCGGTTCCTCGCCATGCACGACGTACGCCGTACCGGGCGGCTCCGGCGCGGTCCCGAGCCAGCCGACGAGCTTCGTCGGAGTCGGCGTGCGCGGAGAACTCGGGCAGTCGGGGATCCTCGAAAATGGCGGCCGGCCGACACCGTGCGATCATCCGGTGCTGTAAGGAGTCCAGGGGATGGGTTGGTACAGCGGAGGTCGGGATGACGCCGGAGGAGCGGTTCGCTGAGTTGGTTGATGAGCTTCTGGAGCTGCCTGGCGTGACGCCGCCGGGTGCGGGGCGGGGCTTCGGGTCGTCGGCGCTTCGGGCCGGAGGCAGGATTTTCGCCATGCTGGCGCATGATCGCCTGGTGGTGAAGTTGCCGGCGGCGCGCGTCGACGAGTTGGTGGCCGCCGGGGACGGGGTCCGTTTCGACGCGAACAAGGGTGTGCCGATGAAAGAGTGGCTCAGCCTCGATCCTGCCTCGCAGCTGTCTTGGCGGCAGCTGGCCCAGGAGGCGCTGGTCTTCGTCACGCCGAAGTAGGCCGACCTCTGCGGGTTTCGCTCCAGAATCTTGACAGAGTTAAGTAATGGCTCCAATATCCTATCGGATCCGGGTTCTCGGATTCGTGTCGAGGATCCGGAGGCCCCGGGCTCGGCGGTCAGATCGTCAGAGAGGTCACCGCTCATGACCAGATCCCTATGGAGCAGGGCACGACGAGGCATGCTCGTGGGTCTCCCCGTCGCCGGGCTCCTTGTGGCCGGCTTGACTGTTTCGTCGTCGGCCGTGTCGGCGCCGCGCGCGATGGGGGCCACCGCGAGCGCCACGGGTGGACCGGCGGGGGAGCAGGCGCTCAAGCCCTACATGGGCTGGAGCAGCTACAGCATGCAGGTGTACAGCGGGGACGGCCAAGGCTGGATCTCGTCGGCCAAGCTCATCGAGCAGTCGGACGCGATGCACCAGAAGCTCCAGCCGTACGGCTACGACCACATCAACATCGACGCCGGGTGGAACGGCAGCACCGACGAGTACGGCCGGCCCGTGCCGAGCAAGACGCTGTACCCCAACGGGCTGCAGGCGGTGATCGACCATATCCACGCCAACGGCCAGAAGGTGGGCCTCTACGGCATCCCGGGCATCACCAAGGCGCTACTCGATGCCAACCTTCCGGTGTACGGCGCTCCGGAGTGCCACACCGGGGACTTGGCGGTGCAACCGCTGCAGAAGGCGGACTACTGGGGCATCGGCTACCGAATCGACTTCTCGAAGCCGTGCGCCCAGAAGTACGTCGACTCGATCGCCGACCTGTACGGCGCCTGGGGTGTCGACTTCCTGAAGTTCGACAGCGTGACGCCGGGCTCAGGCATCAGCGATCTCTCGCTCGACGCCCGCAACGACGTGAAGGCGTGGTCGCAGGCGCTCGCGAAGCACAGCATCTGGCTCGAGCTGTCCTGGGCACTCGACATCAACTACGCGGACTACTGGAAGCAGTACGCCAACGGCTGGCGGATCGAGTGGGACGTGGAGTGCTACTGCCCGGGCGTGGCGCTGACGACCTGGCAGAACATCAACCGGCTGTTCCCCAAGCTCGCCGAGTGGTGGCGTCACGCCGGACCGGGTGGCTGGAACGACCTGGATTCGCTGGATGTCGGCAACGGCCAGATGGACGGGCTGACCAAGGACGAGCGGCGTACGGCGGCAACGCTGTGGGCGGTCTCGGCGGCGCCGATGTACATCGGCAACGACATGACCAAGCTCGACTCGTACGGCATCGAGCTGCTGACGAACCCTGAGGTGATCGCGGTCGACCAGGCCGGCCGCCCGGCGCAGCCGCTGTCGACCAAGACCAACCGGCAGGTGTGGTTCTCACTCAACCCCGACAACAGCTACACCGTTGCCCTGTTCAACCTCGGCCAGGCCGACGCCGACATGACGGTGAACTTCGCCGACCTCGGGCTGGACGGTGCCGCGAAGGTGCGCGACCTGTGGGCGCGCAAGGACCTCGGCCAGTTCGCGTCCGGGTACACCGCGACGGGTGTGCCGGTTCATGGCGTCCGGCTGCTCAAGGTCACGCCGCAGAAGGACTCGGCGATCCGCGTGAACGACGACGATCTGCGGGTCTCGTACGACGGCACCTGGCAGCGTAACGACAACTACGAGGTCCCGGCCGTGTCGCAGGCCTTGACCGTTGGTGTGACGGACTCGTCGACCACGTCGGCCGCGACGGCTGCTGATGTGGGCACCCGGACCGTCGAGATCAACAACAACAACTCGCAGATCGTGTACACCGGCTCGTGGAACTACAGCGGGGGTCGTGGTCTCGGTGACTACCAGGACGACGTGCAGTGGACGGAGACGAACGGCGACTCGTTCTCGTACTCGTTCGTCGGCACCGGGATCGACTACGTGACCGAGACCGACGCCGGTCAGGGTGACGTCGACATCTACATCGACGGTCAGTTCAAGCAGACCGTGAGTACGTACATGGATCCGGCGCTGGGACACAACAAACCGCAGCAGGTCGTCTACAGCGTCTCGGACCTGCCGAACGGGAACCACACGATCCGCGGGGTGAAGAAGTCCGGTCAGTTCATGCTGCTGGACAAGTTCAACGTCCGGCAGGAAGGCCTGCTGAACCCCGACACGGCAACCTTCGACAAGTCTGCGCCGGCCGATGTCAGCGTCCAGATCGGTCGCGACCCAGGTGAGCTGGCCGGGGTCTCGAAGGGCGGCCAGGACCTGGTGAAGGGGACTGACTACACCGTCGAGGGCAATGTTGTGACGATCAAGAAGGAGTACCTCGCGGCACAATCCGTCGGCAACGCGGTGATCGACTTCCGGTTCCGTGGTGACTACCGCGACGACGTCCACTACGCGACAGCGAACGGCGCAGCGATCAACTTCGCCTTCCAGGGCAACGGCGTCGAGTGGGACACCGCGCTCGCTCCGGACCAGGGCGAAGCCGACGTCTACCTCGACGGCAAGCTCGTACGCCGGGTGAACCTCCACAACGACGCCCGTGTCACGGCACGGCAGGTGTTCACCGCCACCGGCCTGAAGAACGGACCGCACACCCTGCGCATGGTCAAGGTCTCAGGCGACGTACTACGCAACGACACGATCCGCTACACGATCGCCAAATAGCCCATACGCCTCCTTCACCGGCCCGGCTCGGTTGTCCTTCCGAGCCGGGCGTGGAGGGTGTTGGCAAGTTGGGCGCGGGACCGGACGTCGAGTTTGCGGTTCGGCGGTCATGGTCGGGTTGGGGCCGCCGAGTTCGAACTCGAGGACGTCGAGGCCGCACTGACCAGCGACAATGGTCCGATGAGCATGAAGTCTGTCGTGGTGGTGTCGCGCTGATGGGGATCCTCGAGAAATTCTCACTGGCAGGGCGTACGGCGCTGGTCACCGGCGGGTACCGGGGTCTCGGCCTGGCGTTCGCCACCGGCTTGGCCGAAGCCGGCGCGGACGTGGTGATCGGCGCGCGCGACGCCGCGTCCTCGCAGCGGGTGGCAAAGCGGCTTGCGGAATCGACCGGTCGGACGGTGATCGGTGTCGGCCTCGACGTCAACGACCGGGAGTCCGGCCAGGCCGCGATCGAGGCGGCACTCGAGGCCACCGGCCGGTTCGACATCCTGGTCAATAACGCCGGGACCTGCTTCCACCGTCCGGCGCTCGACGTGCCCGATGACGAGTGGGACGAGGTGTTCTCGACCAACGTCGACGGCCTGTGGAAGCTCAGCCAGTCGGCCGCCCGTCACTTCGCGACGGTTGGTGGCGGCACGATCGTCAACGTGGGGTCGATCTCCGCACAGATCGTGAACCGGCCGCAGTGGCAACCGGCGTACAACGCGTCGAAGGCCGCGGTCCACCAGTTGACCAAGTCGTTGGCGGCCGAGTGGGCACCGTTGAACATCCGCGTCAACGCCGTCGCCCCCGGCTACGTGAAGACGGAGATGGCACCGGTGGACGAGCCACGCTTCAAGGCCCGCTGGATCGACGACGCGCCGATGCAGCGGTACGCCGTACCCGAGGAAATCGCACCAACCGTCGTCTTCCTCGCCTCGGACGCCTCCAGCTTCATGACCGGATCCGTGGTCGTCATCGACGGCGGCTACACACTCCACTGACCGCGAACTTGTCGCGCTCGCGGCTGGCAGTTCGCAGGCATCGCCGCTGTCGTCCTGCTGACGGCGGACACTATGGCGAAGCTGATGCGTCGTGCAGTACGTCGACGGCGCGGCCGCGGCTGGTGACACGGCCGGCGGTGAGTTCGACGACGTCGTCGAGATCTTCGAGGCCTTCGAGGCGGTGGGTGATCAGGAGGACGGTTCGATCCCGGGTGGCATCGAGGATGTCGCGGGTGAGCTCGGCGGCTGTGGGCTCGTCCAGGTGTGCCGTGGGTTCGTCGAGGATCAGTACGGCGGGATCGGCGAGCAGGGCGCGGGCGAGGGCCAGGCGTTGGCGTTCGCCGCCGGACAGCTGGGCCGCGCGTTCTCCGACCGTCGTGTCGAGGCCGGCGGGTTGGCGGCGTACCCAGTCGGCCATCCGGGCCTGGCGCAATGCGTCCATCAGTTGCTCGTCCGTGGCGTCGGGCCGGCCGATCAG